>Ga0307433_1000052_pt1 | contig 103025 bp, 87 predicted proteins | sample SalMarWE160210MG_FD_202166 | JGI IMG/M metagenome (GOLD analysis project Ga0307433, IMG submission 202166) | Salt marsh sediment microbial communities from the Plum Island Ecosystem LTER, Massachusetts, United States - WE1603-210 | ecosystem: Environmental > Aquatic > Marine > Intertidal zone >...
GCTTTGCTACACGCTTCCTTAGAACCCTGCCTCGCGACAACGCTCTTGCGCTTCGCTAACACTTCACCTCCATCAGGTTGTGTAGAGGACTTTCACCTCCAAGTTGCCGAACATGCTCGGCACACAAAAAAATGGGAGAGCCTCAGATGGGCTCTCCCTTTGCTTATGTGGCTCTTTCCTTTTTTACGTCAGTCTATTCCCTACCATGCCTGCATTACGATCTAACTTGCGTGCGATATCAAAGATAGACAAAATAAGTTCAGACTAATATGGCCGTATTGGTCATTTGTCAGAGCCACTCATTTATCAATCTAATATTATCAATCGGCACACTTTGTTCCAAATCTTGAATTTTTTCGAAGATTCATTTTGTGAAATTTCGTGTACCGATTCTCTGCCGAAAAACAGCTTGAATATTGGCCGCCCGAACGATAAGATTATGTCATATTCTTATAAAAATCCCGACTGTGTTTATCCGAACAAATATTAATGATGAATATAAAAGTTCTTGGAATATCGACAAGCCCGCGGATTAAGGGCAACAGTGATTTGCTTTTACGCCGGGCTTTGGATGGTGCTGAGTCTGCGGGCGCCAGCACTGAATATGTGCGTTTACCCGATTATAAAGTCAGCCCCTGCATCGAATGTAACGCCTGCTATACAACAGGCTTATGTAAAGTTCAGGATGATTATCAGCAGCTCCTGAAAAAGATGCTTGACGCCGATCGCATAATTTTCGCTACGCCGATATTCTTTATGACCGTTTGCGCCCAGGCGAAAATGCTTATTGACCGCTGCCAGTGCCTTTGGGCACATAAATACGTGTTGAAAAAAGAGCTTAACACTGCCGGGCACGATCGTCGGGCGATGGTTATCGCCGTCGGGGGATCAAGAAGCAAGAAACAATTCGAAAGCGTTCGTTTGACTATGGAATCTTATTTTGATTCGCTTCAGATGCTCTATGCGGCCAATTTGTTCGTTAACAAAATTGATGCTCTCGGCGATATCGAAAAACACCCTTCAGCGCTCAATGAAGCTTACCGGCTCGGCAGTTTATTAGCCGCTACTGACAGTCCACCACCACAAAAATCAATCGACATCGAATTGGCCTAACGGTCAACCGACCGAGTGTTCATTCTCAAACATATGAAATTCAATATTTGGTATATCAATTGTCTTTTTATATCGCTCTGCTGTTTGCTGCTTTTAAAGGTTTTTACGTATTTTTTGATAAATCAGCCTGGATTTCGTCTCACTGCCGAATACGCCTATTCTGATGGACAGCCTCGTCGTTTTCTCTGCCGCTGATTTGAGCCTTATCGTAATTTTCTTATCCTGCGCATCATACGCAACAATCTCTGCTCCCAATGCATCCTTCGATTTTCTCGTTGGGAGCAGTTCAAGCTCTTTCAGCGCCTTTAAGGTCGCCTCATAAACAACATCGATACTCTCGGACTCCATTGACTCCAGATCCCCCCGGACATATGCTACGGTGCCGGCGGCTCCGATCCCAACGGCGGCAACCATACAACCTTCGTTCAGCACCATCGTACCGACAAGCAGAATTATTAGAAAGACTTGCTTCTTTCGCATTTTTCTCTCCTTTTTTGCCGTATAAGATTTTATCTACAAATTGACTTGAGCATATCGGATTCTGAAATAACATTTTCAACTCTTTAGCTTTTCCAGATAAGAAAAAACAAGATAATTACAGGAAGTATTTCTCATCATCAAAATATTACCCTTGTGTTTCGTAATATACCTTCAGCGTAGCAGCAATCATCTTGCTGACGGAGTGGTTCTCCTTCAAATATTGCTGCGCAGTCCTAGCGATTTGCCGTGCGAACTCTCGCCTGTCCAACAGCCGTTGCAGGCTGCGCATGATACTGATCTCGTCATTCGGATCAAACACAACAGCCGTCTGGTCCTCAATTATAAGGTCATCGACACCACCGGTGCACCCGGCAACAGCGGCACCGATACTCATCGCCTCCAATAATACAGGATCAAAGACATAATTTGGCTTAGGCTGAATGAATATGTCACCCGCGGCAAGAACCGAACGCCAGGGCATACGCCGCGGCACAATGCTGACAATTTGCAGAAGACCCAATGCAGACAGCAATTTCCACAGTTGTTTCTCTGCTCGCCCCCCGCCTGCTATCACTGTCATAAATTCATAACCGTTAATCATTAAACGCCTGATTACGCTAAATAAATTCTCAAAGTCATCTGCCTTATCCAGAGGATCTGCAATCACCATGGTCGCAAGCCGGGAAGGATCAGAAAAACATCCGCTGTCTTCTCCCGTGAATGTCCCTATATTTATCTGTTCGATCATCTCGGCAAAGCGGGGATGAACGCTCGCCATATTAGCAGCGATACTTTTAGCCGGAACAATAATTTTCGCACAATTCTTTGATGAAATGGAGAGATGGCTCCATCGCTTCTGCAGCGAATTTACCATCAACACGTAAGGTAAATCCAATCGACCGGCCAATTGCTTTGTAAGTAACGCCTTGCTTTCGCATAAACAATGGATGATTGTAGGCTCGAATTTAGAAAGCCTCTCAGTGAGCAGCCTGGTATTTATATGCCCCATCAAAGGCAAATCGAAAACCGGATGATTGATAACCTCAGCAACGCCGGTGAATACAGTGCCTGGATTGAAGCCCGGCGGACAAATCAAAGCCACTGGAATCGACTCATCGGCCAAACCAATCAGTAGACGCTCCAGGAATATCGAATACTCACAGATAGTATGCTCCGATGCAATCAGAGCTACCCGAAGCGATTTCTTTTTGCCATTTTCCAATGCCAAGCTCTTCCGCTCCTAATAATCCAGGTCACGAGATGGACAATATATTATCGCAAAGACACCCTTTTCGCCATCGTAAAATTTGTCATTACCGCATACACCTGTCCCCATGAGATGTGCGATTGTTTACACATTGCCGCCGATCTTCAGAATAATACTGTAATGGTCAAAGATTTGGGTAAGAATGCAAAGGAAATTGTCAGAGAAAAGATCTTAATCACACTGCTGCCCTCATACTATCTTTACATGCTATATTCCATATTGAAACAATCCGGCAAATCATCTCGATTGAGCCTGATAAGGCCGAAGTTTTCCGGGTGGTTAAGTTTGTTACTCAAACTGACCGATTTTGAGCCGAATAATATGGTAAGATGTTCAATAACAACAACATAATACGACTTGTCATTCCCGCGAAAGCGGGAATCCACTACATCCGTTACATTCCTGGATCCCTGCTTTCGCAGGGATGACAGCGTGAATCGGTCAGTTTGAGTTTGTCAGACTTGCGTGATTTGTTTTGTCAGGTCGTTCAGCAACGCATTCATTTTAGGATCGGTATCCTTTGCCTGATTTATCTTGCCGCAGGCGTGCATTACTGTCGTATGGTCGCGTCCGCCCAGGTGGCCGCCGATTTCTTCGAGGCTGTGCTTAGTTAGATTCCTCGCCAGAAACATACAAATCTGACGCGGCTCGGTAATGCTCTGGCTGCGCTTTTTGCTCTGCAAATCTGTAAGGCGAACATCAAAATATCTTGTTACCACCTCGGCAATATCAGAGATACTTATATGTTTTGACGTCGCCTCGATTTGCCCCTCCAGTGCTGTCTGGGCCAGTTCCAGGTCAATCTCCTGGCCGGTAGTCGTCGCTACGGCGTAAATGCTGGTCAAAGCCCCTTCCAGCTCCCTGATATTCGCGTGTACTTTGCGGGCAATGTATCCGGCTATTTCATCGGGAATATTCAGGCCCCGAACGTGGGCCTTCTTCTGCACGATAGCTACACGCGTCTCATAACTCGGTGGATCAATTCTGGTCACCAGGCCCCAATTGAATCTGCTGATGAGACGCTCCTCAAGCGAAGGAATCTTGCCGGGCGGGCTATCGGCGCTGAGAATGATTTGTTTGCCGTTGTTATAAAGGGCGTTAAATGTGTGGAAGAATTCCTCCTGGCTGTGCTCACGTTCCCGAAGGAACTGAACGTCGTCTATTACCAGCGCATCAACAGTGCGAAACTGGCTTTGAAAGCCGGCCGTATTCCCTTCCTCGATCGCCCTTATAAATCTGTTTACGAAATCTTCGCAGCTCAAAAATTGGATGACCGCGTTATTAAGCCTCCGCTGGGCTTCGAAACAGACGGCATGCAAAAGATGCGTCTTGCCCAACCCGGAATTTCCGTAGATAAAAAGTGGATTATAAGTATTGCCGGGCGATTGACTTACAGCAACACAACTGGCATGAGCAAGCCGGTTGCTCGGCCCAACTACAAAATTCTCAAAAGAATAATCGGGATGTAGCCTGAGACAGGGCTGGAAGCGTTGATCGCAGCTATCGATTTTTTCGCTGGCCTCAACAGTGAAATCCAATGTGACAAGATGGCCGGTTATTTGCTGGGCCGCACGGGTGAAGCTGCTCTTGCAATTATCCTGCAAAAACCGAACGATTGCCTCATCGGGACAGCCTATTCGGAGCGAGCCGCCGTCGAAATGCAAAGCAGCTAATTCCTCGAACCACTTACGTGTGTTGGCAGGATCAAGTGCTTTTGCACGCTCAAGTATGTCAGCAAATATTTCTTCAACTTCCGGAGTTGCCACACCGCCGTCCTTTGTGAATCGATGTTCTATGCGAAAAGCAACTGCCCACCAGAACATCCATGTTAGAGGATTTCCATTTTGCCCTGTACGAATCACGCGTTAGTTTATACTCAAAAAGCCCAGGACGATAGCGGAAATCTAACCAGAACCGCTCAACTTGTCAAAGAAAAATTTTATCTTGTAACAAAAACAGGAAATTGCTAATTCCTCCAGACGAATCAGCCCTCGATATATAAGATACGCAATATTACTCAGTGGGGAGTCACGGAGATTTTTTCAAATTTCACCCGACATGCATCATATATTTTCGTATATTATATAACATATTTAGTATGTCGTATATCGTATGTAGTATGTAGAATATTGAATGGAGAACGGAGAAATCAAAAAAGTAAAAAGGTAAAAGGCAAAAATGAGAGTAAATCCGTAGTTTCTCCGGAGGGGCTATTTGAAAAAACAAACCCAATTTTCGAAAGGGTGAAATGACGCTAAGTCAGTAATAGCAATGGTTTATGGTAATTTAGATGAATCAGGGCAACTAAAAACAAAGCCAATTCAAAGCCAATCAAAGCCAATCTCAGAATCCTATCCCCCCTCCCAAAGGAACGGGGAGAGGAAAGGGGACTTGAAATTATCTCAAATCCCGATACTATCAGGGCTGAGCCGGAACCATTTGGAAGCATAAAAGCTGCTTCTGACGTGAATTAGAATGAATCTTTATAAAAAGGCAAACAACAATGGGAATCTTCACTAAAACAGCGGGATTTTTCAAAGAACGGTTAGGAAAAACACGCGACAAAATCAGCTCTTCGCTCTCTTCAGTGTTGAGCCTGGGCAGAAAGATTGACGAACAACTGCTCGACGAGCTGGAAGAAACGCTGATTAGCGATGATATCGGCGTCGAGACAACGGACAAACTCGTTTCAGAACTGCGGGAGGCTTATCGCAGCAAACAAATCGCCACCACCGACGATATTATACCGTTTCTTAAAGAGCACATCAGCAGCTACTGGCCGGACCGCGACAGACAGCTACGCCTTGCCAGGACCGGCCCGACCGTTGTCCTTGTTGCCGGCGTCAACGGCACCGGCAAAACCACGAGCATCGCCAAACTCGCGTATATATTCAATAAAAACAATAAAAAGGTCATTGTTGCCGCCTGTGATACATTCCGTGCTGCTGCAGTGGAGCAATTGACAATCTGGGCAGACCGGATCGGCGTGCAAATCGTCAAGCACAAAAGCGGCAGCGACCCGGCGGCTGTTGCCTTCGACGCCTGCGAAGCCGCCCTCGCCAGGGGCACGGACATCCTGATTCTCGACACAGCCGGCCGAATACACACAAAAAAGGACCTGATGCTGCAATTGACAAAAATCCGCGATGTCGTTTCACGCAAGATCCCGGATGCCCCGAATGAGGTCCTGCTGGTTCTTGACGCCACGACAGGCCAGAACGCGATCTCCCAGGCGAAATTGTTCACCGAAGCGATTAACGTTACCGGCATATTCTTAGCCAAACTTGACGGCACGGCGCGCGGCGGAATTGTTATTGCCATCAAGGACCAGCTCGATATCCCGGTAAAATTCGTCGGTTTGGGCGAAAAACCCGAAGATATAGCAGAGTTTGACCCCGGCACATTCGTGGAAGCATTATTTACCTAACGAAACATTTCGGAGGGACGAAAAATGAAAACATCGGCCGTTACAGCATCAAAAGCAGGCATAATGCTGTTAACCTGCTTACTGATTATCGTTTTATCCGGCACAATTTTTGCCGATGAAAGAGTAGTGCAGTACCAGCCAAAGGCCGGTCCGCTGCTTTGGCCCTCGGAGCCTCCCGAGGACATTCCCTTCGAGCAATCCAAAGAACTCGTCGGAATATTATTTACCGGCGTGCACAGCGACTATCGAGCCGCCGACACATGGTATCCTTCCTGGGCGGCTGACGACAATTTATATTCGTCATGGACTGACGGACAAACTGACGGCATGAGATCCAGCTCCGGCGGCGTTAATGCAACTACCGGCCAGGCCGTAATGTTCGGCAACGACCCTCTCAATCTCAAAATCAAGGCTCTCGGCAAGACCAAAGGCAATCCTCGCCCCTACGAAGGCCGCTATCCCTGCGGCAGTCTCGTTTACAACGGCGTCTGGTATTACGGCACATATTGTCTGGGCCCTGCCGGAAGTGTCGAACACGAGGGCATGAGATGGAATTGGCCGGTATTAGGCCCAATTCCCGGTTTTCGTATCTCCACCGACTACGGCAAAACCTGGACCGAATCACCGCACACTCCGGCAAAACCCCTTTTTCCCGAACCTGCCAAATTCATGGGCCCGCTAAAAATCGGCTCACCCAAATTCGTAGACTTCGGCAAAAACATGGAACACTCGCCGGATGGCAAAGCTTATCTGGTCGGCTATGGCGCCGAAGAAAACGATCCCAAACCTCGATATGCCAACCTGAGTTGGATATCCGGCGATCAGATTTATCTTACAAGAGTGCGCCCCAGTATCGAAAACATCAACGACGAATCAAAATATGAATACTTCGCCGGACATAATAATGACGGAAAGCCCATCTGGTCCTATGACTTCGAAGACATCAAACCTTTGCTGGAATGGAACAATAATATGGGCTGTGTCACGATTACCTATAACGCGCCGCTAAGGAAATACCTGATGTGCGTTACCGATGGCTGGCCGACAGTCGCGAAGATGAATTCCTACATCCTCGAATCCCAAACGATTACAGGCCCCTGGAAGCTGGTTACATATATGAAGGAATTCGGCGAGCAGGGATATTTCCTCAATTTACCATCTAAATTTATCAGCAAAGACGGATTGACGCTCTGGCTGTGCTATTCGGGCAATTTCAGTCAGGGCTGGAACAATATCCGGTTCAAGGCGAAACCGCCGGGCAGCCGCTACGGCCTTGTCCTGCAGCAGGTAAAATTGCTTAATCCCGCAATGCTCCAGCAGTACAAACAAAAGCAGAACCGCCCGCAGCAGCAGAAAGACCCGCTAAAGAGCAGCAGTAACATCGCCCCGAAAGCCAAAGTAACCACCTCGTCAACGTATAAAGGTTATTCCGCCGAGGCTGCGATTGACCGGGTGGTTGGCGGGTACCCGGAAGATATATCAGCCGAATGGGCCAGTAATGGCGAAAAAGCCTCGGCGACAATAAAATTGAGCTGGGACAAAGCACAAACTATCAACCGCATCTGGCTTTTCGACAGACCCAACACACACGCCGACCAGGTTACTGCCGGGACGCTGATTTTCAGTGATGGCAGCACAATAAACGTAGGCAAACTGCCCGACGACGCTTCCGCCGCTAAAGAAATCACTTTCGCGCCCAAAGAGGTCACCTGGCTGAAGTTTGTCGTTACTTCCGTAAAGCCGGAAACTCAGAATGTCGGCTTGTCTGAGATCGCAGTTTTCAGCCCCGAAGAATGAAAGGACATGTCTCAACAATGACGTCCATTATCATGCCATGGAATAGAAGAATTTTTATATATCTTTTGCTCGCAATCTGGGTAGCTGCAAACACATCTTCGCAAACCGTATCTTCAGAGCCAAAACCTGTTCCGCTGATGCAGGTTGTGCCAATGCCGTACGATCAGGCGTCGTTCCAGCGGGACGGCGTCGAGCTTACGCGATACCACTTCGGGCCTGGGTTGCATCGGCCGTTTCTATTCCCGGTCATCGGCCCAACGGGACGCTCTCTGACGCGCATGGGACATCCGAATGATCCGGAATCGCACAGCCATCATAATTCTGTTTGGATATCACACAACAATGTCAACAGGACAAGTTTCTGGAGCGACAGCGGCAAAGGAAAGATTCGCCACAAACGCATCATGGAGTTTGAGGACGCTGATGAACAATCATCAATGGTCGTAGAGAACGAATGGGTCAATAACGAAGGCAAGGTACTGCTCCTGGAGACACGCAAGATAACGGTGTTGCCCCTGACAAATGGCGAATGGCTGCTTACAATTGATATGGAATTCACGGCGAATAATGGGACTGTCACGCTCGGCAAAACTCCCTTCGGAATGATCGGCGTGCGAATGGCCAAAACCATCGGCGTTAATGATGGCGGCGGAAAAATTCGCAACTCCGTAGGAGCGGCAAATGAGAAAGAGGTCTTGTGGAAAAAAGCCCGATGGGTTGACTACTCCGGTGCGATTACAAACGAGAAGCTCGAAGGCATTACGCTCTTCGACCATCCGGACAATCCGAACTTTCCCACATGCTTTCATGTTCGCAACGACGGCTGGATGGGAGCTTCTTTAACATTCGACGGCCCCAGGGAAATCCAGCCCGATGAGCACTCAAACCTTCGCTATGGTCTGTACGTCCACAGCGACATGAAATCAAGTGAAGCTATCGAAACCGAGTGGAGGCGATTTACAAAAATCCCCCCGGCAGCGTCGAAATAATCGCGGAGGAACAATTATCGTAATATTGACAAAATAAGAATGCCTTTTGCCATGTCAGGCATTGATGTTGTGGACATGGATTGAGTTGGTGGTGCCGGCGGCACTAAGCGGCCGGCCGGCTACAAGAACTATTCTATCGCCGGGCTGGGCCCAGTTGTTCTCGATAATGAGCTTATCGACCAGGGAAGTGAAATGCCTGATGTCTTCCGGGATCGATTGACAGCAGGGTATGACTCCGTAATGCAGGCACATCTGACGGCATGACCTTTCGTCGGAGCTTAGCGCAAGTATGGGAACATCGATGCGTGCCTTACTGAGAAAGCGGGCCGATGAACCGCTTTGCGACCAGACCGCAACGAGCTTGGCGTCGATATCTTCGACAAGCTGCCCGAGGCTGCGAGCCACTGCCGCGGTGAGCGCGAAATCTTCCGTAGTTGTGCTCTTTGGCTGTACAATAGTGTACTGCTTATCGAGGTATGCCTCGGTTACCCTTGCTATTCGCTCGATTGTCTGTGCCGCTTTGACGGGGTATTTACCGATTGCGGTTTCACCGGAAAGCATAACGGCATCGGTAAAGTCCATGATGGCATTGGCAACATCCGAAACTTCGGCACGCGTGGCAGTGGGGCTTTGGATCATGCTCTGGAGCATTTGCGTGGCAACGATAACAGGTTTGCCATAGTCCCGGCACATCTTTGTGATGCGTTTTTGAATCAAGGGCACCTCGGCAAGGTCCATCTCAACGCCGAGGTCTCCGCGGGCAACCAATACGGCGTCACTCGCAATAACAATCGGCTCCAGATGTGTTAAAGCCTGCGGTGTCTCGATCTTGGCTACTACCTTGATATCGGCCCCGGCTTTGCGGATATATTCTTTGAGCTGGTTGATCTCGTCGGGCGAACGTACGAAGCTTAAGGCAAGAAAATCCAGGTTCCGCTCTATCGCCCAGTTGATACATTGCCAGTCAAACTCGGTGATTGACGGTATCCGTATGAGGGTGTCGGGCAGATTGATTCCCTTGCGACTGGACAAAATGCCGCCATCGACAACCTGGCAGACTATATCTTCGCCGTCTCGACCGACCACGTTCAGCGTGATTTGGCCGTCATCGAGAAAGACGCGGTGACCGATTTCGACGTCCTGATTGAAATGTTCGTAGTTCGTGCCGAAGCGGTGTGCCGTGCCGACTTGATTTCCGGGCACAATGCTGACCTTATCGCCGGTATACAGCATCTGCCCCTCCAGCTCGATGCGGCTGGTCCGAATCTTAGGGCCGCACAAATCGCCCAGCACGGCGGTCATTTGTTGATGACGGGAGCAGGCGGCATTCAGCGTTTCCAGCAATTTGTCATGCTCGTCAAGCGTGCCGTGTGAGAAGTTTAGGCGGAAAACATCGACACCATTATCAATCATGGCATCGAGTATTCCGGCCTCTGCACACGAGGGGCCGAGCGTAGCAATTATCTTGGTCTTTATCATTTGAGGCAACCGCCTCCAGGCTAAATTCTAATACTCAAATCAGGGAATTAAACATCGCCGGAAGCAGCTTAAACTTTCGGATGATTACCCAGATATTCGGTCTCAGGCAGCTCGCCGGCAAGAGGCAACGCGTATTCAATGAAAGCATCGGTTATGCCGTTACCTTCGGTGTTAATGAATTCGTCGGGCATCGATTTTGTCTTCTCGGCGACATTTTTCAACTCGGTGCGGAACAGCTCGACCGCGTAGTCCTTTCCGTTGCCGGTCCGCCTGATGGCGACAGAACCATTATCCTGCTCCATGGCCAGCTTGACCGCTTCGCGCCCGCACCGCCGGGCTTCATCGACATCGACGGCCGACTGAATGCCGGGATAGCTTCTTTGCAGGTAGCCGAACGTATCGGCCCGGACGCGCTTCTTCGGACCAAGCTTGGCTTTTACCTGACCTGCCAGAAAGTCGGCCAGAGCACCGGTCCCGGATAGTTGTACATTGCCATGCGCATCAGTCTCTGCCTGTTTAGCGAGTTTCTTGGCCCAGGTCACACCATCGACATCGCAAATTCCCTCGCTTACCGCGACAACGCACCGTTTAAGATCTCCGAAAACACCCACGACATCGCTGACGAACTTCTCCATCGAAACTGCTCTTTCCGGAACATAAACCAGGTGCGGGCCGTCGTCATCCCGTTTCCTGCCCAATACCGAAGCGGCAGTCAAAAAGCCGGCGTGCCTGCCCATAATCACGTCGATTTTCACGCCCGGCAGAGCACGGTTGTCCAGATCGTCGCCCATCAGGGCACAGGCCTCGAACTTCGCCGCGGTCCCGAAACCCGGGCAATGGTCGGTTACAAGCAGGTCGTTATCAACGGTCTTGGGGATGTGAAACGCCCGTATATCGTAGTTGGCCTCATCCGCCATCGTATTGAGGATATAAGCGGTATTGGCCGAGTCGTTGCCGCCAATGTAGAAAAAGTACCGGATGTTGCGCTTTTTGAAAACCTCAAGAATCTTCGCGCAATATTCCTCATTGGGCTTGTCCCTGCTGGTGCCGATAGCCGAAGACGGCGACGCCGCCACAACTTCCAGCGTTTCAGCCGAAAGCTTTTTCAAATCGATGAATTCATCTTTGACCATTCCCGCTACGGCGTGAATCGCACCATAGAGATTTTCGATTTCCGGATGCTTCTTAGCCTCTTCGATAACGCCGACCAGAGAGGCGTTTATTACGCCGGTCGGACCGCCTGACTGTCCAACCACTGCATTTGCTTTCGGTGCACTTGCCATTTCGACAACTCTCCATTAAAAAGTTAACGTATTGTTTCTTACTTAAATTGTTTAGTAAGCTCACGAGCCTTATCAACAGCACTAAGGGCAACAGCTCTCGAATAGTCCGTCAGATAGCGCTTCGCAGCAGATTTATTGCTTCGGTAAAGCTCCATCGCCTTGTTTTCAACCTTTGGTTGAGCGGCAAAAACTTTCTCTTCATACTTGTCACATGCGGCCCGGACGAATGCGATACGGTCCCTGTAATCGGCATTCACTTTATCCTGCAGTCCCTTGAAAATCCACCAGGCCATTCCGGCATCGGGCCTGAATTTTTCGGGCGATTCGGAAAAATGACATTCCAGCGTCAGATTTTCCTTCACATCAACCGCCTTATAGTATTCCTGCGGCGTCTTGGTGATACCACAATACCAGGGAGTTGAAATACTGATGCATGGCTCAGCCGAGCAGCGCCAGTAGATACAGCCGATGTCAACCGGCATATTGCTACGTAGCTGGAACACCGCCGCCTCCTGAGTTACATTACTACACACTGCGCCCTCGCCATGAAATCGCAGGATTGAAACCACATCTTTCACGGAAAGTTTACGGGCCGGCTTTACAGAGAACGGCAATTTCCGGTCGGGCTCTTTTTCAATATCTTTTCCCGTCACCAGGCACTGGCCTCGCCACTGGCGCGGGTCCATCAAGCGTTTTTGCTGCTGGCCGTAAGCTTTGGAAAAGTCAAAAGTCTCACCACCCGCCGGGTTATGCCATCCTTTTTTTATCGCGTACTCGATGAGGTCCGGAGAGCCGAGAAAGTTGCTCGTGTCGTTAAGATTCACCTTGTCGATTATATATACATTGGGCAGCAGCACAACCGCATCATCGGGCACTCGCTGCGCAACCCAGTGTTTGCCCCTGCTCATTGATAAAAGCCAGGCCTCCTTTGAATCAGCGATAACCAGCGTCCGCGAGCTCAGGTAGCCCACCCGCTCGATCAGCTCACCTGCGATTGTCACGCCTTCTCTGGCTGTCTTCGCCCGCTCCGCGATAAGCCGGCGGAGCATATACCCGATACCACCTTTGACTAATTGACCCCGCGCTTCGAGGTTTTGCAGTTTCTCCGCTTTGTCCGGGCAGCCATCGCTGACTACGGCCACGCCCCACTCGTTGAAGTAGCCATCGCTGTAAGTAGTGCCCGGATTCTCCGACCAGAGAAAAGCATAACTTTCCTTTATCTGCGGAATCTCGGTTTCCCCCTGAAGCTTTACCATCTCTCCGGCCTTATGTTCGATGCGGGGAATTTTTCGAAAATTCAGAAAACGCGGTCCGTCATTCTGCTCGTTATGTCCCAACAGAACAGCCCCATCCGTCGAAGCATCCTTACCCACTACGACGGCATAGCAACCGCTCGCCGAAGATGCGAACGAACCCACAGCTAAAATGGCAGCAAAGAAAATATAGACTACCTTGCTTTTATCCATCTTCTTTACCTCTATATCCGAAATACACGCAGAACGTCCAAACTCATCATAGCTTATGATTTTCAATACGACATTATACAAACAGAATATCATTGAACAAGGATAATCCTTTGGTGGGAATTATGGATTTCAGGCGGCATTATAAGCTCGTTTGACTTCTTCGGCGATGATTTTTACGCCGGCGGTTACGATCTCTGTGTCCTGTGAATAATTTACACGGATACACTCGTTTTTGTGCTGCCAGTCTTCTTTAAGTCCGGGGAAGAAGTAATGGCCCGGGACGATCAGAACTCCTCTTGCCTTGAGCCGCTCATAGAGTTCGCTGTTCGTAATGGGCAGATTCGGAAACCACAGCCATAAAAAGAACGCTCCTTCGGGCTTGTGCACGTGAAAATCAGTCCCATCCAGCTCCTTATAAACCAGCTCCAAAGTTGCCCGGGCTTTTTGCTGATAATATGGCGTGATTACACTACGGCTGAGATTGATGATTTCACCGGTCCGGACCAGGTTCGTCGCTATCGCCGCACCCATACTGCCGGGAGCAAGGCTCATCACGGCATTCATCCTGGAAACCATGCCAACGACTTCTTCGTTAGCGATAACAATCCCAGTACGCAGAGCCGGCAGGCCAAGCTTGGAAAGACTCATGCAGAAAATTGTGTGTTCGTTCCAAATGGCTTTGGCTTCCGTGAAGATAATGTTTGGGAACGGCATGCCGTAAGCGTTGTCGATTATCAATGGAATATCATTTGCGCAGACAAGCTCATTCAGCCTTTCAATTTCAGCATCCGTCAAGACGTTGCCGGTTGGATTCGTCGGCCTCGATACGCAAATAGCACCAATCTCGTCGGTAATGTTAATCTTATCGAAATTAACATGATATTTGAACACATGGTCGTTTATATGCTCGATATGGGGCTTGTTGGCTACAAACAAATCGTCTTCCAGGCCGACATCGCAATACCCAATATATTCCGAGGCCAGCGGAAACAGGATTTTCCTGCCGGCCCGGCCTTCAAAGGCGCCGGCGGAAATATTGAAAAGAATGAAAAAGGCCGACTGGCTGCCATTAGTCAGTGCGATGTTTTCCGGCCCTATGTCCCAGCCAAGCTCGCTTCTTAGCAAGGCGGAAACAGCCTCGATGAATTCCCGGTTGCCGCCGGGAGGGTCATAATTACCGATGGCTCGCTCGAATTCGGCTCCGTTGCGCAGGAGCTTCTCCATACTGCTTCGAAAGCACTGCTGGACTTTCGGAATATGAGCGGGATTTCCTCCGCCGAGCATCAGAATATTCCGGCCTTGCGAATCGGCGATGCCCAAGTCTTCCATCAGTTGACCGATACCTGATGTTTGTGCGATCTTCCGTCCAAAGCGGGATACTTCCATAATTTTCTACACCTCTACGGAAACACGCGGAGTCAAAAAATACAGCCACCTGCCGGCCGGCTTGTCTTTCAGGATTGCGCAAGCAGCCATGCTGTAAAGCTCCAACTGCCGGCGGTAAAGTGCGGCACGCTCTTCGGCCTGCCCCGCCGTTATCTTATCGGTTTTGAAATCTATTACTACCAGGCCCTGAGCCGTACGAACCAACAGATCGATGATGCCCTGGACGACAATCGTATCTTCCGCTACAGACGAATTCTCCCAACCGGACGCCGGCAAAGAGAAAGTAAACGGCCATTCACGCCAAATCTTATTGGCCGGATCGAAAATCAACCTGCCCTGCTCGGTCTCGAAAAATGTCAGAATCGATTCGGCGTCGATTCGCTCGGCAACGGCCGGAACGATTGCTCCGTCCGCCTGGAGCTTTTCTATCGTTTTCTCAACCGATTCCCTGATGACTGGCCCGGCCAAATCAAGTTGCGATATTACAAGATGCGTGGCAGTGCCGATGAGCCGGCCATTGAGAGGCTCACCCGAGTCCGGCTCGGTTATCATCAAAGCACGCGGCCGACGATTTAGGGCACCGGAATAATCAAACTTCATGTATTCATCGTTGACGTGCGTCAATTGCGTAACAGAACTTTTTGCCGGCAGGAGTGCTGCATCTGAAAACCGATAACGCCAGGCTAACGAATCCTTCACCTGGGCAAGCAGTTGGGGCTCTTGCTGCTTGGGGCGTCGTTTTTTCGAGGTCGCGGACGGCCGAGTCGATTTGCCGGCCTTAAGTCTAATGATAGTTTCGGCCAGTTGTTTCTGATCGGACCAGCCATGAAGCTTAAAATCGAATAAATCGTCGCCGATAGCCCGCTCCGCTAAACCGGTTTCAAAAGCTTCGTGCAGAATCTTTCGGCCGGAGAGTCCGTAGAGGATCCATTCCAGTGGATTCCGGCAGGCACGAAGCTGCCAGTCAGGGACGGGCTTATCGCCAAAAAATAAACCATTTGAAATAATCTCCCGGCATTTTTTTTGCTTCTCCGAGGCAGTTAGAATAAGCCGTTCTTTCGCCCGCGTTGTCGCGACGTAGAGGATTCGCATCTCCTCGGCCAATCCCATGGAGGCCTTTTGCTCTTCGATGACCTGGTGTGCAAGCGAGTTTAGTTTACTGTTCGACTCCCGGTCGATAATTTGCAGCCCCAGCGTATGATCCGCATCGACGAGGCAGTCCGCCTGGACATCCCTTTTATTGAACCGGCTTTCCAGCTCGGCTAAAAAGACAACCGGAAATTCAAGCCCTTTGCTTTTGTGAACGCTCAAAATTCGAACGGCATTACCCGCCGAAGACTGCGGCTCGGCCGGCGCCCAATCCTGCCCGGCTTCCTGAAGCTTTTCAATAAATTCAACGAACCGCGTCAGTGAAGGCACGCCGGCGCTGCTGGCAAAGCCCTCATACTGGATCGCCCTGTCATGAAGCTTGAGAAGATTCGCCCGGCGCGCCTGGCCGTTCGGAAGAGCCGAGACAAACGATAAGAAGTCGGTCTGCCGATATATCCGCCAGATTAAATCAGCCAGGTTGCCCCGCCTGGCAATCGTCCGCCATTGTTCAATCCGAGCGAGTATTTTTTCGAGCCTGCCGGCAAGTCCGGTGTCCGCGCCGCCTCGACAATATTCGAGCACGCAGTCATAGTAGCTTTTGTGCCGCTGCTGTGTTCTGTTGTGCAGCTTTATCTTTGCCAGCCCTGTGTCACTGACCTTGAAAAACGGGCTTCGCAGAACCGCGGCCAATTCGATGTCCCGCTGCGGATTATCCAGCACTTTCAGAAGAGCGATAAAATCACTGATTTCGGTAGCCTCGAAATATCCCGCCGTAGCCTGGCAGCTCACTGGCACGCCGGCCAGCCTGAATATTTCTACGTAATCATTCGCTTTTTTGGCTAACGACCGCATCAGGACGACAATGTCACGATATTCGACGTCACGCATAGTGCCCTGCTGTTCGTCATTTACCTGAAACTCGGCTTTCCCCGTATCAGCCCCCACCATCCGTCTGATACGCCGGGCTATCATTGCCGCCTGAGTCTGGCGCGAAGTGACAAGATCCGGATTCTCGTTTTCGGATTCTCCGGCCTGCTGTCCCTGCGAATCCCGGCTATTGCCGATTTTGTCAAGTATGTGAAACTCGACAATATTTTTCCCACCGCCCGGCACATGAGTTTTGGATTCATCCGCCGGAGCAGGCTTCAGTCGTGAAGATTCGTCGTAGTCGATCTTAGTGAAAGATTCCGTCATGATTCGAGAAAAAATCTCGTTTACGAAATCGAGTATCCCTTTCGTTGAGCGGAAATTAACATTGAGATCGACACGCAAGCTGACCGGGGCATTCGCGGGATCGGACGAAGCCTGATTTACCTGTTCGAGGAAAATATCCGGCATAGCCCCCCGAAAAGCATAGATACTTTGTTTGCCGTCCCCGACTCCAAGGATATTCCCGCCGGGACTGAGCATATCGAGTATCCGCTTCTGGACAGTGTTGATATCTTGATATTCGTCAACAGCTATATGTTTGTACTTCTGCCGAAGCGCCAATGCCGTTTGCGAAGGCGCGGCCTTGTCCTCCGAAGAGGTCTGGTCGCTCAGGAGCCTAAGAGCATAATGTTCGAGGTCGGCAAAATCCAGGCAGTTAACAGCCCGCTTGGCCCTGCCGTATAGCTGATCAAATTTCTTAACAAGCTCAACGAGCACGCCCGTCTGCGATCCAACCAAGCCGCCAATCCTGTCAGGATAATCGGGATTTACGATTGAAAGCTCAGAAAGCTCCGCGAATACATCTACGGCACTTTTGACGGTGCTCTGAATAAGAGCGGCAATCGGCTCCGGCAGGCCTTTGGGTTTACGCGTTGTGGGCTTTTGGAAACTCCTTATCGCCTCGGCACACTTGTCCCAATCGCCGGCTTTGAATATCTCGATACATTTTGCAACAGGCGCAACATGACTGCCCTGCAGTTTCTCATCCCAGCTTGCGTCGCCGCCTTCACTTTCGCAGAGTCTCCTCGCGTGGTTAAGCTTTTCGAGAATGCTCTGCAGTCTGGCGGCAACGATATCTTTCTGTTTTTCGCCAAGGTCGGTTGTAAACGGATTGGTGACTTCTGCAAGTCGTGCCGCCTTTTCGTACCATTTCTCCCGAGAGATAACACCATCCAGAAAATCGCTAAGCTCAATAATCCGGGTCAGAAAACCGTCATTTGTACGAAGGTCCCGCCGGTACAAAAGCTGTTCGAGAGGTCCCCGGATGCTGCTTTGCTGCCAGAGATGGTCGATGGTCTTTTCGAGCACTTCTGTTTTGAGCAGTTTCTGTTCGTCGGCATCAATCACGCCGAACGTCGGATCCAGGCCGAGCCGGTAGAAATATTCCGTGATGAGCCGTTTACAGAACGAATGGATCGTGCTTATATCGGCGCTCTGGAGCAGCATAAGCTGGCGGCGAAGATGGTCATTCCGCTTTTCGAGAAATACATCCCTCAACTGCCCGGCGATTCGCGAACGCATCTGCTCGGCAGCAGCTTCGGTAAAAGTCAGCACGAGGATGCTCCGGACATCGGGACATATCGATTTGTCGGATATGATGTTGACACATCTGCCCGACAGCACGGCGGTTTTCCCGGTGCCCGCCGAGGCTGTCACCACAACGTCGCTGCCGCGTGCGCCAATCGCACGTTTCTGCTGATCGGTCCATTCTATCTTCTTCTCAGTCATCGACCACCTCAGCCCTTTCAAGAACCCGGGACTTACTCAGCGATTCCAGAAAATTGTAGTCATTGATCTGCCAGTCGAACCGGCAGACAGGCTTGTACTTGCAGTAACTGCACGGCGATACCTGGCCCAGGCGATATGGACTAACGTCAATTTTGCCCGAAACAATCTCCTGAGCCAATTGAATGATTCTTTGCCCGGCAAATCGCAGGATCGCTTCAAAATCGTTCGGCCTCAACGCCCCGCTTCTGGCGTAGTTTCCATACTGCTGGTCTTTGGCGGTGAGGCAGAAATTGTAGAACCTGCTCCAGCCGGAATCTGTTTGGCCGTCCAATTGCCGGTAGAATTCACCATTGAATATCCCTTTTGCCTTGTATTCATAGCTGTCACTTCTATCCGGCAGCTTGCCGAGTGTGGCTTTTTTAGGTCTTACCTCAATTGGCATATAAAATGCACCTGCCACGTTTTCTTTGCCCGGGTCGGCCGCATTTCGGACAGCCAACATGTAAATCGGGAGCTGCATATCAAGGCCGTGGCAGAACTCCGGCCAGCTAAAGGACGTGTCTCGTCGTTTATAATCGAAAACAAGCGTAATCTTCTTATCGCCGGCGTCTGCAAAATCAAGCCGGTCGATCTTGCCGTCCAGCGACAGCACGCGTTTATCTGCCAGGACAAGCTCATAATCGCCGAGCGTATCGCGAGAGCCCCTTGCTTTCCCGAAAGATACCTCCGAAAACCTCGGCCTGAAACTTCCCGTCCGAACCATTTGAGCTATCGCCATGACGCAATCTTCGAGAACTTTGCCAGCGGAATTTATGATGAATTCGTTATAGCCCCGACGGCTGATAAAATTCGATATGAAAGAATCTTTCTTCGTAATTTTTTCTATTTCTTCTCTCAGAAGTTTTATAAGCTCGCCATCGTCAGTCCCCGCAAAGTCTTTTCCTTCAGCGTCAAGCCGCTTCAACAAAGTATCAAGAACGCGGTGATAGAAGCTGCCGAGATCCAGCGGCTCGAACTTGAATTCCTGCCGCTCTTTCAGATCCAGCGTATAACGGGCGAAATACTGATACGGACAGGCGGCAAAAGTCCCCAACCTGGTCGCCGAGCTTTTTATCCGCCGGCCGAAAAGCTCATTGACAATATCCGAATCCAGTGACGCCCGGTTATCGTAGCTAAGTGCATAAAGGACTTTCGAGCCAAGTTTCGCAAGTTGTTCATCGGAACAAATCGTATCCAGCAATTCGTCATATTGGCTGCCGTCCCCGGCTTCGGGCAATAAACGATCCCTTCCAAGTCCGCAACAGAGCAAGTCCACAAGTTCGGCCTCGCTGTGCACATTCTCGACATCGATTGCCTTACCTGCGATTGATTCTTCGCCGAGGTTCTCAAACAAAGATTCGAGATCGCCTATGAACTGCGAACGGGCAGCAGCAGCGCCTTTATCGTCAACCGAAGGATACATTATCCAAAGAAATTCCGATGGCCGGGTAAAGGCGATATAAGCCAGATACTGTCGCTCGGCGAGAGTCTGGCCGGAGGTCGCCGCCAAAGGGAAATCCGCAGATTCGGCAGCGATGCGGTCCTCGTCGGTTAAGATGCTGTCCGAAGTAACGGGCACAGGAAACTGCTTTTGTGTGGTTCCGATTAGGAAAACCGCCCTCAAATCGGGATGCCGGCTGCGCTCGATGGAACCGACAAGCACCTGGTCCAGGGCCGGGGGAATGAAAGCCAGCGTCAACTGGGAAAAAGCCGAATGAAGAATCGCAAGATAATCATCCGCCTTCATCGTTTGTCCGGCGAAGACTTCGACAAGCTCGTCAAATATATCGAGAAACTGATTGTAAAATTGCCGATGCTCATCAGCAGCAGCAAGGTCCTTTTTCTCATTGGCCTGCTTAATCCAACTGCCAATCGTTTCCTTAACATCAAGCTGCTCAAGGAAATTGAAGACGGCCTGCGTGAACTCTTCGGCGCCGAGCGATTTTTCCTGCCCGTCAGCCGGGCACAACCTGTCACGCAACTCCAGCAGTGGCCGGCAGATTTTCATGCGAATTTCGTTGATTTGTCGCTCGTCAAACCGCTCATTGTCCGGCCCGGCGAAATGCCACGGATTGTCGCTCTGCCAGTCACGTGCCGATATGCCGAACGCAAGACAGTAATTTTCCAGCAAATCTATATCGTAACTTTTTATGGGCACGAGATCGGCTTTAAGATAGGCGAAAATGTCGCTGTACATAAAGCCGCCGGTAACCGCCTGCAGGGCCGAAGAGACGAGCTGAACGACAGGATGATGATTCAGCGGCTTTCGCTTGTCAATAAAATACGGCACACCGTAGTCTTCAAAATACGCCCTTATATAGTGTTCATATCGATCGATATCCGATGCGATTACCGCTATGTCACGATATCGAAAATCTTTCTCCCTGACCAACTTGAGTATCTGCCTGCCGACAAACTGGACTTCCGCCCGCTCATTCGGCGCCGATACGATGCGGATGTTTTCCGATGCCGGCATTTTGGGTGCCTGAAGCTTAAAAACATTGCGTTCCATATGGCCAAGCTCGCGGCATTGAGAGAACCGAATTGCCCGGTTAAGGATGAGCGGCTCATTCATTTTCAGTCTGCTCTTTTTGACGAGTTCGAAAAGGCTGCAGTAAACCCGCTCGGTCGGATTGAACAAGCCAACATCATCGAGCTTCTCGGTATCAGGATTCTTCAAGTCGATATTCGACGGATCCAGGCAAAGCGCGATGTGCGTATCTTTTACCATTTTCAGCAGCTCAGCGAGAATCGCAAACTCAGCCGTCGTAAAGCCGGCAAAACCGTCGAGCCACAACTTTGCTCCTTTGGCCAGATTTGACGCCGATACCGCTCCGCAGGCACGCATTAATTGAGCGTCGGGATCGATAAAATTACCCTCGATGAATTTCAGATATTCACTGAAAACCAGGCCGATATCGGCAAATTTCAGTGCGGCTAAATGATGCCGCTCGTCTTTTGCCAGTTCGCTCAGCAATTTCTCGACGTCATCGGGAGTTTTTGCATACTGGTGCAGCTCTGTAATCGTCTGAGCCATCTGCCGGGACAAGCCCGACCATGCGGTTTCGGCGCCAAAAAGCTGCAATTTACTCTGATTCTCGCGCAGTATCCGGTGAACGATCATTTGCCGGCCGATGCGTGAAAGCCTGGGCATGGCAGTATTTTTGCCCAGTAACATGAATTGCAGCCGGTCGAATGAAAGCACGTGCAGCCTGTTGTAGCCGGCGATTCTTTCCTCGGCCAGGATTGCCCGTTCCGCCTGGTAGGTCGCCTGCTCTGGAACCAGCAGAATCAACTGTTGATCGCTCTGCTCGGCCAGTGCATCGACAATCGCCCGGATACAACAGCGAGTCTTTCCGGTACCGCTTCTGCCAAGAATAAACTGAACCGCCATAGGGACCTTCCCTGATCTGGAATTAGTCTTTCCCCTATTTTATCACAAATGGCGGCGGGTTTCAACCTCAACAGGGAGAATGTTTGCCGGTTCAAATTTTATCTTTGGGCTCCCGGGGTACCTATGAATTCCGGGTCATCCGGCCGGTCATCGCGCGGGCCGAATATATTTTTAATAATATCCTGAATTTCATCCTCGCTGGGATATGCGACGACAACAGATTTCTCAAATCCGTATTCATCTTCCGGGCCGGATTTCGCATACCATTCGATTCTCCTGGGTAAATTAGTGCGTTCTTCTACAAAAACTCGCCACTTTCTATGCACAACCGCTTGAGAGTCTGTGCTTTTTGCAATCCAGTTCAGGTCGTAAGCTTTAGTGCCGGGAACTGCAGCCGAGACTTCCCTGTCGTCTATCCAGCTCCACTGGGCATCTGAAGGGATATCATTTCCATCCGAAAAGGGAACCATATCGGCTGATCCGGCCGCCGATTTTTCAAACTCGGCAAGCATCTGCTGGGTAATCGGCTCGGTGTGAACAGCATTCGAAGACAGATACTTTATCATCTTGACTCGATTTTTAGTATCCCACAGCGTATATTGTTCCTGATTGCCGAGTTCGGTTTTGAATAGTTTCACACCCAGGGTTTCGGAAGCCCATATCTGCTGATCCGGACTGGTTCGGCCCGCTTGGAATTCCGAGATATGGATATTTTGGACCTCGCTCAGGGCTCCGTAAATTCCTTTAATATTAACCGCTTTTCCGGTCTGGTTGTTTACAAACAGAGCGAAAGCCAGCAGAATCATCGCCGCGATTGCAGCCGGCACGGCAAATCTGCTTCGTAAAACCATCCGCCCAATGCCGGTGCCTGTCATTGGCTGCTGCTTATGCACGGCTTTGCCGAGGGCCGCATAAGCGTCGTTAAGAATGCGCTTGTCCGTCTCGGCCCTGGTTGTCAGATTCAACTCGGCGATTGACCGCTCTATATTGTCCGCAGAACTCATTTCTTCGCTCTCTCCTTCAGGATTGTCCGCATTTTGTCGAGCCCGTAACGGTATCTGCCCTGGACGGTGCTCAGCGGAATTCTCTGCATTTTCGCGATTTCCTTAAATTTCATCCCGCCGTTCAAATGCAGAACGATTGTTTCTCGCTGCTCAAACGGGAGCTGGGCCAATGCGTCGGTCAATCGCCCGGCATCTTCACCAAATTCGGCCGACCGCACAGGCCCATCGGAATCCGCGGCCAACTGGCCCGCTTCTTCAAGCTCAACAAGATGATGCTTTTTTTTACGATACATATCACGCACGCGATTAATGACGCTGGCTGTTAAATAACTTTTCAAGCTGCCCCTGAGCTGGATATTTCCGATGGCCCCGGCAAAGGAAACAAATACATCGTGCAGAACATCCTCTGCAGCGAACGTATCGTGCAGCATCGAAGCGGCTATTGTCAGCAGGTTATCTTTGTACTCCATATAAATCCGACGCAGGGCATCATTGCTGCCTTGCTTGAGTTCCCATATTAGACGCTTTTCATCCAGCATCTAAGTCCAGCCTAAAGAGCCTCGGAATCAGCTTACCTACTAATACGACGCAGTAGCACGAACTTTAATCTATAAAAAATTCTTTCTTTCCGCCAGTTTTTATAACCGAACGGCGGAAAAGAAGTCTGCAACGTTAAATATTTACTTGATTTTCGACGAAAATGAGCGTAAAAGTCTCAGCTAAAAGAGTCTTTTAATCAAGCTTTGCCGAAAATAAACTTTATAAACAGGAAGATAAAATTGCCATGGCGGCTGTATTGATAGGTCCACAGGAAGTGATTGTAATCATGATAGTTACCGCTATCGTGGTCCTTTTAATAGTCCGAGGCCGAAAACGCCGGTGATTCTCTCTGTTCTGTCGCTGCCCTAATCTGTGAAATCCCCGGACAGGTTCTTCGTTGACCTCTGCCGTTTTAACTGGCTTCTCCGCTTCTTTTCCTCCAATCGCCGCTTCTTCGCAGCATACGTGACCTTACTCTTTTTCCGAATGGGCCTGGTTTTAAGAGCATCGGTGAGCAATTGCTGCAATCGCTCGACGGCGGCGTTGCGATTTGCCCTTTGTGTTCTGAATTTTTGCGAGGCAACTCTCAGCACGCCATTCTTGTCGGAACGCGTTGCCAGGCGGGCGAGGATCCGCTGCTTTTGCCAATCGGAGAGACTCCCGCAATTAGCCACATCGAAAAACAGCGTTACACGGGTATTGACCTTGTTGATATTCTGCCCCCCCGGCCCGCTGCTCCGAGAGGCCTTGAATACAAGCTCATCGGCATTTATAAATGTATCATCCGTTATTTCAATCATCGCTTTTACTTCTTAATCATCCGGTTTTCCATACTGTCCCAACCTACCTGAATACCTTGAAATAATCAAGAACTTCCCTTTTTGCCTTGTACCGGAGCGGGAAGACTATATATTATTGACATGCAGATATTGTGCCGACCATAAAAACAAGCTGGTTTGAACATTTGCAAATTTGGGAGATAAGAAAATGCAAACTAGAAGCTCAAAATCAACAATAGTAGCGACCGTACTGGTTTTAGTCGTGACATTGGGATTCTCGCTGGTTTTTTCAGATTCTTATTCCAGGCCGGCATTAGCTAACGAGAACGCCGGGCCGAGCACCCAAGAATTGAGGTCCGGCAAAAATTATATTCCAACAAAAGTCTACGGCGCTCAAGACGATGAGCAAATTCTCAAATTCTTCGATGACCTGCGGGTCGCTGACGTTTCCGACGGGATGGACAAGGTCGGCCTGACCAATACCGGCCTGATGTCGCCGGAAATCCACGCCTTATGGAAAGACACTGTGCATTATAAACACCGCTTTATCGGCATCGCCGTAACAGTCCGCTACGTCCCGACCAACAAGCCGCCGGCCCCGCGTATGGATACCGTACCGTTCGACCGCTGGGTCGGCCAGTGGTACAACCAGCTCTCCAGCGAGCCATTCGTGCCGCTAATCCGCAAAGGCACGGCCCTGGTTATCGACGATGCCCCCGACTCCGACGTCGGCTCCATCGGCTCGAACAACATAATGGGCTGGCAGGTCCGCGGCTGTGTCGGCGTGGTTACCAACGCCACCGCCCGCGATACCGATGAAATCATAACCGAGAAGGTCCCGCTCTACTTCAGAAAGCCGGGCAGGGGTATTCGGCCGGGCCGAAACGAAATAGAATCGGTAAACCGCCCTATCGTCTGCGGCGGCGTCCTTGTCGAGCCGGGTGACGTAATCGTCGCCGACGGTGACGGCGTAATCGTAGTCCCGCGAGCCCACGCCAAGGAAGTGGCCGAATACGCTAAAGCAATCCTCGACGGCGACAAAGCCGGCCGGCGAAACCTCTATAAAAAGCTCGGCCTGCCACCCGACGACTCCGTCAAATGACACTTAACGCCCTATAGCTGTGCAAAAGACTTATCCTGGTTTGCGCCCCCGAAGGCCAAATGATTCGTTTTTTCACAGATGGCAGTCTTAAAGCCGAAGGCTTCTGTTGTAGTCCGTCAATTTATATTTTAGATAGAGACCGACGCAATTCAGGCAAATCCTTCAGCAAAATTCGCCAGATAATCTGAAGGTCAACGCCGAAATATTCATGAACAATCCGGTGCCGCAACCCGACGATCTTGAACCATTCTATCTCTGAATGGCTTTCTTTTAGACATAAATCAGTTCCGGCTCGATGAATTCCATCGCTTTGGATGTAACCGAACGACTTGATACAAGGTCGACATTAACCCCAAGTAATTTCTCAATTTTTTCCGCTAACGTAACGAAATCCAGACCTATTGAGGGATCAACCTCAACAAGTATATCCACATCGCTGTCTGATCTCTGCTCTCCTCTCGAATAAGAGCCAAACAATGCCAAACTTCGAACCTTAAATTGTCTTTGCAGTTCGGATTTATCTTTCGCAAGGATATTCAGGATTTCTTCTCTCGTTATCATTAAAAAACATCAATTCCTGTTTAATAGGTTAATTTTATGTTATTATAAATCTCCCGCCGCGCCAGGTCAATTGTCCAACCGGGAAGTTTACATCGTCGTCCACTTCGGCATCCCGGCATCCTTCTGTTCCGACCAGCAGGTGATCCTATCTGGTTTGCGGAGGAACTTGTGCAGACCGAAGCATACCCAGAGGATGGTCGAATGGTCAAAGGATTTCCACACAAGTATCAATGAGAAACAAGGCGAGAATAAGGGAGAAGCTAACAAAGAGGTCACCGGAAGCCGAATTTATCGACGATTCGGTGGACCGCTTGGTTGTGTAAGGATTATACCTGCAAATCAATTGAATACCTGCTTCCATTGAGTATTACAATTAACAATTTCTCATCTCTTTTTAATATTTCCTTTTCCCCTATGTCAAACTCCTTATGATGGTTCGGGCACAGAAGAATAATGTTACTCGGAAGTTCCGTCCCTTTTTCTTTCTTGGGGGTAATATGTGCCGCTTCGATGTAAAGTGATCCATCTTTCTTTCTGATGGTTGAACAGCACATTTGGCATCTGTAGCCACGGACTATTTTTAGTTGGACTATCGTCTTGTTGTCTCTTTTGTATACTTTATTATGGACCTTTATCTGCTCAGAATCCGCTGCTTTGAGGTTTCTGAGGTCATCAAGAATCTTCGACATACCTCGTTTGGATTCGGATTTCTCCAGTTCATCCTGTTCGTCAAGGTCGATCTTCTCGGGATTCGGCTCTAAGCTCCTTGAGAATCGCTTTCCGATAAGTCTGAAGTTTATATTGTTTAAGATATCAAATGAATTGAATGGAAATCCACCAGCCTGCTTCAGTAATTCGTATTCATCGGAGACCACTCGTCGGACTAAGTCTTCATCGTAATACGTGAAACCGACTTGCCCGACCATTCGACCTTCGGAATACTTTCCGGCGTCAAGTGGCAACGGAAACAACAGAGATACGACCTTTGCTGCCTTCATGTTGCACTGCAACGTATCGTTCTCAAACTTTTCATAATGGAACTGTTGTGAAGGGTTTAGAATTTCTACATCCCCATATACGCCGATAATCTGAGATTCATTGGTATCAAGGTTCCGAGTGTAAAAAACGACATACCCACCGTTGGAAAACTGTCTTGGATAATAGCGCTACTGAGAAAAACCATACACATGGGTTTTACTATCGATACCGCTCTTGTTGAAATGGAAGTTTACAGACTCATGGCCTGGATGTTTTCTGGCGTACGAGTGACCGGCACGAGGGTCAGTATAAGGCTTTTGCCAGTGATGTGGATTCCAAGAGATATTGACCGCTATTACTGATCGCTTCATTCTATCTTCTTCTGTGCACAACAATAATTAGATTTATCCGCATAATAACCCCATGGATTGCCTCAAAGCCCGTCAACCGGAATGTGATTTTTCGCGCACCATTTTATAAACAGTCGATTAGCTCGTCTGAAGGTATTTCGACGCTTCTTCGTCTGTCAGCAACTTGGTTGTTCATTTTGCCTTCTCCGCGAACGTCAATGAAACTCACCAGCACAATATAGCAATGTGAGCGAATGAGTCAAGCGCTATTTTCCCCAATCAGCGTTTTTTTCTTCAAGCCGTTAAGAGTCAGAATTGTTTGAGGAATCGCAGGTCGTTTTCGAATAGCAGGCGGATGTCTGTGATGTCGTATTTTCGCATGGCGAGGCGTTCGATGCCGAAGCCGAAGGCCCAGCCGGTGTACTTTTCGCTGTCGATGCCGACGGCGTCGAAGACGTTAGGATCGACCATGCCGCAGCCTCCCATCTCTACCCAGCTTTCGTTACCGGTCTTATCCTTTAAGAGCAAATCGACCTCGGCACTGGGCTCGGTGAAGGGGAAGAAGCTCGGCCGGAATCGCCATTTCGTATCGGGGCCGAAAAAAGTATGAATAAACTGCTCGATGGTGGTCTTCATATCCACCATGCTGACACCCTCATCGACGACGAGGGCCTCGAGCTGATGGAACATATACATGTGCGTCGCATCGACGGTGTCCGGTCGATAGACCCGCCCCGGCGCGACTACCCGAATGGGCGGCTTCTCGCGTTCCATCACGCGAATCTGAATCGTCGAAGTCTGGCTCCGCAGCAGGGTGTCACCGGAAACATAGAAGTTGTCCGAAGGGTCCCTCGCCGGATGTTCGGGCTCGATGTTCAGTGCGATGAAATTGTGCCAATCGTCCTCGACCTCTGGGCCGTAAGCTACGCCGAAACCCATTCTGCCGAATATATCCAGCAGCTCACTTAAGGTCTGCGTAATGACGTGCGTCTTGCCGATCCCGACGGGGATGCCCGGCAGAGTAACATCTACCAGATCCTTTGGCCTGGCCTGCTGCGTCTGAAGAGCGTTTTTCGCCTCTTCGAACGCCCCGGTTACATCTTTTTTAACCTTGTTCGCGAGCTGGCCCGCCTTTGGCTTTTCCTCGGGCGGAAATTTTCCGATCTGGCTTAGCATCTGGGTCACCTGTCCTTTGCGGCCCAGATACTTTATACGGAATTCCTCCAGAGCGGCGAGGTCGGTAACCTTTTGCAGCTCAGCGAGGGCTTCTTCGCCGGTTTTTTCAAATTGCTCAAGCATTTTCTCGTACTTCGCACGTCGTGGCCCGTAACACGAGGCCTTGTTACGATTTACGATTTCGCCGCGGCACAAGCAGCTTCGACAATAGCGTCGAAGGCCTTCGGGTCGTCAATGGCGATTTCGCTCAGCATTTTCCGATTCAGGGCAATGTTTGCCTTTTTACAGCAGTTGATAAACTCGCTGTATCTGACGCCCCGCAGCCGGCATGCTGCGCTCAATCGTGTAATCCACAGGCCCCGGAAATCGCGTTTTCGGCGTTTGCGGTCGATTCGAGCATTGACTGCCGCCCGGACACCGGCTTCTTTGGCCAGCCGGTACAACTGGCCGGCGGAACCGCGATGGCCTTTTACTGCTTTGAGGACTCGTTTTTTTGCCTGGCGTCTTGCGGCACCTTTTCTAACTCTTGGCATTTCAGCTTTCCTTTGATAATTATAGATTCTTAAGGCCCGCTGGCGGCAGCTGAATGAGAGCCGAGAAGCAAGCCTATTCAATTGATTATTTACTATTGACTATTTTCTATTGGAAATCTTCTCATTGAATCTATTTGCAGAGTTTAATCTTGGCTGTATTGGCCATTTTATTGGTCATAATAGTCGTACTGCTGACACGCCTTCGGTGTTTTGCGTTTTTACTGCTCATCAGATGCCCGTCGCCGGAGCGATGGCTCTTTACCTTGCCGGTAGCGGTAACTTTGACTCTTTTGCTCAATCCCTTATGGGTTTTCTGTTTAGGCATTTAACTATTTCCCTTAATAGAATATATCCGATTTCAAGCATTGAAAAGGCCGTTTACTACCGATCTTTCCGGTGCTAAGAAAATATAAGCTTGTGAGTTTACGCTATTTTCCGCCTAAGGTCAATATCATAACCGTCAGTTTTTCGAAAAAAAACCATAATATCCTTCATAAGCCTTTTTGCCTCAACCGGCTAAAAACAAGCTCCCAGCCAATTCTCATGCCGGCAACGTTTCGAAATTGGCTTTGAATTGGCTTTGTTTTTTCGAAGCCTTCCGCCGCCAAAATTCTCATAAACCATTGCTATTACTACTTTAGCATCATTTCACCTCCCGGTAAATTGGCTTTGTTTTTTCAAATCGCCATGCCGTTTTCACCTCGGAAGGAACAAAGCAGCAGAGGCACATAGGAGGACAAGAGCATAAGTACACAAGGCATAAGACACATGACAAAATTCTACATTCTCCATATTTCATTCACAATCTTCCTTGCGACCCTTCAATTCCACTCAGGGCAAACATACTAAATACGACATACAAAATATGTATGTTATATGTATATTTTATCATATTGGATATTACATATCAAGCATATTCCGGAAAAATCTCCGATACTCGCCGTTCTTCTATCTCAAAGGCCACAGACGCTGCCCCTTCAAATATATTCACAAGCTTGCCCTTAACGAGGCTAAAGTGGACCGGCTCCTCCACTCGGCTCCGCCTCGGTCGGGATAACGAAGTGTTTAGTAAAGCAAATCAGAAAATGAGCCGTACCCGAATGACACTAACATAAGGATAAGTGCTTTCAAAAATGAGTTATATTGTCTCATAACTGTCTATTGATGAAGCCTGTTTTAGACTTAGAAAGTGCTGTCTAGCTTTTGCCGCAATCTGAGGATCAGTCATTTCGTCAACCGTTTCAACGCCAACTATACGTCCACCGAGCCCATCTCGCTCGAGATGTTTTTTGAGTTCACCTTTTGCCTCACCAGGACCAAATATCAGAATAGATTCTGCATCACGAATACACGAAATTACCTCATTGTAGTAAGAGTTGAGATGTCCCGTAAACGCTCGTTGTTGGCGGTCATCCGATTGAACTGCCTGTGATTCAAATGGACCACCCGAACGTGAACCGGCAGCACGTCGTATCTGTTTTTCAACATTCGATCTTACCAGTTTCATTTCTTCCTCTTCGCCGGCAAGAAACACGATGACAGCCTTCCTATGATCAATCCACAAACCCACTTTTCTTTTCATATATCTTCCCTTTTTCAATTATGTTCGCCTGACATTAAAGCTCGGGGAGGGCGATAATCGCCTATTCAAGCGATTGGTTAGAATTATAATCTGCTCTTTTCATATTCTATCAGAGTCCCCAATTGTTAGCGAATTTAATCAAATCCCACAAAAATCAATTGTGCTTTTGTCCAAGTAACACTTGAAGTCTGCATATGCCTTACCGTTTAGTCTTAGATTACTCCTGTCGCAGATCCGTTCCACGCGCAGGAGATCCTCCCAACCTGATCTTCTCCACCTCCAGAATCGCCTTGCCTCCCCTGAAAACCATGACATTGCCTGTGGACTCGCTAACCGTCACAGCGGTGGCTCTGGTGACAGCAGTGATCCCTGCCGCGGCGTGATGTCGCGCGCCGAGACCTCGGGGAAGTTCGAACACTTCCTGACCGGCTGTTTTCAGAAGCACGCCGCAGCTTTCGACAACCCCGTCGCCCCGCACGACGAATGCCCCGTCGATGGTCGAGAGTTCCTTGATTGTCTCCTCGAAAGCACTGTCCATGATGTTCCGTTTCTCTTCGGGGTGGCCACGGAACGGGTTCAGAATCAACGGTCTCGACATCGAGAGTACACGGCTTGCATCCCCTACCACGAAGATCGCTCCTACAGGCTTTCTTTCCCGACCTTCGTTGCCCAGGGTTGTCGCCACCTCTATGACTCGCTCGATCACCTCAGGCCCGGAGTCCAGGGACGGTTCATCCTCAGGTTCCAGAGGCGCGAGCATCTCGAACTCACTGCCGACCTCGGTCACGACCAGAGTGTCCAGCGTGCCGCTCGCGGTGAAACCAGAGAGACACACAATGAGATCCCCCCGGGACACCAGACCCTTCGTCAAGGCCATAAAGACGGCGATTTTCACCTGTCCGAGACGGGACAGGGGGACGTCCGGCACGCGAATGAAGCGTGTTCCTTTCTCCTCCTGCTGTTTCTCCTGCCGTGGCGTCTTGGTGACGAAGAATACCTTGCAACGGAACTCCTCAAGCAAAGAGAGTCCATCTTCCTTAAGTGCATCGGCATAGACAAGAACCGCGTGGGCACCGCAAGAAGCGACGATCGAGCCCACATGCGTCACCAGGCTCCTCGTTATGGTGCCCGCCGCCCTCGAGACAAGCGGAGTCCCAGCACCCCCGACCGCCTGAAGAGGTTCAGCGTTTTTTTCAGGTTTCATTCTTCCCATTATACTGGCCAGCTTCCATAAAATTAAGCTGATTTCCCTTTTACACGGTTAAAAAACACAAACTCTCCTAATAACACCAGAAGTTCTTCGTCAGCGGCTCTCCTTGACGTTGAGGATGCTTTCTCAACGATGTTGCTGAGTCATATTTTTAATAGAATCCCGCGTCTGTTTTGAAAAGTCAAGTTTTTTTGCAACCGCTCAAAGATTTTTCAGGCGGAATGGTCGGTTTTTCATATCTGTATGATGATGGTGAAAGTGTCCACCATTTTTCTGCGAACCTTCCCTGTAAAAATGCGCAACGCCCCTCATCTTTCGATTCAAAGCGGCGGAGAGTTTTTGCAATGGTAGAACATTATGCTTGCCACCGCAGTAGATATGCATATAATAGCTGTCAGAAATATATTGAATTGTAATGATCGCGTAGCGAAGCCTTGAAGCAAAATCACTCTGCGCAGCCCTGAATCCGCCTCAAGACCTACTTTCCGCATCATTTCACCTGTTTTACCTGTGTTCTTTTAAGAGATGTTCATGCATGGCGATCAAGATTAATCTCTATGCACGAATCAGTTTGAATATAATATTGTTTAGGATTATTTAATGTCATTTACAACTTTTGGTCTTTCAGACCCGCTGGTGCGTGGTATTCTCGCCACCGGCTACACCGCTCCAACTGAAATTCAATCCCAGGCAATCCCCGCCGCTATTGAGGGCAGAGATATTATCGGTTGCGCCCAAACGGGCACGGGCAAGACGGCTGCCTTTGTGCTGCCTATTCTGGACCGGCTTTCCCACGAGCGGGCCGGGCGCAAGCGTGCCGTCAGATCATTGATTCTAACTCCCACGCGCGAACTGGCCGTGCAGATCGAAAGATCGATACTCGGCTACGGACGGTTCACTGACCTGAAGGGCCTGGCGGTTTACGGGGGCGTCAGCATCAACAACCAGATCGCAGCGCTGCGCCGCAGTGTCGATATCGTCGTTGCGACGCCGGGGCGGCTTATGGACCACATGCAGCGAAGGACGATCGACATGAGGCATGTCGAAGTGCTTGTTCTTGACGAGGCCGATCGAATGCTGGATATGGGCTTTATTAATGATGTACGGAAGATTGTAAGCAAAGTGCCTACGAAGCGCCAGACAATGCTTTTCTCGGCGACGATATCGCCGGAGATTAAGACCCTGGCGGCCGACATGCTTAAATCGCCAAAGGTGATACAGATAGGCCGGCCCCGCAACCCGATCGAGACGATCACGCAGCATTTCTACGCGGTCGAGAAGTCGATGAAGATAGACCTTCTGCTGCACATGATCGAGGACTGGCGGATGTTCAGTGTGCTGGTGTTCTCGCGGACCAAATACGGGGCAGACAAGATCAGCCGACGGCTCACACGCGCCGGCATCGTCGCGGTCTCGATACATTCGAATCGCACCCAGAACCAGCGGCAGCAGGCCCTCGACGGCTTTCGCAGCGGCAAGTATCATGTCATGGTCGCCACCGACATCGCCGCCCGCGGAATCGACGTCGAGGGGATATCACACGTCATCAATTACGACGTGCCCACTCACGCCGAGGATTACGTCCATCGGATAGGCCGGACAGGCCGGGCCGAGGCCACCGGCGACGCGATCACGTTCGTTTCGAGAGAAGAGCAAAAGTACCTGCGTGAGGTCGGTAAGTTCATAGGACGCAAACTCCAGCCTGAAATATGTAAGGGCTTTAGCGGCACCAAATCCAATTCGTCACAGCCGCGACCGACGGAAAAATCCAAATCAGTACGGCGAACACATAAAGAACCGGCTGCGGGCAAAAAGCCGCGTACCCGCTGGGGGCGCCGCCGGAAAGTCTCAAGACGCCGGGCAACTTGAACGGGCATTGGCGATGTGGCTGCTTTGGCGCGAGCCCTGTCATTGGGGAGGAAAAAAACACATTAGAATGTGGCGGACGGTTTCCCGGAGTAGTTTCGATTGGTCCTGTTGTATGTTACGTTCTTATACTCACAATATACGGGTTTATACAGCATGGTGATATGGAATCTTAGGCAATTGCTTCTGAGTAACCTGATCGCGATGTATATGACAGTAAGCCTCATGGTTATAGATGCTCAAGAGACGCTTGCAGTGCGGAAACGCGCATTTCCTGCCATTATCCGAAGTTTTTAGTGTTTTTGCCATCGTTACTCCTATTAGCTAAATCACCAGACAGAAAAGCTTTAAAGATTAGTTGTCGATCCGTCTGCGGCCTAAAGATCTCTAATCTTTATATACTCTACCATTTATACCATATTATTGGGCTCTGTCAAGCAATCTCTTTTTAATTTCTTCCACTGAGTGGAGACCTTAGTTCATTCAGCGTTCAGGGCACCCCTTACCTGTAAGAAACCGTGATTAAGAAACTTTACAATATCACCTATTTTCAAGACTTTTCTCGTAGCCCTCTTTAAGTCCTTTCTCATATCCTTCTTCGTAGCCCTTCGCATAGCCTTCCTGACGTCCATTTTCAAAGCCTTCTTCATATCCCTGATCATAACCTTCTTCACGTGTCATAATCAAATCCTCCAATTATGCATGACTATAGCTTTCAAAAATCGAGCGAAAATGGAATCCACAGATGGCAAGCGTAACAGCCAAATGGAGATATTGCGGCCTTCTGAGCGACCAGAAAATGAGTTTCCAATAGGACAGCTTGTCTTTGCCTATTATTCCCAGATGCCAGATAGATTTCAGGAATGCCTTGATATCACAAAATCGATATCTCGGCTTGTTATGTTTACCAGGCTTGTAGTTCCTGAGAAATGTCAGAACCCTTTCATGGTAGTTTCTGGGTGAATAGATCGTGCTTACAACTTTATGATATCCTTTGAGTAGATTGTCGATTCCCATCTTAGGCACAAAGTTTATTGAGAAATCCGTGTTATCACCCGTGGCGGCTACCGAGAGCCTGTTCTCAGTCATAAGTCTGCTATAGAGTTTGGTTCCCCTGGGAGCATTGAGCAGGCCAACCATAGCAGTCACCACTCCACTTTGCTGGATAAATTGAATCAGACTATCGAAAATCGAAGACTTATCGCTGTCGAAACCGAGAATAAATCCAGCCTGAACCTGCATGCCGGATCGCTGGATCGTTTTGACACAGGCAACTAAATCGCGACCTATGTTCTGGAGTTTGTTGCATTCGCACAGACTCTCCTCATTCGGAGTCTCAATCCCGACGAATACACAGTCAAAACCGGCCTGCACCATTAATTTCATTAATTCATCATCGTCTGCGAGATTGATGGATGCCTGCGTATTGAACGAGAATGGGTATTGTCTCTTTTTCATCCAGCCTATAATGGCAGGAAGTAATTCTTTTTTAAGATGGATTTTATTCCCAATAAAGTTATCATCGACAAAGAACACTTCGTCCCGCCAGCCGAGAGCATACAGACTCTCCAATTCGGCCAACACCTGATCTGTCGTTTTCATACGAATCCTGTGTCCGAATAATGTCGTAACATCGCAGAAATCACAATCGAAAGGGCAACCTCGTGAATACTGGATGCACATCATAGCGTACTTTTTCTTCTTGACCAGATTCCAAAGGGGAATCGGTGTTTGATGCAAATCCGCTCTCTCCTGCGTGTCGTAAACTTTTCCGGGACAACCTTTTTGAAGGTCTCGTACGAATAGCGGCAAAGTTAATTCGGCTTCTTTGAGCACGAGGTGATCTACATGCGCATACTCTTCGGGAAGACTGGTAAAAAGAGGGCCGCCTGCCACAACTTTGGCCCCAATATTCCGGCATCGCTCAATCACCTGATCCACTGATTTTCGCTGGATGACCATGGCCGTAACGAACACGTAGTCGGCCCACCGAATGTCTCGGTCTCGTAGTTTCGTTGTGGTCATGTCAATCAACTTTGTTTCCCACTCCCGGGGCAGTATTGCAGCAACCGTCAGAAGTCCCAGAGGCGGCAGAACAGCCTTTTTCGAAATGAACTTTAATGCTTTTTTGAAACTCCAGAAAGTAAGCGGCACATCCGGATTGACGAGTAGTATCTTCATAATTACGCTCCCAAGTTTAAATGCCTGTTACGAGTCGAGGTGGGTAATAAGAGGAGGTTGCTGCGATATATCTAAATTAGCAGGTGGCGAACAATGCGATCAGACACTTAAAAGGATTGATCAACGGGTATTAAAATTTCACTGGCTGTAAATGTGAGATTGCACTGAACAATTTTTCGCATCTAACTATTTTTTCAAATCCGCTTAAACCTTTGCCTTATATTGCCTTACTCAGGCTCTCAATGTCATATATAATAGCAAACACACCAATAACTTTATCGGCTTTTGGCCCGGGTATTATATACGAAACATAAGAGACTTCAAAGCAAAAAAAAACATAGCGGCAAATTTTCCAATCAATACTTTCTTTTCATTCAGCTATCCAAATTTCAATACAGCCTTGTTTTCCTTAGCCAATACCGGCTTTTACTTAAAAACAGGGGGTATTTCTCATGGGGTAAATGTTGATAGTAATTCTATATAAATGTAAAAAAAATGAAAAAAAAACAGATCGTGGGCAGCATTTTCCTCTCCGGCAGAGTCTACCCCTTCGAATTCTTAAGGACATGCTCTGAGCGGAGTCGAATGGCTCAGAGCTTGCCTTGAACTCAGTTTATGTGGCAAGATTATCCGTGAGGAATAGCGCAGGCTGCCTGTTATTGCGGTCAGATTATCAAAGCCGTAAGCAAATCTTTGCCGGGACGAGCAGAATTTGCGGACATGCGGCTATTTTGGCACGAGCAATAAAGTCATCCGCCTGTTAGCCATTCTTGCCGGACGCTCGATCTTCGCTAAATCCTGCAGCGATTCGGTAATCTGTTCGAGTACCTCGTAGCCTCGGTCTCTGTGCAGCATCTGGCGTCCACGAAAGAACATTGTGAATTGTAGTTTATGGCCTTTTTCCAGAAACTCCCGACCGTGCTTGAGCTTCATATCCAGGTCGTGCTTGTCGGTTTCAGGCCTGAGCCTGATTTCCTTCAATGTCGTAGTATGACGGGTGTTTTTCTTATGAGCCTCACGAGTCTTTCGTTTTTGCTCATATAACCATTTGCCGTAATCCATTATGCGGCAAACCGGTGGATCGCTCGTCGGGGCAACCTCTACAAGGTCCAGTTCCGCCTCACGCGCCCTGGTCATTGCCTCGACTATCTCTACTACCCCTACCTGATTGTTTTCTCCGTCAATCAGCCGAACTAATTTGGCCTTAATTCCCCCGTTTACCTTTAAGCCTCGTTTACTTATCGTGCGTCACCTTACCTTTCTATAAAAGAGTGAATCCTTAACGGACTGCCCTTAATTAAATTTACAATTGCGAATTATAACTCATAAATATCATAAAGCCAAATCAATTTTTTTATCGGCGATTTTACTTTTTGCGATTCCTAAAAACTCGTCAATCTCAATTGTTTTATTCTCTTTAATGCCCTGGATCCTAACGTTAACGGTACCGGCCTCGGCTTCTTTCGGGCCGACCACGAGCATATATGGCAGCTTTTCGCCGTGGGCTTTGGCGATTTTGGCGCCTATCTTCTCGTCCGAGCTGTCTGTGCTGCAGCGCAGGTGAGAATCTTTCAGTTTGTGCTCAACATGGCTCGCGTATTCATTGCTTTTTTCGCTTATCGGCAGAACCCTCACCTGCTCCGGCGAGAGCCAGAGCGGGAAATTTGCCCCATAGTGTTCAATCAGAATGCCGATAAAACGCTCGAAAGAGCCCAAAACAGCCCGATGAATCATAACCGGCGTCTTTTCGATATTGTCCTTGTCTGTATAGAGCAGGCCGAAACGCTCCGGCATGGAAAAATCCAGTTGAATCGTGCCGAGCTGCCAGGACCTCTTGAGGCAGTCCCTTATGTGAAAATCAATCTTCGGGCCATAAAACGCACCATCGCCCTCGTTGATTTTGTATTCGATATTTTTATGCTTGAGAGCGTCCTCGAGGGCATTTGTTGCCGTCTCCCAAATTTCATCCGAGCCGATATGTTTATCGGGCTTGGTGGATAGCTCGATGTGGAAATCTTCGAATCCGAACGCCTGGTATATTTCGAAAGTCAGCTCGATGACTCCGATGATCTCAGCCTCGATCTGGTCGGGCGTGCAGAAGATATGGGCGTCGTCCTGGGTAAACTGCCGAACCCTGAAAAGCCCGTGCATAACACCGCTGGCCTCGTGCCGATGTACTAAGCCAAGCTCGGCAACGCGCATTGGAAATTCACGATACGAATGCTGCCGGTTCTTGTAAACCAGACATCCACCGGGACAGTTCATCGGCTTGATAGCATAGTCCGCATTGTCGAAACTGGTGAAGTACATGTTCTCTTTGTAATTGTCCCAGTGACCACTCTTATGCCAGAGCTCCTCGTTGAGAATGATCGGCGTGCGGATTTCCTCATACCCGTATTGATTATGAACGCCGCGCCAGAAGTCCACGATGGCGTTCCAGATAATCATGCCTTTCGAGTGAACGAACGCAAAGCCGGGACCGGCTGTATTGAAACTAAACAGGTCCAGTTGTTTGCCCAAAACGCGGTGGTCCCGCTTTTTCGCTTCGTCCAGTCTCTGCAGATAATCGTCAAGATCTTTTTTGGTCGGCCAGGCAGTGCCATAAACTCGCTGGAGCATTTTTTGCGTCGGGTCGCCATGCCAATAAGCGCCCGCTACGGACATGACCTTAGAGCTTCCTACTTTTCCCGTGCTGGGCACGTGCGGACCCCGGCACAAATCCTCGAAGCCGTCTCCATGCGAATAAAAACTGATAACGTCACTGTCCACGTGGCTTATATTGTCGGTCTTATATTTATCGCCCGCCAGCTTCCGGGCGGCCTCGGCCTTAGTCATTTCCGTGCGAACAAACGGTCTGTCCGCCTTGATGATTTCGGCCATTTTCTTTTCGATGCGCTCGAAATCGGCCGGCCGAATCGGCTCGTCAAGATCTACGTCATAGTAAAATCCGTCCTCGACCGTCGGGCCATAAACCAGTTTCGTATCGGGCCAGATGCTGCATATTGCTTCGGCCATGATATGTGCGCAGCTATGCCGCATCACATCAAGGCCTTCATCGTCTCGTGGAGTAATGATTTGAACTGCAACCTCGCCGTTGAGAGGCGTGGATAAATCGACCAATCGACCATCCATCTTCGCAGCCACGGCAGCTTTTGCGAGTCCCGGCCCTATCTGTTCAGCCAGTTGCTTTGCTGTCGTGCCGTCAGTGACCTCTAATATGCTGCCGTCCGGCAGCGTAACTTTTGCCATAGATATATCCGGTATTTCCAATCTTTCTGTACTCAAATCCTTATTTAACGTTAACTAACGCGAATTTAACCCAGTCGCCCAAATCTGTCAACATTATTTATCTTCCGATTTTTATTGCTATATAGCGATTTTACCTGTATAATAGTATTAGCTTTGGCAAAGCACAAATGAATAAGGAGGAAACCAGAGTGGACGTGAATTTAGTTCTATTCAAAAAAGACGGCTCAAAGAAAAATTTCTCCTTGCCGAGCAACATTACGATAGTTGGCCGACGTCACGATTGTGACTTGTGCGTTCCCCTTATGGTCGTCTCCAGAAGGCACTGCCAGTTGAGCCAGAACAACGAGTCATTGAAAGTCCGCGATCTCGACTCGCGCAGCGGCACTTTCCTTAACGGCAAACGTATTAGCGAGGCAACAGTTCAGGCAGGTGACTATATAACGATAGGGCCACTTACGTTCCTGCTGCAGATTGACGGAGAGCCTAAAAAGATCGCCCCCCCTCAACAGCCCGGGACAACACCGGCCCCTAAGAAACCACCCGCACAAAAGGCTCCGGCGAATGATTTATCCGGCAGTTTCCCCGAACTCGAGATCGATGACTCCGACTCATTTCTTGACGAACTCGATGATATTTAAGCTGGTTTCTATTTGACATTAATCCCAAGATACGTCACTAATCGGCGAGGAATAAAAAATGCCGTCACCAAACGGGACGACGCTGGAAATGCACGCTTAGTTTTTTTGAATTATTAGCTTGCCAAAGCCAGTAAAATATATTATTATAACATTTTGTTAGCGATTTATATTCCGTATTTGCCTGGAGAGAAATTATATGCAAATATTGGATTTTATATACGGTATTCTGCCAGTTCAGTTCTGCCTGTCGCAAACAGAAGTCAGTTCAGTCTCAGAAACATCGCTGCCTTTTAATCCTACCAAGCTCGTCTTTCTCGTGGTATGGTTTTATTTTTGCCTGTATTTTGTCCAACGTGCCCAGTTTAGCCCATTAGTTCCCAAGAAATACAAATCAATTTCCTATATTATCAGCCTTGTTGCAGGACCTATCCTTTTTCTTATTTTGATAATAATGGATACAGCAAAAAAGTCTTCGAAAAGCGACAGCAGCCTTTTCGAGACAATAGCAGAACAGCTAAGAAATATCATTGCCAATATACGCTCTATCAAGCCCAAGCTCAGCAAACAAGCCTCTACGATAAAACTTCTCGATTCGTCAGGCAGAAGTATCAATGAGATATACGGGCACAGCAGCAGCAAACGAAAGGACAGCCACACTCTCGATTTAACCGAGCAAGTTATCGCCAGGGCTCTTGATCAGCGGGCCAGTGATATTCTTATCGATCCGACAGGCGATTCAATATACAAAATCAGGCTGCGAGTGGACGGTGTCCTGCGAATAGTAAATGAAATCAAAGCTGAAACCTGCAAAGCGGTTATAAGCAGCATCAAGGCTGTTTCGGGTATGGACATCTCCGAAAAACGGAGACCCCAGGACGGAGCGTTCATAGCAAAAAAAGGTGACACAAGCGCTTCGTTTCGAGTAGCAAGCGCCGGCGTCCTCAACGGCGAAAAGCTGTCGATACGGGTACTGAACCAGGCAGCAAGCTCGTTTACACTGGCTGATATGGGACTTACAAATAAGCAATATTCAATGGTTCAAAGTGCCATAAAAAAGCCATTCGGCATGGTTTTAATGTGCGGCCCTACCGGCAGCGGCAAAACCACTACTATGTACGCAATGCTCAACGAGATTGACAGGTTTACGCGAAATGTCATCACGGTGGAAGACCCGATCGAGTCGATGCTGCCGGAAACCAGTCAGATTGAAATTAATCCCAAAGCCGATATTACATTCGCAAAAGCCTTGCGCAGCATCCTCAGGCAGGACCCGGATGTTATATGTGTAGGCGAAATACGTGATGAGGAAACCGCAGAGATTGCCCTTCGAGCATCGCAGACCGGTCATCTTGTGCTGGCAACAGTGCACTGTCATAGTAACTGGGCAGCCCTTATCAGACTGTTGGATTTGGGAGTATCACCCCTTTTGCTGTCATCGGGACTAAGTCTTCTGGTCTCACAAAGACTGGTTCGCCAGCTTTGCGAACATTGTAAAACACCGGCACAACTTACCGAGGGCCTAATCCGGGAATTCCAAAGTAAAGACGTTGACTACACAAATATGTTTGATGCTCAAGGTTGTCAGCAATGTAATGGAACCGGATATTTTGGAAGGACGGCGGTTTTGGATATTCTGCCGGTAACCGACGAATTGAAGGCCGATATTTCAGATAACAAAGCACTGATTGATGAGTTGAAAAACAAAGGCAAGAGAAAGAGCAGGACCAATCTAAGAAAAGAAGGCTTAAAAAAGGTATCATCAGGGATAACAAGCCTCGAAGAACTAAAAAGAGTAATAGGATAAAGTTTATGCTCATTTGGGCAGGAATATTAGCCGGCGGACTTTTTACCTGGTACGCCATTAAAATCGGTTTCTACGAGATGTGGGCTTTGCTGTTCAATATCGTAATGGCTGTCTACATAGCTCTTTTCCTGGCCCAGCCGGTTATGGATTTTTTGCCTGAAGAAGCGAGCAGTATCAGATGCTGTGAAGCGCTGACTTTGATAGTTCTCGCGACAGGGGCTTTTTTAATCCTGCACGGAATAACCTACATATTATTTACCAGCCAGTTTAAGGTAACATTCCCAGAAATATTCGATATTCTCTTCTCAGGCTTTCTGGGTTTCTTCGCCGGCTTCCTTCTCTTGAGTTTCGCCGCAATCATAATAGCATTTACACCTTTCGGAAAATACGTAGGTATCACCAAAGAGACGGTAAAGAATAACATGACGTATAGCTGCTCATACCACTTATTCGATGGAATTAACTGGTTTGTATCCCCGCCGGAAAAGAATATAAAAAGCCAGGATTTTATTGAGCAATTCATAGACGAATTACAACCAAATACTCAGGACAATAATCCTCAACAAGTAGAGCCGAACAAGGCGATTCGGCCCAATGATACTTAAACAAATATCCGTTAAAAATCTCCGACCACTCCGCTGTCTGAATCTATTCCTTAAGATATTTCAGCGCGGCGACTATTTCAGCATGTTCATTTCCCCTCACAGCCTTAACACCTGCAGCTTAGCTTAAGTTAGAACAAGGCCTTTCCAGCACAATCGTACATTTTTCCGGCTTAAATAAGGGAAATATGCAAAAATTCATTTGTCTATTCCGAAAAATTGTATTAAAATATTGTTATTATATTGAGCTCGAATGATCTTTCGATGTCCGTCAGCAATGCACAGGCCTTGATTAGCGGGTATCAACAGGGATGGAGGTGTTTTTATGGAAGGATCTGTCTTTTTTTGATTGGAGTATTGCGATGAAACTTAAGTCTATGCAAGTCAAAAATTTCAAGTGTGTCGAAGACTCTACGCAATTCGACATTTGCCCGGTGACGTGTCTTGTTGGTAAAAACGAGGCAGGCAAAACCTCGCTGCTCGAGGCCCTGCATAAGCTGAATTCGGATGTGGCCGAGATGGGCGAATTCGATATTCTGCTGGAGTATCCGAGGCGGCGGCGCAAGGAATATGAGCGCCGAACAAGTGCCACACCGGACGACGCGTTAATCACTCGATGGGAGCTCGAAGATAAGGACTTAAATGCGCTCGAGGATCAACTCGGCGCCGGAGCCATAAAATCCAATATTGTGGAAATCCGCAAAGGTTACTATCCGGGACAACAATGGGTGTTTGTAAACGACAATTCTTCGCAAGAAGATTCGATGTCGGCATCAGTCCAGGTAAAAATGGAGAAGCTTTTACCGAAGTTCCTGTATTTCTCCAAGTGCAACATTATGGATGGCCGAATCGCTATCGACTACATTATCAAAAAACAGGAGCGAGGCAAGCTCTCGGGCCCGGAACGCGTATTTCTGGCACTGCTCGACCTGGTGGGGACAAGGCCCGAACACTTATCGAGCATCGATAATTCCGAGGAATTAATTGCGGACCTGGAAGCTGCCTCGGCGCCTATTACCGAGCAGATTTCCAGATACTGGAGCCAGAACACAACTCTGCGAGTGTCCTTCCTGCTACACCCCGGAAAACTACAGGATCCACCTCCATTCGATCAGGGACAGATTTTGGAGACGCGTATCCTCAATACCAGACATAACCTGACGCTGAATTTCGACGAGCGGAGCACAGGCTTCGCATGGTTCTTTTCCTTCCTCGTGTGGTTCTCCCAGGTCAAAAGGGCCTTCGGGGACAATCTCTTTATATTGCTGGACGACCCCGGTATCGGGCTGCACGCAAAGGCGCAGGAAGACCTTCTCTGGTATATTTCGCAGGAACTTGAGCCGAATTACCAGGTGATTTATACGACTCATTCTCCGTTCATGGTCGATCCCAATAACCTGCAGCGGACCCGAACGGTCGAAGACATTATCTCGATAGGAGATGACGGCAGGGAAAAATACCTCGGCACGAAGGTCGGCGAAAAGGTCTTCAGCACAGACACCGATACCCTTATCCCGCTACGTGCGGCGATGGGCTACGAAATGATGCGGTCGATTGTCGCGGGGCACAAAACGCTGCTTGTCGAGAGTATGACCGAGACGTTTTATCTCAACTGGTTCTCAACCCGGCTGAACGAGAAAAGCCGGGCCGGATTGGATTCTTCATGGAAGATTGTGCCGTGCGGTGGCGGCGAGAAAATCGGCGCCTTACTGGGCCTGTTCGGAGCCGACCAGGGCGACGTCGTAGTGCTGATGGATGTGGACGGGGGACAAAAGAGACTCGAACAACTCCGCGAATCCGAGCTTTTGCGGGGTTGCGGCGTCCTTACGATAGATAAATATATTGATAGCGAGGAAGGGAGTATTGAGGATTTGATCGGCTGGCCGACATATTTCGCTCTCGTCAATCTTTGCTATAAACTGCCGAGGAAAATGCGGCTGTCGCTAAGGGCACCGGGCGAGACAGAAAGCAGCGACGGCCAGACGAAACGTCTTGTCCGTCTGGTCGAAGAGCACTTCGCTGCCGCCGGGCCCGATATTAGCTCATTCGACCGCCATAAACCGGCAGAATTCCTTGTAGAGAATACCGGCAAATGCCTCAAAAAACTGCCCGATTTGTCCAAGGCGCTCGATCGGTTCGAAAAACTCTTCGCGGACATCAACACCAGCCGGCAAAACCCGTAGGCGCTCAAGGCACCGGGCTAAACGCAGGCCGAGATCAAGCCGGGCAAAAAACCGGCCAATTAACGTAAGTTGAAAAAGTTTGATGCCTGGGCAAATCGGACGGCGTAGCGAGACCGCAATCAGACTGTTTATGAAAAGCAAATGACGGATTGTCGCCGTCACAGGCTATTAGGGCAGGAACCGCCCTGGCAGTAATCGGTTGGGCATGGACCGCTCGGACACGTCTCGCAGGCATGGCTTGTTGATTTGCTGCGCCCGACGGCAAAGCCCGAGAGCAGTTTTTGCATATCGGAACTGTTGCACTTATCGCAGATATGTTTTTGAGGAGTCCGCGCCTTTTCGAGAAAGTCCATCGTATATCCGCATTTATTGCACTTGTATTCGAATATCGGCATGTTTTAACCTCACACGAAAGAACGCCGGGGCGTCACTCTGGGAACAACAACTTTAATAATTTATCCTGCTGCGAGAAATCGGGGACGATGATATGAGCACCGGCTTTAACGAGTCGAGTTCGTTTTTCGGGATTAAGGCCGTGGCGGCGGATCTCATCGGTTGCGATACCGACAGCGATGCCGTCGCGCTTCCGGCATTCCCGTATCTCGACTGGCCCGTCGCCGAAGACGGCTAATTCGGGCCCCTGAAGGTTGTTTTCGGTCATGATTTTTTCGATGACCATCTTCTTTGAATATTTGGCCACATCGCCGACACTGCCGTAAATCCCGCCGTCAAAAAGCTCCGCGTAGCCAAGCGCTTTGGACTCAGCGACAACATCATCGCAATCGGTCCCGCTGGCCAGGTAGAGTTTTATGCCCTTATTCCGCAGGGCTTCCAGGAATTCCAGGGCGCCCTTGATGGTGTAGTCATGAATATCAAGCTCGCTGCGTTTGAATTTTTCGATGCGCTTGTTGACAAGCTCCATCAAAGCGTCATTGTAGATTTCCTTGTAACCGAATTTGTCGCGGATTTTGTCGCCGGGGACAAGGCCGAATTCTTTGACCATCTCGACCAGAGCTTCCATCTGTACAATTGTCTGGATGCCGGTTGACTGGTCGATGTAGTCAAGGACGCGGTTTCGCACCTGGTGATAGAGGGTCTCATCGGCGGTTTCGTATTTGTCGCCGAGTATCGCCCTGATCAGCACCGGGGCCATAACCTGCTCCCAGCCCTGCCGCAACGTGCTCACTGTCCCATCGTGATCGAAGACGGCGTGCTTTATCCGGGCATGGGGCATCGATTTCCAGCATAGTTCTATTTCCGTATCATCGAGATAACGGGCGCCTCGTCTATCAATAGCCAATTCAGGTTGATAGATATAATCGGCGTCTTTGCCGTTTTCGAGAATCTCCGGCCCCGAGGCGGTGCCCGTCTGAAACAATTTCTGAACGGTAACAGCGGCGGCAATATTGGCGAACTCAGCAGCCTCGTCCGGATGAACACCCGCTCCCAGGCACAACGCCAGGGCGCTCGTCACCGTATCGCCCGCGCCGACAATATCGAGCTTTTTCAATAATTGAATACCCGGGACCTCGTGGTAGCCGTCGGAATCGATCGTGATGATCCCCCTTGAGCCGCGAGTGAGAAAGACCGGCTTGCTAAATTGTCGATAAAGGTTCCCTGCGTATTTTTTCACATCCGCCAGCGTAAGAACATCGTCCAGTTTCACTTCGACATTATTCAATTGGGCCGCTTCCAGATCATTTGTTTTGCGGTAAATATCCCTGAATTTACTGCCGTAGTGCCGGGAATCGAGCAGGACTATTTTGTCCATGAACTTTCCAAAGAGCCCGTTAGCCGAATCTATGAAAGATTCGTTTGTGATACTGCCCGGAACCTGCTGGTTGAATATTAAGGCATCCGCCGTCTGCAGGGCATTTTTTATACCGTTAAGGAGTGCCTGGTCGGTTGCCCTGGTTCGTTTATTGAAAAAGCCGAAGTCCATCCGCGGCAGCTCGTTGTCCTCAAGATACGGCTTGCCGAATGTGACCGTGTCGAAATTATCCTTTTGAACGACTAAATAAGTCGTATCAACGCCCAGCTCTTTGAGCTGACGAGCCAATTCTCTTCCGAAGATGTCATCTCCGACGACACCTATAACCTGAATCGACGCCGGCTCGAGAGCGGCAAGATTGGCGACAACGTTGGATGCTCCGCCGAGCGAATAGTTATGCCTGGCGACCGCCTGGGCCTGCAGGCCGGTCTCGAGCGAGACTTCCGATCCACAGGGATCAAGCTGCCAGTACGCGTCAACACAGAAATCGCCGTAAACCGCGGCTTTGACATTCTTAATGCGAGCCAGGATTTCGCTGATACGCTGTTCTTTCATTGTTCAACACCTTTTTGCTGCGACAGTTGTATCGTCTTCTTATAGAGCAACGTAAAGGTCTGTTTCTGGTTGCCCTGTATGTAAAAGCCTTTTCCGGCAAAGGACCGGGGGATTCGGGTGACAACGCTTTTCTGGTCGCGGAAATAATAGCCCTGCGAAGATTCGTCGCTCATCGCTTCGGGGCCCCGGTCACGCAAATCGAAGTCGGCGGTGAGAATGCCGTTAGGGACGCTGCCCGTGTTGGCGGCGATTGAGACGGCCTTGAGCAGAACTTCCGGCCCGGTCACGGCACTTCCGATATTGAGCACCACGCCGCCGTCGGTAAGACCGGCAATTTCATTCGTGTAAATAAGGAAATCTCTGCCGGAACAGCCGCCCTTGGCCTGGCCGTCAAAGGATGGATGCTGGTCGATTACGTCAGTGCCTAATCCGACGTGAATGGTGAAAGGAACTTTGTTCTCGTAGCAGGCGACAAGGAGACTGGCTTCGGGATGAGCGAAAGTATCCGGCAAATCGCCTTCCGCAGCCAAGGCAAGAACCTCCCGGCGGAAATCCTCGTCGCATATTGTCCTGCCGAGCGATTCGCCGAGCCCGAGTTTATATTTGTTGCCGACTGTCATAGCGTAATTCATGTACGCAAATTCGCGGGCCATCCCGAACCGGCCTTTGCTCAGGGCGTCCGGGACATTTTCACTGGTCTGGCCGATCAGGGCCAGCTCGAAATCGTGAATGGCCGTAGCACAGTTGCCAGCGACAAGACTGACAAGGCCGCGCTTTACCATCTCGGCAAGCAGAGGGCCAAGACCGTTCTTAATCAAATGGGCGCCGGTAAAAATGATAACAGGCCTGCCGGCTTGCCGGCTCGAAACAATCGCCCGGGCAATATTCTCAATCTCGACACATGTCTTGTCGGGCAGCTCAACAGCGAAATTGTCGAGGCCTTCCGGCCGGACAAGATCATCGAGCGTAACCTTATTCGAGCGTGTATGCAACGGATACGTATTGACTCGACCGAGGTCAAAGGCTTTGTACCTGCCGTCGTAATCCATGGAAATTCCCGCTACTGTAGTGTTTCACTCAATTTTTCGAGCCGCTTGATGGATTCCACCATACACCGGATGGTGTGATAGTTGACTTTCCACGAATGGCTCATGTGGGTCCAGACAGGCTCGCCTTCTCTGGTCAACAGCGGCCACCATTCGCCGACGGGATGATTTATCATCTTGTCGAAAACGAAACGGTGCACGTTTTCGTAGGCGGGCCAGTATTCCTCGGGCCCGAACCTTAGGCACGCCTCCAACATTCCTATCATGACTTCCGCCTGCTGCCAGAACTCCTTTTCCATATCGTAAACGCCGCCGGCGTGCGGGCCCTCGACATAAACGCCGCCATATTCCAAATCGACGCCGTTATCACGCCCATGATCCGCCGCCTTCTTGATGATGTCCCTGTACTCTTTAAAGCCTGTTCCCATTATGTCCGTTGCGTGGGCGAGCAGCCAGGCAAACTCGACATTGTGTCCCGCGGAGGTATTATCCCCGGCGTTGTCTTTTTGCCCGCCTTCGGCAAAGCGGTCCCAGCCCCAGACGATATCGAACTTTATCTGCGGAGCGATTTTCCAATCGACGGTGAATTGTGGGATGCCGGTGGCGTATTTCGGGTGAATGATCCGCTTAATGAGCAGGTCGATATCCTCGACGAGCGTTCGCAGGTGGATGGATTGGCCGGTGCATTCATAGAGCGTAGTGAAGGCTTCCATAAGGTGCATGTGGACGTCGAGGGTTTTTCGGTCGCCGCCCTGCGGGCCGGGGCCGCAGAGGTCCCAATTCCTCTCGAACATCTCGAAGTAGCCGCCATACATGGTATCGGCGGCGTATTTCTTTAGCAGGTCGAACGTTTTGACGGCGTATTCTTCGCCGCGTTTGTCCCCGGTGGCCATCGTATATTCGCTGAGGGCGTACATTATGAAAGACAGGCCGTAGAGGATTTTCTTGTCGCAGGTGACATTACCCGCACGGTCGGTAATCCAGAAGAAGCCGCCATGTTCGCTGTCCCACATCTTGTCGATGAGAAAATCGACGCCGTGGCTGGCGTACTCGGCGCATCTGCCGTCACCGTATCCCGCCCGGTGAGCGGACGCCATGGAATAAACGGTGCGGGCCTGGGCGAGCATTGATTTCTCGTCTTCGCTGCTGTCGTTGCCGTCTTTATCGAAATGCGTAATGAAGCCGCCGTTCTCATCGTCCCTGCACCTATCCAGCCAGAACGGAAGCAGCTCGGTCGTAAGGTGCCGCCTGCATTCTTCGAGGCACGCTGATACTTTATTTGCATCGACAGCCATTTTGCAATCCTTTCAATTGGTCGATCAGATATTTATCGTCAACAGGTCCAGGTACTCATGGAATCCGCACATAATAACAAAAACGCTTATTGACGGCAATGAGCATTTGGAGCGAATTTTCCAGTCCAATCCTGCGAATCGGACGCCTATGCAAGACGACGGATTGGCCTTGGTAATAGCAGGAATGAAAATATTCGGACTGGTTAGACAGAGAGAATGACACAATAAATCAAATTACGCCAGAACGAAGACAACAAGCAAACTGCACCCGCCTGCTTTAGGCCTCGTAAAAACAAAGAAGTGGAGTAAATTTTACTCCCTCATCAGCTTTTTGCCTGGTCGAGGATCAGGTCTTTTGCTTTCCGGCTGGGCAGATTCAATGCTCCATAAGCGGCAGCGGCCGTGCTGCGAAGCTCGGTGTCGGTTGCGTCCGAGCTGATAAGCGCGTATATGGCATCAATCGTCTCATCAGGCAGCATATTGGCGTTCAGCTTTGCCGATGTTGCAAGAGAAATAAAGGCAGATATTCGCACATCCGGTGCGTTGTTGGCCTCAAGAGCCATTGCGGCGATTGCACGTTGGGCACCGGGGCTGTCGAGATAGGCCAATATCTGTCCGGCCAAAGTCTGGATTCTCTCGTCACGCACGGCACTTTCAAGAGCAAGCTGAGCGGCAGACAAATCAAGAACGGAATTCCTGGCCTGAGCCAATGAGAGCATGGCTTCGGCCGCTCGGACAGCATAGTTTTCGGCTATCTCTTCGCTCCAACCGTTCGCACCTCCCGCAGAAGTCAGCGAGCTCTGGCCCAACGCTTCGGCGAGATTCGCAACGACAAGCTTGCTTTCGGCAAATCCTTCCTTGGGGCCGGCTGCACCTATGGCTATCGCGGCACTATACCTGACCATCCGGTCATTGAATGACAGGGCTTGAAGCAGCGGCTGAGACGGACCCATTTGATAAAGCAATGACTTCTCACCGGCGGTCGTTGCCAACGCCTCGATAACACCAAGTGCGACGTGAGCATTTTTGTCTTTGACGGCACGAGCAAGCGCCTGATGAAGATATTCAACGCCCGCTGTCGTAGCATAAACGAGAGCATCGGCGTGACGTTCACCGAAATAGGCGGGCATATTTTCAACGCCGGCGGACTCCGCCTTGAAAAAGGCGGCCAGCCAGAGCCCTATGGCCGAGCCGAATCCCGAATCGGCCTTAAGAGCCCACTCGCATGTCCGCATTGCCATAAGCTCGTTGAAGTAACTTTGATCAACTTCTTCCCGAACAAGCTTACCGGCGTCGGAATCCCAGAACCAGACATTTGCAAAACTGGCGTCCTGAGCGGGAGCCAAAGATTGAGCATGGTAATAATATTTCTCGGCAAGCTCGTAGAACAACTGGGCGGCTGGAACTTGCAGCATATCCTGATTGATTTGCCTGATGCTTTCCTGTGCCATTGCACGAAGTTGGGCTGAATCTTCATTCTCGATAACGTACTTTAGATAGGCCTGCGATTGCGGATAGCCAATCTTGCCGAGAGCCGTTATAATCTGGGCTTTGAGCGGCACATTATCCGTCTGCAGGGCGGCGACAAGCGGCCTTATCGCATCTCTGCCGATCTGCGGAAGTGCCCGGACAATATCCGACAGCTCTTTCTCGCGGGAGCTATCCGCCATTGCATCAAGCATAAACGGGATTGCGTATTCGCCGGCATTACGCAGCCGCTTTACTGCCGTAAGCCAGCCACGATCAGTACCGCTTAATCTTCTTACTTCCTCTGCGATAATTCGAGGCTCGGTCCGCTCTATGAATCTGCCCTGCTCGATGGTGGCAAGAATTTTCCCGCTCAAATCAGCTAATTCGGCATCGGGGGCGACATCGTTGACTCTGACCAATATCTGGTAGCCCTGTTGATTGGCCCTGCTTAGTTCGAGCAGCTTAACAGGATCGGGATTACTGCCGAGAATCGCCTGAGCATGCCCTTTGGCCATATCGAATCGGCCTATTTTCGTATAATGCAGAAAATCATTCCAGTTCTCCTCCAGTGTCTGGGCAGAACAGGTGCTGAATCCAAGATATACTATTGCCAAAATTGCTATGGCTGTCTTTGCTTTTAACATCAAAATATCTCCAAAAACTGCGTTCGTTTCACCAAAAAAACCTTCGGCTGCCACACAGATAAGATTTATCTCAGGCGGCCCTTACCTCCAAATCACCCATATTGGGGCGTTTTTTGCCCGCCAAATGCGGACAAAAACTATAATTCATTCCTATTATTCGTCCGTAGAACTATATAGTATTAGTAAATACCTTCTATGTCAACAAAAAACCGCTCCAGATAACCATTATAAGGAACTTCAATGCAAATTTAAAATTGCATACCAACCCGTTTTCTGTTACAATATCGGACATGAAGCTGGATCTGCACAATGCAACCAGACGTTAAGGAGGAAAAAATCATTGTTGAGGAACGAGAGGTGAGTTTTTACGGTGTAAAATAGGTTTCTGGACAAAATGACTTACACCTTTAATCCTCCCTGACTATACAGAAAACTAAACTTCTGTGAATATGTAAAAGAATGTCTCATACTATTTAAATATATGGTAAAAAAGTGTAACGAATGGAATAGGACATGGACTTCTTATATTGAGAATTATGAATTTTAAGTTCTGCACTTTTTCAAAAACATAATTTTGGGTGATTTAAGCCTAATATAAAATGTGAAAGTTAACAGGGAGAGAATAATGAAAAAAACAATTCTTATCATGATTTTGTTATCAGTCGTTAGTGCCGCGATCGCCACGGAGCGGTTGGTACCGAGCCAATATTCCGCAATTCAAACAGCGATAAATGCGGCCGATAATGGTGATACGGTCATCGCCGAAGCCGGTACATACAATGAAAATATAGACTTCATGGGCAAGGCAATAACGGTCCGCAGCAGCAACCCGGGCAACTTCGATACGGTTAAAAATACTATCATTGACGGCAGACAGAAAGATTGCTGTGTAGTGTTTTTTACAGGTGAAAGCAGCAACAGCGTTTTAGAGGGATTCACGCTGACCAATGGAGGCGGAATGAATGTCGATTACTCCTACAATAATGGACGGGTATCAGGACAAGCCGGTGGCGGCGTCCTCTGCCTGAACAGTTCCCCTACTATACGATACTGCAATATCACAGGAAATGGACAGAGCGTATCTTCCGTCGGTGGACGAGGAGGCGGAACAACATCAACAACTATCTATTGTGGAGGCGGAATCGCCCTTATAGGTGACTGCCAGGCCATTATCGACAACTGCTTTATCACTAACAACCAGGCCGATTACGGTCCCGGTATAATAATTCGCAGCTATACACCTGAACAAGCCGCCAGCATGATAAGCAATTGTACGATTGCAAATAATTGGAGTCAGCTTAGAACTCCGGCGTATGAGATAGACTGTTGTGATACGAAACCTGTTATCTACAATACAATAGTCTGGAGCGGCAATCATCGCAGTTTGCAGATAATAGACCCTTTGCTGGTAACTTACTCCTGTGTGAGGGAAGCTTACATCTCCGAAGATAATTATTACGAATTTGCCGAGCCTTTCGACCTTGCCGGGACAGGAGGCAACATAAATCAGAATCCGCTTTTTGTGCTGTCCGTGCTCGATTCCGAGAAAGGAGATTACCATTTACTGCCGGACTCTGCCTGCATCAATGCCGGTGACCCTGACTTTGCCGAAATTGCTAAATTGGACATAGACGGCCAGTCGCGGGTGCTGGGCGGGAGGATTGATATTGGAGCCGATGAGGTTATGCCGGAAATACATGTCACCAAACCTGCCGGCGGGGAGGTTTGGACTTCCGGAAGCACACACGAAATCCAATGGTCCGGCAGAGCCGGCGGTGCCGTGGATATTTTACTCAGTACGAATGGCGGCGCCGACTGGCAAACTATCGAAAAAAGCATCCCTGATACCGGCGGCAAAATGTGTGCTCTGCCTGAGACGGTCGATTCCAATAACTGTCTGGTTTCAGTTGTTCCCGGCATTCCCGATCCCGGCGTCATTTGCATGGAAAGCGGCGTATTCACCATCAGACCGTATTCGCCCGGTGTTGCGGTTGAGTCAAAATGGAAATCACTCGGCGGCGATTTCACCCGTACCGGCTTGAGTGACAGCAACGGCCCGGAATCCGGCTGTATCAAATGGCAGTTCGAAACCACAAGGGCCGTATCGGCAAGCGTTACCGTCGGCGTCGATAACAGAGTGTACATCCCCTGCGAAGACGGCAAATTGTACGCTCTTGATCCAAATGGCTTACTCATCTGGAGTTACGATGCGAATTCGCCACTTATAAGCTCACCAACCATAGGCCCCGATGGCTCCGTGTATGTCGGAGGCCTGAATGGCAGACTTTATGCTATTGATATTAACGGTAACCTGAGCTGGACACACGGCACAGAGGGCTTCGTCTACTCGTCCCCGGCCGTATCGGCGGACGGCAAAATTTACGTTGGCTCGCAAGACGGCGTTCTTTACGCTCTGGACCGGGATGGCAGTGAGTTATGGAGCTTTGAAACAAAGGGGCCAGGTGAGGTACTGAGGGGTTCCATTTTTGCCTCACCGGCAATAGGCTCCGACGAAACCGTCTATATCGCCGGCTTGTATGACCCGAATTTGTATGCGCTTAATCCCATCGACGGCTCTATAAAATGGATATGCAACTTCGAATCTCGAGGCTGGCCCTTTGCCTCACCTGTTATCGCCGATGACGGCACAATATACCAGACTTTGCTGTACGACACCAACCTTTACGCAATCGAGCCCCAAAGCGGCAGTATTATCTGGTCGGCAGATTTGGCCGACCCGGGAAGCGGCTGGTTCGATCCAAATTACGCGCAGGAGTTTAGCGAAGCAGACGGCTGGTCCGAGCCGGTATTAGGACCGGACGGCACAATTTACGTCAGCTTTGACGATCCGTACTTAAGAGCAGTCGATCCAACCGGCGAAATTCAATGGGCGACCCGGCTGGGTGACATGGGTGGATTCACCTTGACGATTAGCAATAACGGCAACATTTACGCCGCATGTGACGATGGCAACCTCTATGTAATCAATCTTGATGGCGAGGAAATTGCCCGGTTCCAAAGCGATTCATGGCTGAACTTCCCCGTCATAGCTGACAATATATTGATAGTTGCCGATTCGAAGGATAATTCGCTGCTGGTTACGTATGAGAACAACAAGGTCTATGCTATCTCGCCGGAATGCTCCGAAGACCAGGTACCCGATCTATACTGGCCCGCAGACTTAAACTCAGATGGGGCTATAAACGTCACTGACATGACACTGTTGGCGACTTATTGGCTGAATTGAACGGATTATTGGCTAAGTAAGGAGCAATAAAATCATGAAAGATAAAACCAAATTTTCAAAAAAAGAAATCCTTGTTGTTCTGGGTTGTGCAGTTTTCCTGCTGATAAACATCGGAGCTATTGGCACCGGCGGCCGCGGGAAAGCCAAACGTCTGGTCTGTCTTGCGAATCTGAAGCAGCTTACGCTCGCATGGAATATATACGCAGATGAGAACGACGGAAAAATCGTAAACGGCGAGGCATCCGAAGGAGCAAATGGCATAGCGCCAGTTCCCACAATTGGCAGACACAAAGGCGAATTGTGGTGGACCGGCGACGGGACAGCATCGGGTTATATGATAGGAAAAACGCTGCCTGAAGACATCCAACTAAAAGCGATTAAGGCCGGGGCACTATGGCCATACTGCGGGGATGCCAAATTGTATCGCTGCCCGAGCGGTGCCCCGTCGAATATGCGGCACTATACGATTGTCGATTCAATGAATGGTCTTCACAGGGACGGAACATGCGTTGGTAATAGCGGAGTAATAGTCGGAGAGACAGTACTCTGGATCAAAAACAAGACCGACATTCGGATTCCGGATCCTTCACAGAGAATCGTCTTTATTGATGAAGGCCGTACAACTCCGGATAGTTATGCCGTTCATTATCATAATGAGAGCTGGTGGGATCCCGTACCCGTGCGGCATGGGGACGGAACGAATCTATCATTCGCAGACGGACACGCCGAACCGTGGACATGGCAAGGCAAAAAGACAATAGAGACCGGCAGAATGGCTAATCCATTCCACCAGATGCAACCTGAAACACCTGAAGAATTCCAGGATTTGTACAGGATGCAGAAAGGTGTATGGGGAAGATTAGGTTATGTACCAGGTCATTAATAAACGTCGCTTTATCAGGCGATGATAAGAGAAATTTACCGATTAAATGGTGAAATGATGAAAACCAAAATCACTTCCACTAAGAGAGACCTTTTGGTTGTTCTGGGTTGCGCCTTTTTTCTGCTGCTAAACATTGGGGCTATCGGCAGCAGCAGCCGCAGAAGAGCTAAAGAGATGGTGTGCCTTTCAAACCTGTTGAAATGGGGTGCTATCTTTCAGACGTATACAAATAATAACAACGGCTATTTCTACAGCGGTGCCGTCGGTACTCCGGGATATTGGTGGATAGCTGATCTTGAGGAGCGATATCAGAGCTACAAACAAAACAGGCTATGGTTCTGCCCGATGGCAAACAAGCCAATGACAGACGAATATGGAGTATATACACCGACTTTCAACGTCTTCAACGCCTGGGGCATATATACTCAAGCAGGCATCAGTAATCTGAACGCAGATGGCGTTGCCGGCAGCTATGGCTTAAACGGTTATGTTCTTAACATATCCAGTGGCACATTTGAAGGCGGTGTACCTGTCAGCGCCGGGTGGAGAACTCCCAACGTAACTGGTGCAGCCAATGTACCGGTTTTTCTGGAAGCCCTGCGTTTCGATCTCTGGCCATTAGGAACGGATCCACCCGCTGCCTCTGAGTTTGCAGCCTGGTCAAATAACCACATGGCACGCTGCTGTATCAACCGGCACAATGGAGCAATAAACTGCCTCTTTATGGACTTCTCTGCCAGAAAAGTTGGACTTAAGGAACTTTGGACGCTAAAGTGGCATAGATATTTCGACACGGGTGGCCCCTGGACAAAAGCAGGCGGCGTCCGGCCGAGCGACTGGCCGCAATGGATGAGAGATTTTAAGGACTACTGAGAAAAAAGAAACAGGGATATGGGCAAGCAAACAAGAAGGGATTTTCTCAAAGTGCTGGGCCTTACCGCCGGCTCGTTGATGATACCAAAAGCGGTATTCGGCAGACAAAAGGCCGCTCGCAAACCCAACGTCGTACTGATCTTCACCGACGACCAGGGCTCGATAGACGTCAACTGCTACGGCGCCAAAGACCTTTATACGGAAAACCTCGACCGGCTGGCCGCCGAAGGAACGCGATTCACCCAGTTTTATGTCGGCGCGCCGGTCTGCTCGCCATCCCGTGCTGCGCTTATGACCGGCCGGTATCCCCGCTGCGCCGGACTTCTAAGTAACGCCCCGTCGGATAAAGGCCGCCCCGGGATGCCCACCGAGCAGGTCACAATCGCTGAGATGATGAAATCGGCAGGCTACGCAACAGGCCACGTCGGCAAATGGCACTTAGGCTACACGCCCGAGACCATGCCGAACGGACAGGGCTACGATTATTCATTCGGGCACATGGGCGGCTGCATCGACAACTACTCGCACTTTTTCTACTGGCAGGGCCCCAATCGTCACGACCTCTGGCGTAACGGCAAAGAAGTCTGGCACGAAGGCGAGTTCTTCGGTGATCTCATGGTCGACGAATGTAAGAAATTCATTGACGGGCACAAGGACGAACCGTTCTTTCTATACTGGGCAATAAACATGCCGCACTACCCACTGCAGGGCAAAGAAAAGTGGCGGAAAAAATATGAGCACCTCGATCCACCGCGAAAAATGTACGCCGCATTTGTTTCCACGATGGACGAAATGGTCGGTGAAGTCGTCCGGCACCTGGACAAATCGGGCCTGCGCGAAAATACCCTGATTATCTGGCTCAGCGACCACGGCCATTCCGTCGAGCAGCGGACCTTCGGGGGCGGCGGCAATTCCGGCGACTACCGCGGCCACAAGTTCACCCTCTGGGAAGGAGGTCTTCGAGTCCCGTGCATCGTCTCCTGGCCCGGTCGCATCCCTCAAAACGCCGTCCGCAAGCAAATGGCCGCAAGCATCGACTGGATGCCGACGATAGCGGAATATTCCGGTGTCAAACTGCCCGACCGCAAAATCGACGGTAAGAGTATAGTCCGGATGATTGAGTCAGGGCAAGCCCCGTCACCACACGACATCTTCCATTGGGAGTCCGGCAAGCACTGGGCGGTTCGAGACGGCGACTGGAAACTGGTCCACAACGGCCCGGCAACAAACTACAAAGGCCGCAAGCTACCAAAAGTCGAGAACTTCTTAAGCAATATGACCGAGGACGTAACCGAAACAAAAAATCTGGCCGAAGAACATCCTGAAATAGTCAAACGTCTGACCGGCCTACACGAACAATGGCTCAAAAAGGTCCGGCAGAAATAGCAGAATTTTTTTTTGCAACAATTCATGCCTCAAGCTATAATGCACAGCGACAAGACTTGCTTTACAACCGTGCTGCTGGAAATCTATGATTCAATTTACGGGAGGACACAAAATGAGACGTAGATTCGTACTTCAGGCGGTGCTCGGAATATTCTTGATTCTACAGTGTGCCGTATGCTTCGCCGCAGAAACCCCAGATGCAAATGACAACAGCAAATACCTCGACGCCGTGCGGGAGTTTGCCGATAATGTGCTCAAGTATGGTAGGGATACGTACGGTCCCAAGCACACCCCTTTATTTGTCGACGGCCTCAATATTCACACCCACGAGCCGGTGAAATGGATAGCTCCCAGCGGCGAGAAGTGGATTCTCTCAAATCTTGCCAGTCAACAGAATCTTCTCCGCACACTGGATGGCCTCACCAAGATAAGCGGCGACCCCGAATACCGACAGGCTGCAGTTGAAGCAATTGAGTATGCGTTTGCCCATCTGCGTAGTCCCAACGGACTGCTGCACTGGGGTGGACACGTGGCCTACGATGCGCAGACCGATGAAATGTGCATGTGTGAAGAGAAAGGGTACAACCATGAATTAAAGTTTCATTTTCCCTACTACGAACTGATGTGGGAGGTAAACCCCAAGGCGACAAGAAGCTTCATCGAAGCGTTCTGGTCTGCGCATATCTTGGATTGGTCAAACTTGGATATGAACCGCCATGGAAACATGGCGAAACCTCTCGGCGATCCATGGGAACAGGAGTACGGGGCTGGGCCCGTGTTCTTTTGGGGCAGAGGACTCTCCTTCATCTGCACCGGTAGCGATCTGTTCTACGCCGGATCGGTGCTGTCCAAGCTGTCGGGCGAAAAGCCTCCGCTGGTTTGGAGCAAGCGGCTGGCCTATCGATACGTCGAGACAAGAAATCCCAAAACGGGCATCGGCGGCTACCAGTTCAGCCAGAGCAAAACATCCTGGTGTGACGGTCCGGATGTTCGGGGGGATCGGGCTCAGTATCAATTCGGTGATGACTTCAAGGGGCATTTCGTGGTGGAAGGGTCGCTGTTTCCTTGCTACGGCAGCACGCCGATGGTGTCTCCGAGGATATGTGAGTTCCTGCTTGGAGAAATGTTGGGTAGCGACAGCGAAGAGTTCACGCAGTGGGCCCTGGAGGAGTTAACCGCGTGGGGCAAAGCTGCATACCGAAAAGAAGACAACTCATGGATACCGATGCTTACAGACGGCACCAGCCTCGAAGGATATGTCTGCAAAAAAGACGGTTACTTCGGCCCCAAGGGTAGAGTCATCAAGGCTGGCCGCGCGGGCTCCGCAAGCTTTTGGACGTACGCATTAGCCTATCGGACAACCGCCGACCCTTTCATGTGGGAAATGGCTCGGAACATCGCTAGTGCCAATGGCTACGGCGACATTGGAAAGACCGCAAAGCATACGCCTCTGCTTAAAACAGCTACGGACTGCTCGGAGAAGTATGCTCTCTTAGGATTTCTTGAGTTGTATAAGAAGACAGACAAGCGGTTGTTCTTGAACATGGCTAAGAGAATTGGCGAGAATATTCTGTCGGCTCGCTTCCACAAGGGGTTTTTTGTACCCAGCAAGAAACATATCTATGCAAGGTTTGATTATCCGGAGCCCTTGATTCTGCTCCATCTCCACAATGCGGTTGAGGCAAAAACATCCGCCTTGCCATGGGTCTGGCCGAGCCGCTCCTTTTTTGCGTGCAGTTACCGTCACAAAGGAGTCTGTTACGACACCAGTCTCATCTATACGCTTACCGAATCAGCAGAGCCACCCTGGACGCTGAGTGAAGCCGCTGCCGCCGGTGAAATTGACAAAGTCAAATCACTCCTTGCAAAAAAAGACAGTGTCAATGACAGTTCTTTTAAAGCGGCTCTTCAACATGCTTCCACAAGTGGCCATAGACAGGTGGTGGAACTTCTGTTAGCCCACGGTGCGGATGTAAACGCCGGCGGTATCACCGCTTTGCATCACGCTGCCAAGAACGGCCGTGAGCAAGTGGCAGAATTACTTATCGACAAAGGTGCTAACGTCAATGCGAAGAACATAGCCGGTGATACGCCCCTACACTATGCGGCAAGGTACCGCCGTAAAGATATCGTTGAACTACTTATCAACAAAGGTGCGAATGTAAATGCCAAAAACGACGAAGGTCAGACGCCACTTAATATTGCCATGAGACGCAACAAGGAGATCGTAGAGCTGCTGCGGTCCAAGGGCGCTATTATGGATATCTCTTCCATCCACATAGCCGCCCAAGTAGGGGATTTGGCAAGGGTAAAAGCGTTTCTTGAACAGGGAGCGGATGTGAATGCTCAGGACGACAAAGGTGTTACAGCCCTGTACTATGCGGTCTTGGAAGGTCACAAAGAACTTGCCGAATTCTTAATTACCAAAGGCGCTAATGTGAATGGCAAAGATAAGTATGGCTATACGCCGTTGTATTATGCCATTTGGAATGACGACAAAGACCTGACAACACTTCTCATAAGCAAAGGTGCCGAGGTCAATGTCGAGCCGGAGAAAGACTACCCGCTTATTTACTATGCGGTGTGGAATGAAGATCTCGATACCGTAAAACTCCTCGTCGCCAAAGGAGCCAAATTCGACGTTACAATCCTGAACGACCGGACTGCCTTTCATTATGCGGTAAGCCAAGGCAGTAAAGACATTGTTGAATTCTTCGTGAAGGAAGGAATTGACCTTCCCAAGCTCTATCTGTCCGCGTGCACGGGTGATCTGGCCGGTATAAAGGAGATCGCAGAACAAGGCGCTGATGTAAACAGCAAGGACGAATTAGGCTGGACACCTCTCTACTGGGCAGCTTCATTGGGGCAGACAGAAGTCGCCAAGTTGCTCATCGATAAAGGTGCTGATGTTCGAACAGCGGCAACTGGCGGTGGAACAGCCTTGTATCAAGCGGCTCAGGCCGGAGATAACGAATTGGTGGCGCTGCTGTTGTCGAAAGGCGCCGACGTGAACGCTAAGGACAAGCGGGGCAGGACACCACTCTTTGGCGCAGCCTCAGCAGGCCACAGTGAGGCGGTAGAACTGCTAATCGCCAAAGGCGCTGATGTCAACGCAAAGGCCCAGAACAACCGGACACCGTTGCATCAAGCGGCTATTAGCGGGCACAAGGACGTAGTAGAAATCCTGATTGCACACGGTGCAGATGTGACCATCAAGGATAGCCGTGGTCGAACTGCCTGGGATTGGGCCAAGCAAAGAGGCCACACTGAGATTGTCGAACTGTTCCGCAAGCACGCTTCCCATGAATAGCATTTGCGATTACCAATTGCTTTAACTAAAAGCCTTTCGCAGCCGGGCCAGGCTCTTAGGGATCGCTGTTTTGTAGTCTTCGTTTCCTTCGAATTCGAGCGAGACGTAGCCTCGGAAGTTGTGCTTTCGCATGATTCGCGCTATACGCGGATAATCTAAATCGAGGGTGTACCACAAACCGCCGCCATAGTAGGTCTTGGCCTGCATGAAAACTGTCTGCGCTGCGCACTGTTCGAGTTTGTCGTAAGGATCTTCGAGGAAATTGCCCGTATCGAGCAGGATCTCCAGCCAGGGTGAGTCGATCGCATTAGCGATTCTTAATAATCCTTCTGGAGTTCGAGCCAGACCCCAGTGGTTCTCCAGACCGAGGATCACACCGCACTCTTCGGCCTTGGGCAGGCACTTCTCGATACTGTCGATGACCCACTTGAAGCCATCTTCTTCTGTGTAGCCCGGCAAGGTCGGCTCGATGCCGCGATTAGCCATCAGTTCGTCGAAGTTTCCGCTTGTACCCCACCGGCCCGTGTTGATTCGGACAATCGGAACGCCCAACCGATAAGCAATTTCGATCTGTTTGATTGTCAGGTCGATGTTCTTTTGGCGTCTGGCTTTGTCGGGGGAGACATAGCCCTGGTGAGTGGACATGCAGCAAAGGTCAAGGCCGTTGATAAGAGCGTGGCGCTTGATTTTTTGCAGATAACTGTTGTCCTCTCTTTCCATCTGAATGAGCAGAAGATCCACACCATCAAAACCCATCCGGGCGGCTTCGTCGATACAGGTTTCAATCGGAAGCTTCAGGTTTTTCTTGAAGCGCCAGAAAGAATACGTCGAGACGGCGATGGGATTGGGGCGACGCGGCTCTGTGCCGCTTTGCCCGGCGGAAGTTTGCGACGTAGAAGAAAGAGTACCAAATCCAAGAGCCGCGGTCGCCGCGACCGAACGGCTGAGAAATGTTCTGCGTTTAATCGATTTCATAATTTGTATCTCCAAATATTAATGTCCCTTTTATTTCGAGCCTATCGGACAACGGGACGGTTCCCGGCGGCCGATTCGGCGTTAATCTCGGCGGCAATCTGCATAAACCTTGGTATCGCATGATCGAAGAACTGCTTGTAGGCCTCGCAGAAATAGCTTTCCCTGCCGTAGTTTTCTTTATCGAACGGCGCCCTGTCCTTCATACATCCACCCCGACAGATGGCCAAATGCCGGCAGACAAGGCACTTGTTGCAGAGGTTTGTCTTGGCCCGGGCAAAAGTTCGTTTTTTACTGCTGGTGGCAAGTTTTTCTATCGGTGTCTCGAAGATATTGCCCAGCCGCCACTTCGGCTCGACGAAAAAATCACAGCAGAAGGCGTCGCCTGTATGCTCGATCACGATATATTGACTGCACTGTTTGTCGAACGTGCAGATCGAGTGCCGGCCGGTGACATAATACGACAGCATCGAATCGAAGTCGCGGATGCTCAGGTTTCGAGGCCCATACTCGCACCAGCGGTCGAACAGCCTGCACAGAAATTCACCGTACTGCTTCGGCGTAATCGAAAAGTCCGCAATCTCACCCGTCGCCGGGTCGACTTCCACGCAGGGGATAAACTGCACGAACTTCACGCCCAGCTCGATAAGAAAATCAAACACCTCGTCCGGATGGTCTGCATTCCTGTCGTTCAGCAGGGTCAGCGTGTTATACTCGACATCATACCGCTTGCAGTTTTCTATCGCCCGCATTACTTTATCGAATGTCCCGGCACCGGAATGGTCGAGACGGTAGTAGTCGTGAAATTCTTTGGGCCCGTCGATACTGATCCCGACAAGAACTTTATTGTCGTGCAGGAACCGGCACCATTCGTCATTGAGCAGAATCGCGTTGGTTTGCAGCGAGTTGCCGACCTCCTGGCCTGAGACGCCGTACTTTTTTTGCAGCTCAACTACTTTTTTGTAGAAGTCCAGCCCCATCAGCGTGGGCTCACCCCCCTGCCACGCAAAGCCGGCTAATGGAAAACGCAGCTCCATGTAGTCCTTGATAAGCCTCTCCAGCACCTCGTCGCTCATTCGCTGTCTGCCCTGCCCGACCTCAGGCGCCCTGCGTTTATAAAAACAGTATTTGCAGTCAATATTGCAATCCGAGCCGGACGGCTTAATCAAGAGTGTAAATGGCTGCATTATTCTCTGAGTCCCTGAAGCATATTGCTTAGCTTGTTTACCAATTCTTTATTCCCGGGCAGTTCTGAAATATTCACATTCTCTACCCAATCGACATTGTGATCGTACAGCATTCGGGCGTAGATTTCGCCGTCTTTTCGCCGCCACTCCGTATAGCGATACTGGTCCGTCTTTACCGAATCGCCACGAAAATATCTGCTGAACACTGCTTTCTTCCAGGGCAGGTTCGGGTCTTTAAGAAGCGGTACAAAACTCCTGCCCTGCAGGTGGCTCGGCAGCGGAAGACTGCACAACTCGCAAAGCGAAGGATAAATATCCAGATACTCCGTCAGGGCATTTGTTTTCATACCGGCCTGGATTCCGGGCCCGCGGACAATCAGCGGCGAATGCAGAGATGTCTCAAAATTGCAGTGCTTGCACCACAAGCCATGCTCGCCAAGATTCCAGCCGTGGTCGCCCCAGAGGATTACGACCGTATTGTCCCGCAGTCCCAACCGGTCAAGCTCGGCCACCACCCTGCCGATCTGGGCATCAGTATAGCTTACGCAGGCGTAGTAGCCGTGTACAAGTGTCCGGGCAAGTTCTTCGGACAACGGGCCTTTGGCGGGAATGCCGTGATATTGCCGCAATTCGCCCCAGTTATGCAGGGCCGCGTCGGGTGCTCCTTTCGGCCTGAAGGGATTGTCGGCAAGGTCAATTTCCTGCCTCTCGTACATATCCCAATATTTCTTCGGGGCGTTAAAAGGCAAATGGGGCTTCAGGAAACCCAGCGCCAGGAAGAACGGTTTATCCTCGCGTTTGAGCTGGCGAAGGTCGGAAATCCCCTTATCGGCAACCATCCCGTCGAAGTAAGCATTGTCAGGGATATCCGCATTCTCGTAAGCAGGCCCGGCAAGTTTCGGCTTTTGGCGATTCAGTGTCCGGTTCTTTTCCAGCATATAATTTCGCCAGTTACCTTTCGGCCGCCAGGCATTTTCACTCCAGCTATCTCCGCAATCGGCCCTGTGGTGGAAAATCTTGCCGTTGGAGATCGTATGGTATCCGTTGTTCTTGAAATGCTCGGCAACGCTAAGCGCACCCGGCAGGTCCTTCTCGGCCCATGTATCATAACCAAGAAACCTGTCTTTAGTCGGCCTAACGCCGGTCAAAAGGCTGGCGCGAGATGCCCCGCAGACCGGCACCTGGCAATAAGAACGAAGGAAAGTCACGCCGTCGGACGCCAGCCGGTCGATATTGGGCGAGAGCATCTGTTTATGGCCATAGCAGCCGAGTTGCGGCCGCAGGTCGTCCACGGCAATAAACAAAACGTTCAATTTGCGTTTGTCGGCGGCAAAAATGGATGAAGGCATCCCCAGGGCTGCCGTTCCAAGACCCACAGCCTTCAGAAAGGTTCGACGCGTGCAGTTTACCATGTTCACTCCCTTCTACCTTGAAATCGTTTCTACTACTGAGACATCTGCCAAATCACCGCTAAGAAGAAATGGCCTGGAACCGACTACAACCGAGAGCCTGTTCGGAAAAAACTCACCCCTTCGGCCGACCCAATCGCGGAAACCCCAATCACTTCGGTACGGCTTATGCCCTAACTGATGAATAGTCACATAACCGGAGGGCTTCGGGGCCTGTAAAATTACCTGGCGGCTCTTATCGTCGGCGGACCACAAGGCCCAGAAATCATGCTCCTGATACCTGAACCGGAGGACACGGAGATTGTCGTCCTCTGTTTTCAAGCGGTCGATATATTCACCGCCGGCTGTCAGGCCGGAAATGTCACTTAAAACATAATACGCCGGCTTGGCAGTCAGGTCAGGGCGAACGATACCGAAGTTGTTCTCATTTTCATCGGGCTTCCAGCCGTCATCCTGAAAGTCGTACCACCACAAGCCGCGGAAAGAAGCTGAGGTGCGAGCGAGCAGATACAGTCGGGCCAGATACGAAGCGGACAATTCAGGTTCGGTCCCGGCTTTGCCGTCGTGTGTCGGCCAGCCCATCTCCGTGACATAGAACGGAACCTCGACATCGTTATTATACTTGCGGAGCATTTTCTGAACGTCCATCATCCAGTCCGAGCACGCTTCGGGCGACCGCTCGGGGAATTTGCTGCTGTAATTATAGCTGTGAATCGACACGGCATCACAATAGTCAAGTGCCCCGAGCTGAATAATTTTTTCAAGCCAGCCTTTGTTGACGCCCCCGCTGGTCGATCCCCCGCCAATGACAGTGACGTCCGGGTCGGCGGATTTAATGCGGGGATAGACCGCCTTGAGCAGCTTGACGTAGTCTTCGGGAGAACCGCCCACGTTGTAAGGACTTCTCAGGCCGATGCCGATATCCCATTCGTTCCATATCTCGTAGAGGCGGACGTCCTTTCCGAAATGCTGCACAACAAATTCGGCGTATCGGCAGAATCCCTCAACAGCCTCATCCGAACGGGGACGGTCGCCGTCATCGTAAAAGCGATTGGAATAATCCAGAATCAGCATCACATCAAGACCCGCCTCAGCGGCGCTGCGTACGTAATGATCGAGCCGCTCGGGCATCGCCAGCTTGCCCTTTTCCCTCTCGATAGAGGACCAGCCGACCTCATCACGAATCGCGCCAATCCCGGCATTCTTCATGCTCCGGATGTTCATCTGCACGATTCCTTTGTTCTGGCTGAAGTGAGTGCAGACGCCAACGTGGAAAGACTTGCTCGAATTCGGAGCGGCCGGTGCCCTGTCGGCAAACACAGCGTCATTTAACCCGATAGCCCAGATTAAAAACGCCACAATCAATAACTTGAAAAATTCAGTTCGAGCAACCACAAGTTTCTCCTAAATTCCAAAGCGAAATGATAGCAGAAAGGATGCGATTTTGCCAGGCTTTTTATCTTGGACCGTTGTTTTCGCTGCTACTTCTCGATGCGCAGCCTTATCTTGTCGGCCGAACGGGTGTGCCTGCCGACCGAACTGTTTTTTATGCCGGCCGCGATCTGCATGAACCTCGGCAGCGTATAATCGAAGAACTGCCTGTAGCTTTCGCAGAAATAGCTCTCTCGTTCGCCGCCCTGCTCATTGAAGCGGGCTCTGTCTTTCAGACAACCGCCGCGGCAGATATCGAGGTGTCTGCATACGAGGCATTTGTTACATAGCTTTTCCTTGTTGCGGGCAAAGGTTCGCTTTTTGCTGTCGCCGGCAAGTTTTTCCAGGGGCGTTTCAAGAATGTTGCCCAATCGCCATTGCGGCTCGACGAAAAACTCGCAGCAAAAGGCGTCACCCGTATGTTCGATGACGATGAAGCCGGCGCATTGCTTGCTGTACGTGCAGATCGTATGCTTGCCCATTACATAGTGGGTTATCAACGAGTCTAACTCCCGAATGTTAAGTTTTTCCGGGCCGTAGTCGTACCAGAGGTCGAAAAGCCTGCACAGGAAATCGCCGTACTGCCGGGGCGTGATCGAAAACTCCGCCGGCTCGCCCGTAGCCGGATCAGTTTCGACACAGGAAATAAATTGCAGGTAAGTCAGCCCATTTTCAATACAGAACTCGAAAAGAATATCCGGCTGCTCCACGTTATTATTGTTCAGCAGAACAAGTGCGCTGAATTGAACTTCATGCTTCCGGCAGGTTTTGATGCCCCTGATGACCCTGTCGAAAGTTCCTTTGCCGGAATGGTCAAGGCGGTACCGGTCGTGAAATTCTTTTGGCCCGTCGATGCTGATGCCGAGAAGAAACTTGTTGTCGCGAAAGAACCGGCACCATTCATCGTCCAGCAAAACTTCGTTGGTCTGAAGAGTATTGCTGACCTGTTGGCCGGTGCTGCCGTTTTTTTTTCTGTAACTCCACCGCCCTTCTGAAAAAATCCACGCCCATCAGCGTCGGCTCGCCCCCCTGCCAGGCAAAACCCGAAACCGGAAAACCCAGCCGCATATAATCTCCGACAAGTTTCTCCAACATCTCGGCGCTCATTCGCTGCTTGCCGTACCCGAATTCGGAGGGCCTGTCCTTATAAAAACAATATCTGCAGTCAATATTGCAGTCCGATCCGGAAGGTTTGATTAGAAGCGTAAAGGGTTGCATTGCAATTCAGGCCGCCACTGATCCGCAAACAGTGATATGCTATGCCGTTTCTCTCTCTTTCAAGTATCCGGACACGTATTTATGGATGATACTGGATATCAGCGTTTGGTAGGGAATGCCCTGTTGGGTTGCCATCACTCGGACCTGATCTAAATCCTTCGAAGACATCCGAATGTTGATCCTCTTGTCTTTTTGGAGTGTATTCCGGGCATACTGCTGAAGTTTCTTGATTTCCCGCTTTCGATTCTTAGCAGGTCTCCATTGATCCTGTTCATACGAATCCAAAATATCCTTCTCTTCGTTATTCACATTTTTTTTCTTCATTTATCTGTCCTTAGGTATTCGCGTGTCGCCTTCCTGCTGGGGATTATCGTTTTCAAGAAGATATCGTCTCCATCCTGCACATAAGGAACGAGATACGCATAATTGTCAATTCTAACGACTGCAATTTTCTGCCCCGGATACTTCTTCTTGTTCGGATGTCCAAGCACGTCAAGAATTTCCTGTGCTTCAAACAAAAGAACAACCTGCTCAAAACAAACACCTCGGTGTTTTATCAGCCATTCGTTCTTCTCATTGTCCCAGCGAAAAACCTTCATTGTTCACACTATATGACAATGTCTGCCTTATGTCAATATTTTATTTGCTCATGCTGGCGTATTTGGGCAGTTCGATCTCTATGCGTAATGCTCCCTCGTCGCGTGATCCGGTTGCAGGACCACCATGTCCGCAGGGCAGGCCTGACGTATGATGCGCAATCGGAATCGGATAGTTTGATTAGGAGCGTAAAGGGTTGCGTCATCTTTCTATCGCCTTGTGTTTTTGCAGCCACTTTTTCGCCCATCGCCCGGCTTGCTCGGCTGTGTGCAGTGTGCCTTCGAGCTGAGCGATGTACATTTCTTCAGCTAATTGTCCCAAAGCTGGGCCGGGTATGGCGCCCAATCGAATCAGGTCGTGACCGTTGAGCAGCGGTTTGGGTTGCAGCTCGACGTCACCAAGTGCGTTGATTCTCTTTCGCAAGGCGATTAGCGCAGCAATGCTTTTCCTGCCGGGGCCTTTGGCTTTTTGAATGGCCCGCTGCAGTTCGTACAGGTCCCAGAAATACGGCTGGGCGAGAATCTTCTTCAATCCTGCTAAAGACATCCTCTCATCGAGCAGCTTGCCCCTGTTTGCCAACAGGAACTTGAGATGTTTGTTCCGGTTTCTGCTTAGCTTCAGAATCCGGCAGCTTCGGACGGCAAAGTCCGTCTCACCGCCGGCAAAAAAACTGGCCAACGCCAGGGCAAAATCGACTTTCCTTCGCAGTCGGCTTAAAACGTGAATCGCTGATTTTGCCTGCGCGCCCGCGAAACCAGGGAAAATCTCCTTCGCCAAACCGCTTTCTATCAGCATCGACGCCCCGGCTGCTCGATTCGGATGAACGAGGATGCCTTCCAGTTCCATCGCTATGCGTTCGCCGCTTATCTTGGCGATTTTTTTCGCATTGCGGCAAACAGCCGCCCACGTTGACGATTCAATTTCAAAGCCTAGCTGGGTGGAAAACCGCACCGCCCGCAGCATTCGCAGGTAATCTTCGCCGAACCGCTCGGCGGGTTTACCGATGGTTCGTACTATCCGGCTCTTGAGGTCAGCCTGTCCGTCGACGTAATCGATCACTTTTTTATTTAGGGGATCGTAAAACATCCCGTTTATGGTAAAGTCACGCCGGCCGGCATCTTCCGCGGCGGTGGTAAATTCGACCGAGCCGGGGTGCCTGCCGTCGGTATAGCCAGCCTCGGTCCTGAACGTGGCGACTTCCACCTGCTGGCCTTCGATCAGGACGATTACTACGCCGAACTTTGCTCCGACCTTTAACGTGCGTTTGAACAACCTTATCACATCCTTAGGCTGCGCATCCGTGGCGACATCATGGTCCTTGGCGCGTCGTCGGAGCAGCATATCGCGCACGCAGCCACCGGCCAGCAAAGCCTGGAATCCGCTTCGCTGCAAACGCTTTATGACTTTGATTGCCGCCTGTCTGTTTGTCATTTTTTCGTATCTCGTATTGTGTATATCGTATGGCGTAAACCGGCGATGAAACCGCCGGCTAAATATTAACAACTTTTTGTTTATCCACTCTCCGTTTTGCTTTTACTCAGTATAGTTACCGCCATCGTGCCCCATTTTCGCCGCTCGACGATTTGAAACTGTCCGTATTCTTCCAAAAGAATCACATCACCGCTCGTCCTGACAATGACAATTCCACCTGCCGTTACTTGCTCATCCAATACATCCAGCAAGCCGCTCAAAGCGGAGCCGGGCCCCGCATCTTTTGCCGCCGCATAAGGTGGGTCAACAAAAACAAGATCGTACTTCTCTGAACCGTCGCCGACAGGAGCACCGGCCTTAAAGGCATTAGTTCTCAGGACCGCCGATTCTTCAACAAAGCCGGCTTTTTCAATATTCTGTTTAAGTACTGCAATAACCTTCGGGTCCTTTTCAACGAACGTTACAGACTGCGCCCCCCTGCTCAGCGACTCCAGCCCCATAGAACCGACGCCGGAGAACACATCGGCGACTCTCGCACCGCCCGGCAAATCGTATTTATAAAGGACGCTGAAAAGCGACTCCTTGACCCGGTCGGTAATCGGCCGGGAACTTTGCGTCCTGGGGCTGAGCAGCGCCATTCCTTTTTTTGAGCCAGCAATAATTCTCATCGTAATAATATAGCCGGACTATCTGATTTTAGCGAGAAAAAACGGGCATATCTGTCGTTGGATGCCGGCCATCGAGGCAGCCAGTACATAAAACTGTCATGAGCAAATGAAAAGCGTTCTGATGCAGATTTCAGCTAAATTTCACAAAAATCAGTAAAAAACACAAAAAAACCAAGAAATAACGTCAAGTTTGGCCATTTCATTGAACTTATTAATAGAGGTTAACATTCAACACGAAAAACGCGCTTAACCGACTTGAAAAACCTTCTTTGAGAGAAGGTGAGTTACAATGCACAGAGCAAAGGCTTTTACACTAATCGAGCTTTTGGTGGTTATCGCCATCATAGCGATGTTGATGGCGATCCTGATGCCCGCCCTGCAAAAGGTTAAAAAGCAGGCCAGAGCGGTTATTTGTCGGTCAAACCTCAAGCAGTGGGGAACTATATTGGCGCTCTACACAGAAGATAACGAGGGACGGCTCCCGACAACATATTCCTCGTCGCTTTTCTGGTTTTTCCGAGGCTCCTGGCTGCCGGATGGTGATCCCAATAAGCCTCCCGTCCTCCATCATTTCGATACGAAGGGCATCGCCCTCTGCCCTGAGGCCATCAGAGTTGATACGAGGTATGGACCATCGGGTACTTCCAGCTCGCGTGGATCCAGTATATCGTACACAATAAAGTATTCAACTGGCTCAACCTTCGAAGCATGGCAAATTTGGAGTCCTAAACCTCCATTTCGTTGCAGCTACGGCTTCAATCGCACACAGCGCATTTTCACAATGAGAGGTTTCAAACCCGTGGAAACGTATTCTACTAAGGGGCAGGCCAATATCCCCGTGCTACTCGATTCCCCAAGGGACAGTGGCGAGCATGACAATACCGAACCACCGCCAAGGAGGGAGGGCCACGGATTCCAGATCTTCTGCATAAACAGACACAATGGGTACATCAATGGTCTGTTCATGGATTGGTCCGTCAGGAGAGTCGGACTCAAGGAATTGTGGACATTGAAATGGGACGAGGAATCTGACACAGCAGGCCCCTGGACCAAAGCCGGCGGAGCCCAGCCCGATTACTGGCCGCATTGGATGAGAGGATTTAAAGATTATTAAAGTGAATTATTTAATGAGTGTTAGGTAATGCGCAAAGAAAAGGCATTTACACTAATAGAGCTATTGGTGGTCATTGCCATCGTTGCAATGTTGATGGCGATCCTGATGCCGGCGCTCCAAAAGGTGAGAAGACAGGCCAGGGCCATAATGTGTCGGGCAAACCTCAAGCAATGGGGGATGGTGCTGGCTTTGTACACCGAGGACCACGAGGGACGGATCCCGGTGGCAAGCACCAGCAATGCGCAGTGGTTCTTCCGGGGCGCGTGGTTGCCTGATGGTGACCCCAACAGACCTCCCGTCTTCCACGACATAGTCACCAAGGGCATTGCCCTTTGCCCCGCAGCCGTCAGAGTAAGCAAATGGCCTGCATCGGGCCGTGGCAGCGGGCGCGGCCTCGGCGGCGCGTCATGGGAAATCAGGAGCAAAGGTGGCTCGACTTTTGAAGCCTGGGAAATTACGAGCCCTCTGCCGCGGTTTCGCTGCAGCTATGGCTTCAACAATACGTCATTCCTGACATCATTTTCGTTCAGGGGCCCGTTCAGAGGCTTGGATACTTATTCTGCAAGGGCGCGGGCCAATATCCCCGTCATTCTCGATTCTCCAGAGGAGAACGGCATGCATGACAATACCGAACCACCGCCAAGGAGGGAGGGCCACGGGTTCCAGAACTTCTGCATAAACAGACACAACGGGTACGTCAATAGCCTGTTCCTGGATTGGTCCGTCAGGAGAATCGGACTGAAAGAGCTATGGACGCTGAAATGGGACGAGGAATCTGACACAGCAGGCCCCTGGACCAAGGCCGGCGGTGTCCAGCCCGGTTACTGGCCGCATTGGATGAGAGGATTTAAGGACTACTGATGCCTTGCCGCAACACGAAAAGTGGAGCGTCGTCACAGCCCGCGTCGTTGTGCGGCGGTTCTTCCCGAGAGGAGTAAATGCATGTGTAACTTGAAGCAACCTGCCGGCTTTCCGGGCCATCCAGGACGAAGCGACCTGTCAATAATGGCCTGCCTCGTATGGCTTGCCGTCTGCTTATTGGGCCTGTCGGTCAAGGCAGAATATGGCGGCGGCACGGGCCTGCCTGATGATCCCTACCTCATTTACACGGCGGAACAGATGAACGAGATCGGAGCGAATAGTGAAGACTGGGACAAACATTTCAAGCTGATGGCCAATATCGATCTCGGCTCGTACACGGGAAAGAGTTTCAAGATTATTGGGGCCAGTAGCGACAATGCCTTCCGTGGTGTCTTTGACGGCAACGGGAAAGAAATCGCGAACTTAAGGTACAGTTCCGCAAACACGAGCAACGCGGGACTTTTCGGGTATCTCAAAGGCTCCAGCGCTGAGATTAGGAATCTGGGACTTGTTAATCCTCGTGTCGCTGCGGGCACGTATGTGGGTTCGCTTGTTGGCTACGCCGATGAAGGAGTTTTCACCAACTGCTATGCGAAGGGCAGCAGGGTTTCAGGGAAAGAAGCGGTCGGCGGACTGATTGGCTATGCCCGGGACGGAAGGATCACGAGCTGCCGTGTCGAGGGCGGCAGCGTCTCAGGAAATGAGGAAGTGGGCGGACTCGTGGGACACAATCGGGACAACAAAATCAAGGATTGCTATTCGACCTGCACTGTTTCGGGAAATGAGAAAGTCGGCGGATTGATAGGAAGGAACAGTGGAGGGACGATCACCAAGTGCTATGCTACAGGCAAGATTTCGGCAGATGAAAATGACGTCGGCGGGCTCATAGGATACAATTCGGGCCCGGTGACAAACTGCTTTGCCGCGGGCACCGTTCTGGGAGATAGGGATGTCGGCGGTCTGGTGGGAGATAACAGTGGCTCAATCGCCAACTCCTGTTCAAGAGGCGATGCCTCGGGGGAATACAGCATAGGCGGCCTTGTGGGGGGCAACAATGGTGGGACAATCAGCAACTGCTACGCCAGCGGTACGGTTGCAGGAGATCGGAACGTGGGGGGGCTGGCAGGTACCAACACGTGGCCGGGAAGAATCGCTTACTGCTATTCAACGGGCGATGTAACGGGAACGAGGGATGTCGGTGGTCTGGTGGGATGGAACTACGAAGGTTTTGTAAGCACCTCTTTCTGGGATATTCAGACCAGCGGTCGAAGCAACATGTGTGGACGTCAAGACCAGGGAATAGGCTGCGATGATAGCAACGGCAAGACCACGGCTGAAATGCAGACGGAAAGTACGTTTTTGGATGCCGGCTGGGATTTTGTGGCTGAGAGCGTAAATGGGACCGAGGATTTCTGGAGCATTTGTGATGGGATGGATTATCCTAAATTGGCTTCGCAATTCCTTATAGGAGACTTTAACGGCGATAGTAAAGTGGACTTTGTGGATTTTGCAGTTTTTGCCGAGCGATGGCTGTCAGACGACAGCAATTTCTTCTGGTGCCGCGGAGCTGACCTTACCAACGATGGCATTGTTGACTTTAGCGATTTGAAAGAATTCGTCGAAAACTGGCTGGCAGATGACATAGGGAATCCGGCAGCAATCGGTTGTGTTATCATTGACGATTTTGAATCCTACAATGACCTTGACCCCAATGATCCCGAGAGCAACAGAATATTTGACATATGGTTGGACGGATATGACAACCCGGCAACAAACGGCTCTGTCATTGGCTATTCTTATCCTCCTTACGCCGAGCGAAGCATTGTTCACAGTGGCATGCAGTCGATGCCGTATTCTTACAACACTTTCTTCAAGTTCTCGAAGGCTGAACGGTTGCTGAGCCCGCCGCAGGATTGGACCGAAGAAAGTGCTGGAGGATTGTTCCTGTGGTTCCGCGGTGATAAAGCTAACGCTCCTGCGCCTATGAATGTTGTTCTCAATGGCAGTTCGGCAGTCTATCATGATAATCCCAACGCGGCAAGGATAGATACCTGGACGGGATGGACTATCGACCTGCAGGCGTTCACGGGCGCGGACCTTGCCAATGTCATTTCTATCGCTATTTGTTTCGGTGACCAGAACGATCCGCAGCCTGGTGGTCCGGGTAAAATGTTTTTTGACGACATTCGGCTGTATCGGTTATTACCGTAGCCGGAACCGGCACAGAAAACATCTGGTGGATTCTCGAAGGCCGGGACTATCCGAGACTTTGGTGGGAAGAATCCGATTTATGATTTACTATTTATGATTTATGATTGTTCCCGCGTAATCCGCGGTTAATGAAAAAGATTATCCACAGCACGCAATACGCACTACACAGTCCTTGGGACTCCTTACGGAGCACACAGTACGAACAAAGGACGCCGTCTCACGGAGATTTATTTGAAATATGCCCGCCTTTATGTTTTATTTTTCGTATAATGTATAACAAAATAGAATATGGGAGACTGGATAACAGGATGACAGGGATATATAGAACAAAATAAGGAAAAAATCTTTTATAAACACAAGAATCCATATTCACCCCTTGAGATAGGCGTAGCCGTCATCTCACAGGGTAAATCGTTGTAAATCTGTGTCTAAATATAACCTTATTTGAAAAAACAAAGCCAATGTTAATATGGGAAAAATAGCATTAAGTCAATATTAACAATGGTTTATGGAGATTTTGATGGACCGAGGCGGCGAAAAAACAAACCCAATTCAAAGCCAAACAAAGCCAATCTTATTTAGCCCCCAGATTTTCTGGGGGTTGAAAACCCGAGTTGAAAAAACAAAGCCAATTTGTACCGGCACGAAATATCATAAACTCTTATTTGAAAGGAATATATGGCAATAATACGTCCTTCAGGGCACGAAAAAACAAAGCCAATTCAAAGCCAATCCGTCAGGAACGAATTGCCGGACAGGTTTATTAGCGTTCAGTGTTCTCAGCCTTTGAGGACGGCCAAGGGGACCATTCGGGCAACAGGTTTGGCCCAGCCGCACTCGACGACTATTCGGACGACCTCGTCGATGTCTTTGTAGGCGCCGGGTGCTTCTTCCTTAATTTTGCTCCTGTTGCCGGCGATGAGCTTTACGCCCTCCATGCTGCGTTTGAACTGCTCGTCGCTAATCAAAGCGGGTGTGATAATCCTGCCTCTGCGGGATTTTCCGCGAGCGGCAGTACGGCTCATTACCCTGCCCGCACCGTGGTTAACCGAACTGAGAGACTCAGCGGAATTGCCCGTTCCGACAAGCAGATAACTTGATGTGCCCATTGAGCCGGGGGTAATTATGGGCTGGCCCGTCTGTGCGAAAACGCTCGCCGCCATGCGCTTCGGGCCAAAGGCGCGGGTGGCGCCTTTGCGGTGGACCCAAAGCTCGCTGCCGCCGTGTTTTTCGAGCTTGGCCATATTGTGGGTGACATCGTAGATAAGCTTCAGCGGTGTGGGGCCGAACATTCTGTTAAAGCAGCGTCTGACGAGCAGCGCCATAATGTGACGATTGGTAAAGCCGAAGTTAGCGGCTGCATGCATCGCAGAAATATAGCTTTTGCCGGGACCGCTGTTTATGGGCAGATACGAGAGCATTTTGGGCCGGTCGGCATTTTCGGGCCTGGCGGCGGCGACATTCATATATTGGTCGGCAATTTCGTAGCCGAACCGGCGCGAACCGGAGTGTATCATGACAACAATCTGATCTTTGAAAAGTCCAAAGGCTTTTGCCAAATCGGCGTTAAAGATTTCCTGGACATATTGAATTTCAATAAAGTGGTTTCCGCCTCCGAGCGTGCCGAGCTGGTTACGTCCTTTTTGAATCGCTATTTTCGGGACAGGTCCGGGATCGGCTGTCAGGCAGCCGTTCTCCTCGATTCTCTGGAGGTCATCGGCAAATTGGTCCGGGTCGAAGGCTTCCCACGCCCGGTGGCCACTACGTTGCGCGAGGGCCGGCACGGCAGCGACTCCCTGGTTGATAACAGCTTCGATCCCTGCTTTGTCCAACTGCACATTTTCTCTGCCCTCGCCGAGCGGGACATCGCGGGCAATATCGGCAGCGATTTTTTCGGTGTTGATTTCGCCTCTCGAAAAAGGCGTATGCAGCAGCCTCATGCCGCAATTTATATCGTACCCGACTGCTGGGGGCATAATTGCATCTTGCAGCCCCAGCACGGCCCCGATAGGCACGCCGAAACCGACGTGGATATCGGCGGTAGCGAGGACTTTCCTTGCCGGCGGCAGAGAGGCGGCGTCGCAAAGCTGACGGACGGCGTCAGGTTCGAGCTTGATAGCCCTCGATGCGAAAATGGTGGCGTCGGTCACCATTTTGCCACGGCGTTCCATAAGCAGGCGAAGAGGATCTATGCGAACAAGTTTTGGAGCCGGTTCAGACATAATAGTTACAGCCTTTATTCAAAATTAACCATATTCTACCAACTTTTACCGGAAAGTTAAGACCAAACAGGGAAACGACAAAAAGATGGACTTTTTAGGACCCTGAATTCACTTGACAAAAGCCGGTTTTAAAGTTAAAGTGGATAACGTTGAACGCAGATATAAGCTGGGAATTGTCTATTTCAATGCCGGTGACTTTTTAGGGTGTTTGCAAAATGAAGATAAAATGGGCGTTTTTTACTGTTCTGACAGCATTTTTTGTCTTAGCAATCAATTCGAATGCGGTAGCCGTCAATACGAAAGATATTGATGCTGTACTTAAAAAAGACGTGATTGATGATCAGGACAAAAAAATCATTGATGATTTTCTTGCCCAGGCGGTGCTTGAATTAGTCAAAACCAAGGATTTTACATCCATTGCACAGGTTCGCTCTGTCATTCTGAGCAGAAAGAGCGCCCAGAGCCAATACGCTCAACAGTTCTCTGAATCGGCTTATCGACATATCCAGAAAGGCTTTGAGCAGACCCAAACCTTAAGGCCGGAAGAGCGAAAAACCAATGTTATCATTAGTCTCCTGATTTTGATCGATGGCCTGGAAGACCTGCGTTTGGCAGATATGGCTATGGGCATGCTAAAAGACGAAAATACCGTTATTCGATACTGGGCGGTCCATTGCCTTACCAATCCAGCCATTGTACAGCAGCTAAACTCGGACACAACGTCAAATCCAGATCTTGCTATGGCCATCACAGAACTACTCAAAGAAGTGGTCCAGACCAGTAAGCCCGAAATAATAGTTCATATAGCCAGATTCGCGACTAATATAAACATTCCAGAGGGCGGGGAATTACTGCTGCAAGTTGCCGATGATCGAATTAAAAGATACGCTGAATGGACAGTAACGTATGAATTCTACGATATTATAATATTAAAATTGCTCGAAAGTAAAATACCTTTGTCTTCACAGAGTATCGGTGCACCTGCACCTGCAGCAAGCCTCAGCAAACCTGCTATAGCTCGTCGTTTCGCCCAGTTGTATTCTTACGTAATACAGCGGTATATCAAAGGCAACAATGTTTTGAACGACACCCAGAAACAGCATTTAGCTTCCGTAATGATTGAGATCGAAGAAAAGTGTATCAGCCGGCTTATGGGCGGAACACAAACAACGGCAAGAGCAATAAGAAGGGCTATTGAGCGAGGAGACAATATGGAAGCCCTTTTGGATGAGCATAACAAATTACTCGGCGACGAAACGAACGCCGGCCAATTACCATTAAAACTCGGCTTCGATTACAGCACAACGCCCAACGGCCCCAAACGCACGGCACCAATTCCTTTACCTGAAAAACCACAAAAGCCCGTAACTAATAATTAACGAGCCATTCCACACACAATCAGAATCGATAGATAGGAAACTATTCAAAAATCGTCCTACCAAACGAAATGAAAGTTCACTACTTACTTGTCACGCAGTAACCACTTAGAAAGGGCCCATACCGAATCGAGTCGGTATGAGCCCTGTTTTTTACTGCAATCCATTGCCTGTTATCAGTCCATATTAAAGGCCATGATATTCTAAAGTCCGGCTTCAGGTTCCGGTTCCGGCTCTGGTTCCGGCTCCGGCTCTGGTTCCGGCTCTGGTTCCGGCTCGGGAGCGGGCCGAATCAGCCTGACATCGTCAATGAATATCTTGCCCGAACCGCCGGGGATTGTCATGTTGCCCTGGGTTCCCAGGCCAATCGCAATTCTGTCGACATTGGTTAGGTCGATACCCTTATCGGCAAAATCCTGCAGGGGAATGATCCACGGAGTCCAGGTGTTTATCTGTGCCGCAGCCGGATCATCGTAAACCACGACTGCAGGCGTGCCGGCACTATTTGACAGAGCTACATACAGCGGCTCAGCGTCATTGCTGAGGATACCGATATCCTGGTTCGTCCACTGCCCGGTGACATTACCGGTAGTCGTAACGTTGCTGAATACGGCCTGACAAGTCAGAGCCGCATCATGGCTTGTTACCACCAATCCGATATAGGCATTCGCGCTCATTTGGATGGTCTCTATACCCAGCAGCTCCCACGTTGATCCGTTAGCCGAACTGTACGATGAAAAGTTACCGGACATGTCACGCTCGATCTTCACCCAGTATGGTGCAACAATTCCGGTTGTGTCCGTGTTGAGGCTGGTATTGTCAGTTTCCGGGCGTCGCTGGAAGGAAACACCCTGGGCGGGAGTCACGACCATTGATGCATGCTTGGAGCCCGGTTCGAGCGTCTCGCGAATCATAACGCCAGCCTTGGCCCAGACGTTGGTCTGATCTACGCTCTCGACCTTCACTACAATCGAGCCGACGCCGGTGAGCATCTTATAGGCAAAGTGGAATTGATCCGCGCTATCCCAGATATCGGAGCCGGAGCCGGTCATAGTGTAGGTACCGGCCGGGCCCTCGACGAAGCTGCCGCTGGAAGCCGAGTAGCCTCTGAACCACAGCGACAATTCCGCAACACCCTGCTCGGTCCAGTCACGCTGATCTGTCAGCGTCATTTCCGTCTCTGAATACTTCGAGGAGCCCTGCTTGTTGTTGTCGTACCAAATCGGCATCGACTGAAGGTCGCCATGGACAATAGTTTCCTCGGTATAAGAAGGGGTGGTTTCATCGCCGACAGCCGAGCCGGTGCCGTTACCGGGAACGTAACCGGGGGTACCAGGAGCGCCGGCGCCAAGTCCATCGTGCCATGTAAACCATATCTGATTGTCGGCAGCATCGTAGTCCTCGAAATCGTCTATGACAAAGTAATCGCCGGTCGTAAAGCTCCAGACTTTGCCCGGCCATGGACTATCTGGATTGACACTGTTGACCTCATCGATGCGCCAGTAATAAGTCGTATTAAATATAAGCTTGCCGGGGTTGTAGCTCTCTTCGCCAAGTGCTTTTGGCCCCTTGTACTCGGGCGAGCTTGATGTGGCATTCTTTATGGCATCCGCGTCCGTGCCGAAGTACATCTCGTGAGATTCCGCGACGGCTCCCGCAACCCAGCCAAGAACCTCCGACGGCTTTACATCTACAGCACCATCAGCGGGACTTGGGCCGGTGACCGCGCCCAGAGTAGTGAAGCTCCAGACTTCGCCCTTGTACGTACCGGCGCCATCATACTCATCGACACGCCAGTAGTAAGTCTTAGCCAATTCAAGTTGGCCGGGAGAGTAACTCGTCGGACCGCTTGGAGTACCCATGGCAGCATTGCTTACTTCGTCGAAATCTTCGCCGAATACAACATAGTTCAATTTTGCTCCGAAACCTGCCGTCCAGCTAAGCTGCACATTCAGGTCAACAAATTCGGCGCCTTCGGCTGGAACCGGGTTGTAAGCAGTCTTGGGTGGAACCGAGAAGCTCCAGACGGGACCTTTCCAGGGACTATTCGGGTCGGCTTCGTTTACCTCATCGATCCGCCAATAGTACGTTGTGCCCGGGACAAGGCCGTCAGGATAAGGGAATCCGAAAAAGCCTACAACAAAATATGAGTTATTCAGATCCTGGTTGCCCTGGAATGTATCGCCGGTGCCGTTATTGACATCGTCAAAATTCTCGCCGAAGTACACATCGTGCGAGACGGCAAAATCGCCCGGACGCCAGCTCATGCTTGCCCATGTATCGGCGTAGAGTGCCCCGTCAGCCGGGACAGGAGAGGAAGCATATGGATAATCTGCTCCTGCGCCTGCCATAACCTCGAGAATCTCGTCCTGTGTCAGCGCCCGGCTGTAAAGACGCACCTCGTCAAGCAAACCGGTCAGAAGGCGATCGGTATTTTGCGAATTGCAGCCGATCCAGAAGTCATAGGTACTGATGTTTATCTGTCCCGTGCCGGGGCTGGTCACATCCAGTATGCCGTCAATGTAAATCTTGCCCTCAGCCCCATCGTACGTCGCAGCCATATGATGCCACTGACCATCTGTAACAATAACAGTTCCATTAAAGTAGCCGTTACCACCACCGGTACTGGTGCCGGAAATGCCCATGTGGGTGGCATTGCCGTCGCCCCCACCGCGACTGGTTCGGTACGAGTTGTCCCCCTTGGACATAAATGCTTCCCAGGTGATCTGAAAAGACTCGACCTGAAACCAGAATGCTATCGTAATCGCATCCTGGATCTGGAGTGAGTCGCCGTCCCCACAGTTGAGATAGTCGTCACCGTTAAACTCCAGTGCTCCGCCAAACTTGCCGGCTACCCACTGTGGGTCACCATTGAAGATACCCTCGTTGCCGTTACCACTTGAGTCAAAAGCGGTGGTCCCGGATCCTTCGTCAAACTTCCAGTAAGCTGCAAGATCCGGGTCAGCCGCTTTTGCAGAGCTTGTGAGTACCAAACCCACAAACAAAACAAAAGACATCAAACACAACAATTTTCTACACATAATAATCCTCCTTCAAGAGAGTTCCGATAACCTTGCTTTGGCTACATACCAAAGCGACCTATAATGACATGTAATCCTCCCTGCACGTTACCTCATACGCCCATGTAATTTTGCTATTTGACGCCACCTCCTTCCTTCCCATGCCCGAATTGAGCAGTTAATCAAGAAGCGATAATCTTAAATAGACCACAATATCTAAAAAAGCTGTTTTACTATTTATACTACAATAAAGACCTTTTCGTCAAGGAAAATCTATGAATTAAGCATAAATCCTGCGTGAATGAAAGAAAACATAGAGGCCCATATCGAACTACGTCGGTATGGGCCTCGTTTTGACTTCAATCAATTGCCTATTACAATCAGGCCTTGTTAAAGGCTATGGCAATCTAAACTCCGGTTTAAGGTTCCGGTTCGGGCTCTGGTTCCGGTTCTGGTTCCGGTTCCGGTTCGGGAGCCGGTTGATACAGCCTGATATCGTCAATGAATATCTTGCCCGAACCGCCGGGGATTGTCGTGTTGCCCTGAGTGCCAAGACCAATCGCAATCCTGTCAACGTTGGTCAGGACTATGCCCTGATCGGCAAACGTCTGTAACGGAATCACCCACTCGGTCCAAGTGTTTATCTGTGCAGCAGACGGATCATCGTAAACCACGACTGCAGGCGTGCCGGCACTATTTGACAGAGCTACATACAGTGGCTCAGCATCGTTATTGAGTATGCCGATATCCTGGCTCGTCCACTGCCCGCTGACCGTCCCGGTAGTCGTAACGTTAGTGAATACGGCCTGACACGTCAGAGCGGCATCATGGCTGGTCACCGCCAAACCGATATAGACGTTTGAACCCATGGGGATAATCTCAAATACGCCTTGCATCGTCCACGTCGAGCCGTTGGCTGAAGTGTACGCTGTAAAGTTACCGGCCAGGTCACGTTCGATCTTCACCCAGTACGGTGCTTCGATCCCGGCTGTTGTCGAGTCGAGGCTTGTCTCGCCCGTGCCGGGACGTCGCTGGAAGGACACACCCGAACCAGGTGTAACACATGCGAAAGCGTGCGCAGAGTCAGGGTCCAGCGTCTCGCGAATCATCACGCCGGCCTTGGCCCAGACGTTCGTGTTTTCAACGCTCTCGACCTTTGCGACAATCGAACCGGCGCCGGTCAACATCTTATATGCAAAGTGGAACTCATCGGCTTCCACCCCGTTAACCACCCAGATATCCGCGCCGGAGGCGGTCATCGTGTAGGTACCGACTGGGCCTTCGACAAAGCTGCCGGTGGATGCCGGGTAGCCTCTGAACCACAGCGACAATTCCGCGACGCCTTGCTCTGTCCAGTCACGCTGGTTTGTCAACGTCAACTCCACCTCCGAATACTTCGAGTAGCCCTGCTTGTTGTTGTCGTACGAAACCGGCATTGACTGGCTGCCGCCGTTGACGATAGTCTCCTCAGTATAAGAAGCAGTAGTTTCATCACCTACTGCAGCACCAGTACCGTTGCCGCCGAAGAAATTGGGAGTACCAGGTGCCCCGTAGCCGAGTCCATCGTGCCAGGCGTACCATATCTGGTTCTCACCGGCATCGTAGTCCTCAAAGTCGTCTAAGACGTGGAAATCACCGGTCGTAAATCTCCAAACTGTGCCTTCCCATGGACTATCCGGATTGACGCTGTTGACCTCATCGATGCGCCAGTAGTAAGTCGTATTAAATATAAGCTTGCCGGGGTCATAGCTCTCTTCGCCAAGGGCCTTCGGCCCCTTGTACTCAAACGAACCTGTCGTGGCATTCTTGACGGCATCCGCATCCGTACCGAAGTACACCTCGTGCGATTCGGCGACGTCTCCAGCAACCCAGCCAAGAACCACCGACGGTTTTACGTCCACAGCACCATTAGCCGGATTCGGGCCGCTGACCGCGCCCTCAGTAGTAAAGCTCCAGATTTCACCCTTGTACGTACCGGCGCCATCAAACTCATCTACACGCCAGTAGTAAGTCTTAGCCAACTCAAGTTGGCCGGGGGAGTAATTCGTAGTGCCGTTAGGAGTTCCCATAGCGGCGTTGCTCACCTCGTCGAAATCATCGCCGAAAACTACATAGTGCAATTTTGTACCGAATCCTGACGTCCAGCTAAGCTTTACATTAAGGTCGACAAACTCGGCACCATCAGCCGGGCCTGGTTCATACGCCGTCTTGGGTGGAACCGTAAAGCTCCAAACATAACCTGTCTGTTTGGTACCATCGGCTTCAACTTCGTCAATCCGCCAGTAATATGTCGTGCCCGGGACAAGACCGTCGGGATATGGAAATCCGAGGAAGCCAACTATAAGGTACGCATCGGTCTGGTTGCCCCGGAACGTATCGGCTGTGCCTGCCTCTACATCTGCAGAATTTTCACCGAAGTACACATCATGCGAGACAGCCGTATGTCCGGCCCTCCAGCTCAAACTAGCCCATGTGTCCGAATAATAAACACCATCAGCAGGATCGGGCATATAGGCAATAACCGGAAGTCCAACTATCACATTGTCGAAAGTATATGTACGTAATTCACCTGCCGCGTGCGATGTTACGCACAAACCGATGAAAACTTGCTCCGGCATCTGGATTTCAATTGGATTCGTCATGGCGCCGTCCGGTGAAGCGTCCGTGAATTCCTCCCAAGCGACACCATCATCGCTGTGGTAACCTGTAATCATGTCGCCGTCGCGGACCAGCCTAACCCAATGAGGCGGTGAAGCCGTGACGTCCCCATGGAAGCTGATGGAGGTGGCACTGGTGTCCGGTCGGGACTGGAAGGCTATGCCGCCGCCATCGCTGTCCGTTATTACCATCATTGCGTGTTTGGAATTGGCATCCAGGGTCTCGCGAATCATCACGCCCCCCTTGGCCCAGGTATTCGAACCTGTGCCGTTGTCGACAACATGGGCAGTTATTTCACCATCACCAATTAAGGGTACATAGGCATAGTGAAAAGCATCCGAGCCGCCCCAGATGTCTGCACCGTCGCCAATGACAGTCCACGTGCCGTTGCTCTCATTAGCGCTACCACCGGTTGTGGCGATATCCTGGCTATCCCATCCGGCCGGCATCGCTGCCGGTGCGTTGCCGACCAGGCTAAACACCAAGGCAAGAAACACCAATAATACTAATTTTCTACACATAATAATCCTCCTTCAAGAAAGTTCCGATAATCTTGCTTTGGCTACATACCAAAGCGACCTATAATGACATGTAATCCTCCCTGCACGTTACCTCAACCGCCCATGAAATTGTTGCTATTTGACGCCACCTCCTGCCTTGAGGAACTAACTATATAATTGATAAGATAAAACTCTTATTTCCGAAGCATACGACTTCTGTAGGTTTATCCGTTCCTTGCTGTACGGAATGCTCTCAGGAATTAACGACATTCCCAACTTCGGGAGCAAATATCCTTTCGTTACGTGCTGAAAAGGGACACACTTCATCATACTTTACTTTACCAAATCCTCCAGCTTCCCGTCAAGGAAAATGTCCGTAAGATGAGAGGAATCAATAAATCGCATGCAGAAAATGCTAAAAAAGATTGATTGTTTATAAATGGTTATTGATAAATGTACAAAAATAGGCAAGAATAAACGGAAATCCAACCGAAATCGCTGGATTTGTTATAATAGTCTGACATTCTAATACGACAGGAGCGTCAAACGAAAATGGCTGACGAAATTGGCCTGAAAATAACCATAGAGGCAAACACCGCCATCGTGGCATTCAAGTCCGCTTCAATTAGCGATGTGGATGGAATTGCCAATGCTTCCAACCAGATAAAGGAGTTTATCGGCAAAAATAAGCCGAACAAACTCGTATTCGATTTTGAGGGAGTAAAATTTTTCTCATCCCAGGTTTTGGGATTACTTTTAGACATCAGGGCCAAGCTGGAAACGTACAAAGGCGAAGTAATGATTAGTGCGATAAATCCCCAATTGCACAGAGTTTTTAAGATTACTAATCTTGATAAGGTTTTCAAATTTTTCCCGGATAAAGAAAGTGCCCTGGAAATAACAAGCACAGATTAGCTACCACTTTCGTAGTAGTAAGATGCCGTCCCTGTAAATGCCGGGGTGAATTCTATCAGAGAGGATAATGTTATGTACATTGAGACACAATTTTCTATCTTCATGGTAAATAAGCCGGGAGTGCTGGCCCGGGTGCTCGGCGAATTTGCACAGGCTAAAATCAACATCGTTGCGATAACAATGATGGATTCTATGGAGCATGGAGTTATGCGAGTGGTCTTTGCCGCGCCCGAGAAGGCGAAAAAGGTACTCGTAAAGCTGAATATGCCGTATAGCGAAACAAATGTTTTGTGCATAACACTAACCAATCAATCCGGTGCCCTGGCATTAGTTGCGGAAAAATTAGCCAAGAACCACATAAATATTTCCTACGCATATTGCACCTCCGGCGCCAAGGGCGGCCGAACTACCGGCATTTTAAAGGTCGCCAACGTGCAAAAGGCCATGAAAGTGCTGCAGGAAAGTCATAATAAGGCCAGCAAATCACACCCGATAGTCAGACGCTCACGGTCCTCAAAAAAATGATGATTTTTGAGATTCGCTTCTTTCATATAAAAATAGTTGACACAAAAGTAAGTATTCTGCTATATTACCTGCGATTTATAGCACGGGGCTGTAGCTCAATTGGTTAGAGCATCGGACTGTCGATCCGAAGGTTGAGGGTTCGAGTCCCTTCGGCCTCGTTTGAGCCTTGTCGGTGCAGGACGCCGGCAAGGCTTTCTTTTTTCAACCCGGGTTTTCAACCCCCAGATAAGTCTGGGGGCTAAATAAGATTGGGTTTGTTTGGCTTTGAATTGGGTTTGTTTTTTCGCCACCCGAAAACGCAAAAATCTTCATAACATCCTTTTGTATAGACACTTATGCCCATTTTGCCCATTCGCAAATTGGCTTTGTTTTTTCAAATAGGGCTCTTTTTAGACAGGACTTACACGATAAATATGGATTTTTGTGTTTATAAATGATTTTTTCCTTATTTAGTTTTATATATCTCTGTCATCATGTTATCCTGTCTACTGTATTCTATTTGTTAATCATTATACGAACCGTATCCCAAAAAAGCGGGCATAATATAAATAAATGTCCATTACACGGCGTTTTTTAATTCACCACGAAGGGCACGAAGAGCCACGAAGAAAATAGAAATTAACCGCTGATTAACGCAGATAAACGCAGATTTTTGATGTTTGTCATTCCTGCGCAGAGCCTGCCCTGAGCGAAGCCGAATGGGCAGGAATCCATGCTTTTTTGTCTTTTTTCGCCTTTTTTCATAAATATTTAAATTTTCCCAGAATTGTAGGTAACATTTTGTGTACGAGAAACGCTGTATATAGTGAATGGTCGTTTGTGAATAGTGAATTGTCGGCCTAAGCCGTAATGTCTCAAGGAAATTACGTAGTCACCACAATAGATTTAAATAGACGGACCCTGGTAAAATAAACAAATAATGGCCGGTCAGCCGTAAAATACGCTATACGCAGTACGCTACAGTACCGGCCGTACTCAATTATTCGTGAGTTTGGGACGCTTATATCGGTTGGAAATAAGTATGGTGGGCCGGAATTCTTCTTAATTGATTATTTCGTGGAAGGCAGGCTTTTGCGGATGAGTAATGTGATAGTGCCGTGTGGCGTAGATTTTGATAGGTGACTGTGGGGCTGTTGAAAAAGTCTCATTGTAACGCCTGAGATTGCCGCGCGATTCTTCGAATCAATCGCAATGACGCAAAAATGATCCTTTTGTCATTGCGAGAAGCGTAGCGACGAAGCAATCTCATGTTTTTCAACATCCCCACTGTCCCTAATAAATGCCCTCAATAGTGCTATGTACTACAATACGAAGTTATAGTATTATTTTACTATCACAAATAAGGAATATGAAGTAGCATTATGAATTCTATGATATGCGAATTAGTACTCTAGCACCATACTTTTTTAGGAGTGTTTGTTCGATGAAGACATTGAGACAGAACCAGCGTAAAGGGGGTGTAGACAATAGGGTCATTTGGATTATCACGATCATTGTTACTGTCATTCTTGCGGTTGTCGCGTTTATACGACTTAGTCAAGATAGCGATGAACGACCTCATGACCTTGAAACCGTCACTATTGCTCAAACGGCAGATTTTTTCCTGTATGCACCAGTGTACATAGCCTTGGACAAAGGATTCTTCTCTCAAGAGGGGCTCGATGTTAAGTTGATCAGTACAGGCGGAGACGAGAAAACATGGGCTGCAGTGCTGAGCGGTAACGCTGACTTCGGAGTCTCGGATCCAACGTTTGTGGCTATCGCTGCACAAAGAGGGCAACCTGGGATAGTGATTGCATCAATCGTTAATGGGGTTCCATTCTGGGGAGTGACCTTCCGGGAGAATGTACCGATGATTACTGATCCGGCAGACTTGAAAGGATATTCCATCGCTACGTTTCCTTCTCCTTCGACGGCCTACACCCTTCAGGCAAGAATGTTTGCTGAAGCTGGTCTTGAACCTGAAATACGTGAGGGTGCATTTGGTACACTTCTTCAGATACTTAAGGCTGAAAGGGCTGATATTGCTTTAGAACTTGAGCCGAATGTATCTCAAGCGGTTGAGCAGGGCGCAAGGGTAGTGTACTCATTAGCGAGGCGTTACGGCGAGTTCGCAATTACTGCACTAACGACCAAGCCCGAGAAACTCAGGAATGACGAGGATCAGGTTCGTAGGGTAATACTGGCCCTGCAGAAAGCCTTGAACTTCGCACACCGGAACAAGACGGAGTCCGTGGAGATTCTGAGGAAACGATTCCCAGAGATTTCGCCCACAGTCGCACAAGCTGCATTTGAGCGAGCCCTTGCCGACGGGATTGTGCCGGAGTCAGTTGTTGTTGGATCAGGTGCGTGGACGAAGGCTCTTGAGCTTCGCCGTGACAGCGGCGACCTTACTGGCGATGCTGGTCACGATTTGTTAGACAATAGATACGCCAATTGGGCTTACAAGGAGGCGAACAAATGAGAGACGATACTCCTGCCAAAGCAGTGCATGTCTCTCAGATGGGCAAACACTTCCTTTACTTGCCATTCTACTTTGCCTTAGAGAATGATTTCTTCGGACACATACCCAGCGAATACCGAGAATACCGAATTGAAAACGATTTTCGACCTTCGACTGATGTCCAAGCTTATGACTTCATGATGAGTTCGCGTCCAGAAAATGAGAATGTTCTGTTTGCTCTAACGGATCCGATCCAAGTTCTGCGCACTCCCAAAGACGCGTCAGATCCCCCGGTTATATTGGTGTCCCTGATTATCAACGCCGCGTTTTGGGCAGTCAATCACGGCAGCGTAAAAGTCAAGTTTTTGCGGGATCTTGCTTCGTTCGACAAGCTGATTTCCTTTGCGAAGGGGACAACTTCCTACGGGATCGCATCCAGGATCTATTTGGAGGGGGCGAAATCGCAAAAGAAAACGGATTTCATTGTTCCGGTCGAAAGGGGGCAGGAACTGACAAAGCTCGTGGAATTCGACGGGAACGGTACGGCGGTGGCGCTATCTCCGGATCTGCTGAAGATTGAGCATACACTTAAGAACCATCGTGATTGTCACCTCGAGCTGGCTCTGGGCCGTACGCCAGAGTACTCTAGTGTGATGGTGACTGCACTTCTAACTAAAAGGTCTGTTGTCACTGAGCACCGGAAATTGATCTCTGGGATGCTAAGCGGTCTTCGGCAGGCACTTATAGATGTGCAGAATGAAGAAAGCACCGTCATAAAGTTTGCCGGGGGATATTTCACCGGAGCCAGGCGCGTAGTTAGCCAAGCCATCCGTAGTGCCAATGACGCACAAGTGTATCCTTCAGATATCACGATATCCGAACCTCATTGGATGAACGCAGTGCGCGCCCACACAGAAGCCAACGCGAGAACATGGGGCGTAAGAGCCAGAAATGAGGCACTAGCATACTATAATTTGTGCGTCAAACCATTTGGCGATCTTCTGGTAGAGGCCCGACGAGTGCCCCCTGTTCCCACACGATCAAATTGTGACCGCAAGCGTGTTCCGCTTCGTACTTCCCTAATAGCTCTCGCGGTCACACTTGTTACTGCGTTGGGTTTCTTGATTCACTATCCTGCCCCTATTCTGTGCATTGTGTTGGGGGGGATCTATATATACTGCACGTCTAGCCTGCCGTGTTTCGCGAAATGGGATTTCTGGCGTTACTTGCACTACGGACTGGCTATCGTAGCAATACTGTTGTCGGCTCTGATTCTCACACTGACAGATTTCAGGTCCAACTGGAGTGGATACGCAACCGTAACAGGAATACCCTTATCCCTGGACATCGGCCTCATAATAGCCAGACTGAACAAGACGAGCTCTACGTGAGGATGAATTATGCCAAGTTTCTTAGACATCAAACTGAAATCGGTAAGCAAGGCTTTTCCTTCGGACACAGGTGAACTATTTGTCCTGGACAGCATAGACATCAACGTAGAATGTGGCAAGATGGTTTGCATTGTTGGTCCCAGCGGTTGCGGGAAGACGACTATTCTCCGGATTCTGCTTGGACTGGAAAGCCGTACAAGTGGACAGGTGTGGATTCGGGAGACTCGAAAGAAGGGGCTTTCTTTCATACCGCAGAATCCATGCCTGCTCCCTTGGCGAACAGCTTTACAGAACGCTGCCTTCGGTACAGAGATTCGCGGAGAGATGCAAAAAGAGGACATTGCTAGGATCAGTGACCGGCTCGCACTTTTCGGGTTGGGTGATTTCCTCTCATTCCTGCCAGCGCAGCTTTCAGGGGGAATGTGTCAGCGGGTGGCCATTGTGCGAGCCCTTGAAAGTGACCCAAGCATTCTCATATGTGATGAGCCGTTTTCCTCTATCGATTTTGTGACACGCCTTTCACTCAACACAGAATTTAAGGCATTGTGCAAACTTATTGGCTGCACGACCATGTTTGTCACGCATAACATAGAAGAAGCGATCTTCCTTGCGGACCAGATCGTAGTATTGAGTTCAGTCCCCGCACGTGTTATCCGCACGTATGAACCGCGCCTTTCGATAGGCTCGGAGGACGCTGTGAAGTGTAGAAGAGCCCCCGAATTCTCTGTCCTCTTCAACTCAATATGGGAGGATCTCAAGAGATGAGGATGCCACCCAGCAAAGCTAAGATTTGGGCTTGGAGATTGAGCATTCTAGTATTGATGCTGATATTATGGGAGTGCTGGGGCCGATACTCACCCAAGACCGCATTCTTTGCGGGGACGCCCTCGCAGATTGCATCCGAGTTCCATGACCTTTTGGTCAACGGCAAACTCTACTGGCACTTCTTGGTGACTGGAGGGGAGGCGATACTAGGGCTCGCAATGGGGATGACAGTTGGCACGGCACTAGGATTGTCGCTGTGGTACTCTCGCATGGCAGGTGAGGTCCTTAGACCTTTCTTCTTAGCCGTGGGTTCGCTACCTATACTTGCCATCGCACCTCTTATGATCGTGTGGTTTGGTGTGGGCTTCTCGATGAAGGTTGCACTTGCATGCCTTTCGACGGTCTTCGTCGCATTCAGCCAAGCCCACAGAGGCGCTTCCTCAGTAAGCAAGGACTATACCGAAATGGCTATAGGATTCGGGGCGTCTGGTAACCAGGTTTTTTTCAAAGTAGTTCTTCCAGCTTCATGTGACTGGGTATTTGCTAGCATGCGCCTCAATGTGGGCTTCTCGCTTCTCGGGGCGTTTATCGGTGAATTCATTTCTTCTTCACAAGGCCTAGGTCATGTAGTGCTTCGGGCAGCCAGCCTCTACAATGTCCCGCGTGCATTGGCAGCCTCTCTTGGAATAACACTGCTTGCCTGTATATTCGACAGACTCGCTTCGTATATAGAGGCCCATAGAGATCGATTGATGCAGTTAGCGAGCGTCCCTCACACGCTGTTGTTCTCTAAGTAGTCAGGTCCTTCGTAGAGGAAAACTATGGACAGCGGAGCAGCCGACAAGGCCGCCATCCAGCGGGTTAAAGACCCGCCGTGCCAATTGCCCGAAGTTTTCTGTGCTAATGTTCGTGATTTGTTCGAAATCGCTCGCTCGGACGTAGAATCCCTCTTTTGCTTGCATTCCCGACGCTCTTTTCTATGCGGTCCAATTCTGCCTCTCAGAGATCAGCTTCGTTTATGTATTCTTCAGCCCCGGATAGAGTTTTCGGCAACCAAGCCGTATTTGAGGAAGTATAATCACTAATAGCAGACTATGTTGTCATTCACCTTTCATCAATTCAACCACTTCCCGAGCATTTTCAGAATGGATCAGGGCCTTACAAAAAGCGTTTGAGCTGGCTAATTTTGCTATTTCCGCAAGGGCTTCCACATGAGGGCCGGACTGGCCGGGAGGAGCCACCAAAAGAAAAAAGAGCTTCGACAACTCCCCATCGAGTGAATCAAAGTCAATTCCCTGTGGGGCTATGCCGATAGCAAGTTTCAGGCTGGAAACAGCAGTAGTTTTAGCATGAGGGACAGCAATGCTTTTTTCCAGTCCGGTACTCTGCTTATCTTCACGTTCCTGCACCGCTTTCAGTACAATATTAAAATCATCAATTTCACCAGCGTCTTTTAATATCTGGACCAGCTCCCGTAAAACATCCGGCTTATCTTTCGAGACCAGAGGTATTTTTACGATTTTTTCAACAACCATATCGATTAGCGCCATGACCTACTTCTCCTGAACTTTCATATATGAACATAACTCTTATTGAATTTTCGTATTATGCCAGTGATTCGTACATTTCCCAGACCCTGTCCTCGTCTTTGACAATCAGGACGGAACACGTAACAGTACGCATCGCCCGCTCGGCCTCATCATAAAACTCATCCCTTCTGCTCCTGATCCGGGACAGTTCGCCAATAACGAGAAGATCGACCTGGTCCTCATTTACAGCATTAACTATTTCCTTATTAACACTGCCTCTACCGCGTTTCTTAACAATTGATACTCCTTTTTTGATAGCAAGTTCATTTACATAATTAAGATACCGTTGAGCGTCAGCTTCCATATCATGCTCATATTCTACCTGCTCATCTCTGAGGAATATCCTTGCCTTTAAAAGGTCTTCCACTGCCCTGGTGTTGATAACATACAGGGCAATAAGTTCGGCAGAAGAAAACGACGCAAGGCATACTGCGTACTGAGCAGCGGTAACAGACTGATCAGTTCCATCAATATAGACCATTATTTTTCTTATAGGATTATTCACGATTTTTCTCCGTTGTGTCGGCGTCTTTTTTTCTCGAGATTCCCCTTAACCATTTTCATAAGAATGAACATGTCCCGTTCATTCTCTTCGAGCCTGCTTTCAATATAATGTACGGTCTCTTTCATGTCGGGGATTGCGATTTTTTCGAGAGCATTGACCTTTCTAATGGTTTTTTTCACCTCATTAGCAAGCCGCAGTACAGATATTTTCAGCTCAGAGAGCTTTCCGAGCAGCTTGAGCACTTCCTTAAAAAAGTATAAAGAGCTGTCAATCCAGAAACTGGTTCCCATGGGACTGTAGTACGGCGAGTGCTCCTTGAATTGCGTCTCTATAACGGGAAGGCTGACACCCATAATCTTCCTGGTACGAATAGTAATGTCTGTAGTGATATTAACCGCCCCGGTCAGGTATTGCACTTTGAGCTTTCCCATATCAAAGACCGTCTCTTCGAGGGCTTTGTATGCCTTTGCGAGCATACTTTCAACCCGGCTCTGAAAATCCGCAGTCTGGTCAACTAATGCCAGAAGCTCAATGATCAGGATATTTCTTTTCTGGTCTAAAAGCTCATATCCCTGCTGAGCAAACTTCAGATCATTTCTGAGTCTGAGCAAATTTGTTTTTGTCGGTGCATAATTAAGCTGTGCCATTATGAATACCTGCTAACTTCCATAGAACTTCTCTATTTCCTCGTCGGTGATTCTGTGCAATTCATCGACAGGCAGTGCCCTCAAGACTTCCCATCCGAGGTCCAGGGTCTGTTCGATGCTTCTTTCTTCGTCTTTTCGCTGGGAAATAAACTTCTGCTCGAACTCCTTTCCGAATTCGAGATAATTATGGTCGAGGGGGGTCAATTCTTCCTCGCCGATGACCGAGGCCAGGTTGCGAACATCTTTTACATAGCTGTACGCGGCAAAGAGCTGACTTGCAAGATGAGGATGGTCTTCTCTGGTCATGCCCTCACCAATGCCATCCTTCATCAAACGGGAAAGGGACGGGAGTCCTGCGACCGGCGGGAAAATCCCCCTCCCATCCATCTCTCTCTCGAAGACGATCTGCCCTTCGGTGATATATCCGGAAAGATCGGGCACCGGATGAGATATGTCATCGTTCGGCATAGTCAGTATGGGTAGTGACGTAATCGAGCCTTTATATCCTTTAATCATTCCCGAGCGTTCGTAGAGTTCGGCGAGATCCGAATAGAGATATCCGGGGTATCCTTTCCGGGACGGTATTTCGCCACGGATGGTGGATATTTCACGCAGGGATTCGCAGTAGTTGGTCATGTCGGTCATTATGACCAGTACGTGCATATCTTCATGGAATGCGAGATGCTCAGCAAGGGTCAGGGCGGTCCTCGGTGTGATCAGCCGCTCGATCGAAGGGTCATCTGCAAGCGACAAAAAGAGGGCGACGTTTTCGAGCGATCCGCTTTCCTCGAAGGAGCGGGTGAAGAATCTCGCTACATCATGCTTTACTCCCATCGCAGCGAAGACAACGGCGAACTCGGTATCTGTTCCGCGTATTTTTGCCTGCCTTGCGATCTGTGCGGCAAGTTCATTGTGGGGCAGGCCGTTGCCGGAAAAAATAGGGAGTTTCTGGCCGCGGATGAGAGTATTCATTCCATCAATAACAGAAATCCCGGTCTGTATGAAATCCCGTGGGTATTGTCGAGCGGTCGGATTGATCGCCATTCCGTTGACGTCCAGCTCAATATCACTTCGTTGAGGCGGCCCTCCGTCGATGGGATGCCCCAGACCGTTGAATACCCGCCCCAGCATCTCTTTTGAAACGGAAATGGTAAGGGGCTCTCCGGAAAACCGTATTCGTGTGCTCGGAAGGTTCAGGCCTGCGGTGCCTTCAAAGACCTGGACTACGACAACATTCGTTGATGATTCCAGCACGATCCCCAGCCGGACGTTGCCCTGCTTGTCTACACACTCGATAAGCTCTCTGTATCCTACGGGGTGTGTCTTGCTCACAAAAATGAGGGGCCCGTCAATTTTGTCGACGCCGATATATTCACGTCCGGATAGCAGGCGTCTGTCTTCTGTTTCAGGCATACAAAGCCTCCATCTGATCCATCGAACGCTCTAAGCGGGCTTCGATTTTGTCGAGGCCGGAAAGGTCGTCATTAGGAATCGAGAATTTCATTTTCACTATGTCCTGATATACTTTCATTTTTCTCAATTTAGCAAGAATCGCTCCGTTCTTTATCGCCTCGGAGCCGCGTTTCCAGTAAGTGACAATGATGTGCAGCATTTTCGCCTGCTTCTCAGTAGTAGAGAACATATCAATCTTGTCGTAGGCATTCTGCTGCAGGAACGCATTCTTGAACAACGTGCATACTTCCAGGACGAATCGCTGCGTATCGGGCAATGCATCGGGGCCGACGAGTTTTACGACCTGTTGAAGCCTTACCTCCCTGTGGAGCAGCTCCATCATTTCCGTTCTGTCGGCGAGCCACTCGGCACTGACTTGCTGCTCCCACCAGGAGGCCATGTCACTGAGATATTCGCTGTAACTGTCGAGCCATGAGATGGCCGGATAATGCCGGGCGTTGGCAAGGTGCCGGTCAAGGGCCCAGAAACAGCGTATAAACCGCTTTGTATGCTGGGTCACAGGTTCCGAGAAGTCCCCACCCGGCGGAGATACGGCACCGATTATTGTCACGGAACCGCTTTGGCCGTTCAATGTTTCCATCGAGCCGGCACGTTCATAGAACTCCGCTATTTTGGTCGGCAGGTAAGCGGGAAATCCTTCTTCGGCAGGCATCTCTTCCATTCGGCCCGACAGTTCGCGAAGAGCTTCGGCCCAGCGTGACGTTGAGTCCGCCATCACTGCAACGTGATATCCCTGGTCTCTGAAGTATTCGGCCATGGTTATCCCGGTGTAGATACTTGCCTCCCGTGCCGAGACCGGCATGTTGGATGTGTTGGCAATCAGAATGGTTCGTTCCATTAGCGACCGGCCGCTTCTCGGATCAATCAGTTTCGGAAATTCAGTAAGTACATCCGTAATCTCATTACCTCGTTCACCACAACCGATATATACAATAATATCAGCGTCACACCATTTTGCCACCGCCTGCTGCGTCATCGTCTTGCCGGTCCCGAATCCGCCGGGGATAGAAACGGTTCCCCCCTTTGCCACGGGAAAGAGCGTGTCAATTACCCGTTGGCCTGTAATCAGCGGGATGTCCAGGGCAAGACGGCTCAGTGTCGGCCTTTGGACCCGGATAGGCCACCGGTGCATGAGAAAGAGATCTTTCTTCTGTGAATCATCGGTTCTCAGCACCGCAATTACGTCCTCAACAGTGTACTCGCCTTCAGGCACTATCGACTCAAGGATGCCTTTGTCGTTCGGCGCAATGAGAATCTTGTGAAGGAGATTCTCCATTTCCTGAACGGTTCCGAGGACCATTCCCCCCGAGACGCTGTCGCCTTGTTTCAGCGAAGGAACAAAGTGCCATTTCTTTTCTCTGTCTAATGACGGTACGGTTATTCCCCGCTTGATATAAATGTCCGACATTTCCCGGATAGATTCAAGGGGTCTTTGGATACCGTCATAAATCGTACCCACCAATCCGGGACCCAGTTCCACGGAAAGCTGCATCCCCGCTCCATAAACCGGATCATAAGGAGCGATTCCTGTCGTGTCCTCGTAGACCTGAACGACTGCGCTGTCGGTTTCGAGTTTGATAAGCTCACCGATGAGATTTTCCTTACCTACGCGAACCAGCTCGAACATCTCTGCATCGGTAATCCCCATCACTTCTATTACGGGGCCGTTGACCCGTCTAACATGTCCTATAATCCTGTCGTTCATAATTATTCTTTTTGATCGTAGTTAAATAAGGTGTTGTAGATCAACGTTCGAATCTCTCGCTGCTTGCGCAACATTCGTGTCCTGACCTGATTATTGAAGGCGGTGCGTCCGTCGGCGGCAGTCAAAACAACACCTTGAGATTGCAGAGGTTTTTCATCAGACAAAGTCAGCGATGTCTGTCTGCCGGTTTGCTTTTGGATTCTTCTTGCGATCTCTGAAAGCATACGGTCATTGATCAATGCCCGCTCTTTTTCCGAGGCGTTGATCCGGGCGGATTCGACGCCCAGGCCAACGGCTGCCTCTGTAATCCAGTTTACCAGAACAGACCTGTAGTTTTCGTCGCCGGTCATTGAACTGAGTTTTTTTTCCGCTCGGTCCATGATTTTCTGCATTACAGCGTCTCTGACACGCATGGCACAACGTTTTACCTCACGCTCGGCTGCGGAAATAATCTTCTTTTTTGCAGCTTCCGCCTGTTCTTCTGCTTTTTTCCGGGCATCATTCAATAGTGATTCGACTTTCTTCTCAGCGTATTTTCTTTTCTCGGCCGCCTGATTTCCCGCTTCCTTTATAATTTTTTCTTCTTCAGCACGGGCGTCTGTTTCAATGCCCAAAATTAGCGCAGCGTTTTCTTTTTCTATTGATTCCATAGGTATTTTATACCTTCTTTAAATATATCCTCTTCCTGATATTACTAAAATGCAAAAAGAGATTCAAACATCACAACTTTAATCCTATAGCAGTATTGACCATTTCTTTGATTCCAGGCCTGCCCGGTTTCGTACCATTTCTGTCAGGGATCTCAACAATTAGTGGAAAACTTACAGTAAACAGGTATTTATCCACAGTCGAGCGCATCATATCTGCAAGACGTTCGGTAATAATAATAATGCTGGTTTCCTTGTCTTCAAGTAATGCCTGAAAAGCGCGTTGAGCTTCTTCCGCATTTTCTGCAACTTTTCCGGACACTCCCACCATTCCGAAACCAAGGACCGTATCTTCATCGCCTATAATCGAGTATTTCATGGTATCGCTATATCTTACCGAGAATCATCAATGCCGTAATAAAACCAAATACGACAAGTCCCTCTGCAAGTGCTACAAAAATAAGGGCCTGTCCTGCAATCTCAGGTTTTTCAGCGACAGCACCCATAGCTGCGGCACCAACATGAGAAATCGCAATCCCGGCACCAATGGCGCCAAGGCCAAAAGCGACAGAAGCGGCAATGAGGCCGTATTTCATTACGTCGGCCTTAGTCGTTGACATTTCTGACTGCACGGAATCTCCGACATTTGACGCTCCCGCAAAAGCACTGGCACAGAACAGTGTTCCAATTATTGCCATCACCGTAAAAAGCACAACAATACTCTGGGTGATTTGTAACTTCAGTTTTCTGCCTGGTTTATCCATAGCATTTCTTCCTTTCTCATTTGTAACTGCTGCTTAGTGAAATTGGTGTGTATAGTTTTCCAGTTCCATGAAAGAACTTCGTAAAGAATTCATAGTAATTAAGCCTTAAGGCCTGTACTCCTGCAGTAAGACCTTCAAGGCCAATGACCATTATGTTTCCGAGTATAAGAATGAGAACATAGTAGATGCCTGAAGTCATTTCGGCAAGAGTGAAAATGGAGATCATCAGGCAAACATGTGCTATACCAAGTCCGGCCACTCGCATAAAGGACAGGGTATTCGAAAGGTAGCCGCTAAAGATCTCAAGAAGCTCGACAACCCATTCCATAAGGAAATTGATGAGCGCAAAAAGAAGGCTGGACTTCTTATCAGAGTGCCCGGCTTCATGTTTGAAATAGTGATAAGGCTCCTTAATAAAGAGCAATAGTGAGGGCAGCCCGGCCAGCAAAAATAGTACCTTCCCCGGAGGGAATTGCTTGTAACTGTGCGCCACCAGGTAGGATGCAATATATATACCTCCTCCGTAGATCCATCCGCCGAGAATGCCGCCCTTATCAAAGAACAGCTCCACCCATTTTTTCTCCCGGATAAGGTTTATCCAATTGAATAGCAGGCCGAGGAAAATAACGGAAATGCCGAAGTATATGGTAATTGACAGTATATCAAAAACGTTATTGATTGCGGAATTATGGACACTATGGCCTGATATGATACCATGAAAATCGAACCACAGCGGCGGGAAAAGACCGGTGCCGAAGAAGGACCCGAAAAGAGCGCCGAAGAATATTGACGAGCAGCCACACCAGACAACAAGCCATGAAAGATGGTAGAAGCCCTGTTTCTGTTCATTATTCCTCAAAAAATACACACCCAGAGCACCGAGAATTGCAAGTATCAGACCCTGCCCGACATCGGCGAACATAAGACCGAACATGGCCAGGTACAAAGGCATCACAAAAGGAGTCGGATCGATAGTTCCGTATCTGGGAATGCCGAAATTGCTGACCAGCATCTGAAATGGGGCGAGCACCTTCGGATTGTTGAACCGCACGGGGACTTCATCACCGATGGCGCCGCCGCTGCCTGCTTCGTTCCATTCCAGGTAACAGCGATCTTCACATACCTGCTTTATCTTTCTCGTCAGTCTCTCTTTTTTCGATGAGGGAAGCCATCCCGTAAAAATTACCGTCCGGGAAGACGACTTGAAATTGGCCTGAATCTTCAGGAAAAGTTCATTGACGCGAAGATTAATCCAGGCTTTGGTCAGGTGCTTGGCCTCCTTCTTCACCAGATCGTGCACCTTCTTTTCGATCTTTTTCTGCTCCTCGGCCAATGTTTGGAGTTTTGCGGAAAGTTCTTTGAAAACATCCTTCTTCACCGATCGCAGCTCGGCCGGAAGTTCGACTTTGGTCCATCCGGCCTTCGTCAGAATCTTGTTGATCTGCTCTTTGTCTCTTTTCATTGAAATCAAGAGATGATGGGCCATATCGCCTTCCTGTCCCATCGCAATATTTAACGAAGGCATGTCCCGCAGGCCCTCTTCAAACTGTTTTACGTTCGATGCGGGGAGTCTTCCGATCTGCATGGAAATAAACGAATGTTTTGCCGGGAGTGTGACATCGGAAATACCTATACCATAGAGTTCCACCTGCCGCCTAATGTCCTCGAGCTTGAGTATCTCCTGCTGGAGTACCCGCTGCCTTTCCCTGATACTGTCCCGCTCACCGGCCATTTTGTCGAGGCGGGCGGTCTCGCTTTCAATGTTGACGGCAGTACGGTTATTCAGATCTGTTTCCCGCGGCACCGAAGGAATGACGCCGCCTGTGTACAGGAATCCTTCAATCCGTTTTCTTAAATCCGATATTGCCGTTAGAGAGATTTCCGATTTGATTTCCGACAGACTTTCCGGTTTCTCACCTTCAAGTTCCGTTATATTGATAAACTGCATTACTCCTTCGCGAAGAAGTGCTTCGGTAACCGGCTCACAATCCTTTGCGAGCACTACTGCGAATAGCTGTATCATCTCAGTGGTAAAGATCATATCATGCTCTCAATCCGTCCCTGTTCTACGCGATAATATTTTGCATTCAATATTGTCCTGATTTTCTTCAGCTCATTCCGTTTGAGCACAAAATACGAAAGTATAATTCCTATTGTAAACGGATACCCGGCCAGGATACGCTGGACCTCGTGTTTCATAATCTCTTCCAGTATCCGGCGTATAAGGAGCAGCCGTGACGTACTGTCTGATGTATGGGAAGAGAGCAGTGCCGACAATCCCGGATATTTGCTTTTGACAAATCCCTGGAGCACAGACGTGACGTTCTGGGCGCCGTACAATTCGGCCATGATGGCCGTGTCGAGATTGAATCCCCCCGGTACGATAGCAGCCAGAACGGCCTCAAGGGGCAGATCATAGAAATTCTTGAACCGGATGATCCAATTGATGTTCTGCAAGTCGATCTCAACGCCTGCAAGTCTCAGCGCTATGGTGCGATCTCTGCTGTCCAGCTTGTCGATGGAAGCCAGAAGGTTTTGATAATAGAAATGGTCAAAGGCAATTTCCATGCGGAAGAGAGAACCTTCCGATTCGACAGTGTGACTGTATTTCCTGATAATTTGGCTGTACGGAGTGCCTTCACATGCGCCTGCAATCTCATCAAAATCTTCAGCATTAACGATAATATCAACAGGTATGTCGTTAATGATCCGGTCATACAATATATAATGTATACCAGTGTCGCCCGAGCGCTTCCGGATTTTTCTGTCGAAATAGATTCTTATGACGTTCTTAAGGTTGTCAATTTCAAACTGGCTCAGCAACGCATCGACAAGCTCTACGGAATTACGATGAAGGTACTGCCTGATGTTCCTGTAGAGTGCAATTTCATTCTTGAGCAATTCGAGTTCCGCCTGCTTCAAATCACCGGTCGCCGAGTATGTCTCCTCAAGCACGGCAAAAGGAGTGTCCCTCAAATGAGCCAGCGCCTCCTCAAGGGACGGGGCTTTAACTAATTCGTCGAATACGCCGTCAGGAAGGATCTTGCTGATCCGCGCCCGCAGCTTTGCGTTGATAAATGAATATTTTGATAATGGGCGGGCCATTACTTGCTATCCTTCTCATACTCCGTGCTCAATATGATATTGCAGATATTGTCAACGAGGTTATCCATTGTATCCGAATTATTATTAAGCAGAGTATCTTCTTCCTGGTCCGCCTGTTTCAGTTTTTCATCCCTGATATGCTCGGCCTCTTTTTTTGCATTCTCAACAGTAGTTTGTATTATTTCCCGGGCTTGTTGTTTTGTATCACTCATTTTCTTCGAGATTTCTTTTTCTACAGATTGCCTTATCTCGGAGGCCTTATTGCGTGCCTGATCGAGAACTATACTTACCTTCTTTTCAGCCTGAAGAACTTCCTCAATTATTTTCTTCATAAAATCAGATCCTGAACAGAATGAATATGAACAATTTAATCCTGGTATAAATATATACGATGATAAACGAAATTACCAGTACATGAATAGTTAAATTTATCGTTTTTTGTGGAGATATTGGAGTTAAAAGTTCCGCAAAGACTTTTGCAGTTAAAACATAAGATTTTAATTGTTTATGGAGTGCTCTAAGCTCAATTACTCCAATATCTTTCTCCCACAAATATTTGGCAGAATTCCCTGCTAAACAGGTTAAAAACAGTGAATGCAGCTCGAACCTAAAAACAGATACTCCTGGACTTGACACCAAAAATGGCATAAAATAACTTCACGCTTTTTATGTCTTTACGCTGCACTTATGAGTTGAACCCGCTATACACATAATGCGGGACTATTGAAAGGGGATTAGTATGAGATCATATGTTTTGATTTGGATATTGCTAACGTCCTGCCTGCTAACATTAGATGCGAATGCCCAAAGCGTTGAACGGAGTCGTCCTGACGAGTGGAACAAACTGGTGTATGGCGGCCGGTTTATGGACCGATTCTTAGCCATGCCCATTCAGGGCGAGTTAACCAGTGAAACATGGGGAGCGGATAATGTTAAGCCGCGATATATCGATAATGGCATTGAGGACAGAGAGTGGTCGTACTGGGGCGGGAACGCAGTCCTGGATCCGGACGGAAAGTACCATCTCTACGTCTGTCGCTGGCGTGAGGATTCTCGAAGGGGGCACGCCGAGTGGGGCAATTCTATCGTGGTTCATGCCGTTGCCGACATATCCACCGGCCCGTATAAAGTCAAGGATACCATTGGCAAAGGACATAATCCCGAGGTGTTCCAGCTTAAGGATGGAAGATATGTCATTTATGTTATGGGGGGGTATTATATCGCTAACAGCGTGGACGGCCCCTGGCAGCGTGAGAAGTTCCAATTCAATCCACGGGACAGGCGTATTATAGAAGGTCTCTCTAACCTCTCCTTTGCCCAACGCGAGGACGGCTCTTATCTGATGGTGTGCCGCGGCGGAGGTATATGGTTCAGCGAAAGCGGAATCTCTCCTTACAACCAGGTTACTGACAAACGAGTTTATCCTCCCGTTGCCGGCAACTTCGAAGACCCTGTAGTCTGGCGTACGCCCATACAGTACCACATGATTGTCAATGACTGGCGCGGCCGCATTGCCTACTATTTGCGGTCGAAGGACGGAATCAACTGGAAGGTCGAGCCCGGCGAAGCCTACATGCCGGGTATCGCCAAATATGAAGATGGGACAGTGGTTGACTGGTTCAAGTACGAGCGTATTAAGGTATTGCAGGATAAACACGGGCGGGCAATGCAGGCGGATTTTGCTGTCATCGACGTGTTGAAACGGCAGGATAGAGGCAGCGACAACCACAGTTCCAAACATATTTGTATCCCTCTGACGGTTGGTCGGCTCCTGACCATACTCGACAAGGAACAGATTACTGCCGAGACAAGGACCATCCAGGTCAGAATAGCGGCTGAGCACGGTTTTAATCCTCACACTGACATTGATTTGGACTCGTTACGATTTGGTGCTTCCGAAGAGGTTAATTTCGGCAAAGGCAGCAAAGTGACCAAAACGCAGCGATCCGGCGATGATTTGATTGTCACTTTTGACGGAACCGGCAACGGCATCACCGACGACAATTTCGCAGCCAAACTGTTGGGGAAAACCAGTAGCGGCAAACTGCTTTATGGCTATGCCCGCCTGCCGTGGCTGAACTATTTAGAGCCTGCCTTGTCGGCCTGTATGCCAACGTTTGGCCAAAAAGAGGAAGGCTTCGATATAGCCGTTGAGGTCCAGAACTTTGGCCAGGTCTCGTCAGAACCAGCGGATATTAAAATCGTCTATAGCACAGATGACCGGATTGTGGAGGTGGCCGCCGGCACGATTCCATCGCTCAAACCTTTTCAAAAGACGACCGTCGAGCTTACATGCGGCAGGATTTTCGAAGCGTCAGTTGTGTACACTCTTAAAGTCATTATCAATCCGGACGCACAGTACCCGGTAACATTAGAGAAACGGACAACTCCGGTGCCTTAGGCTTCGATTCTCAAAAATATTGGCTTTGTTTGGCTTTGTTTGGCTTTGAATTGGCTTTGTTTTTTCGCCGTCTCAAAGCATGAAATTCTTCATAATCACCTTTCATATAGATACTTAACGTCATTTTGCCCTACCGCAAATTGGCTTTGTTTTTTCAACTTGTTTTACAACCCCCAGATAAATCTGGGTACGTGTTTAGCCAGATATTTTAGTTTTTGTGGCGGTACGTCCTATAACATAAGTAGCAACGATATGCAGAGTATATTATGGATGATCGTGCAAAAGCAATTATAGAAGAATTGCGGGCTGAAGTCGAACGCCTCAAAAAGCGAATAGAATCACTCGAACAAGAGAACCGCCGGCTACGAGAAGAACTGGAGAAAGCTCAGCAGCAGGCGGCTCGCCAGGCAGCTCCTTTTCGACGAGAAGAACGAAAAAAGATTCCTCCGGATGAACATAAACCTCTAGTGCTCCGTAAAAATTAAATATTCTTCTTCGATGTGCCCGATAATAACTCCGTAAACTATATTTTTTTACGGAGTACGTTATGAATAAAAAGTACATTGTTCGTTTAAATGACCAAGAGCGTC
>Ga0307433_1000054_pt1 | contig 99316 bp, 95 predicted proteins | sample SalMarWE160210MG_FD_202166 | JGI IMG/M metagenome (GOLD analysis project Ga0307433, IMG submission 202166) | Salt marsh sediment microbial communities from the Plum Island Ecosystem LTER, Massachusetts, United States - WE1603-210 | ecosystem: Environmental > Aquatic > Marine > Intertidal zone >...
ATTTTTACCATTTTGAGGTATTTATGAAAACACATAACATGAGGTTGATATTAAACAGAAGGTTTGAAAATGATTGAAATCAGTGTTAAGCAGAACCCGATTGATAAAAAACCTAAAGGTTGGGAAATTGTGAAATTAGAGGAATTTATTGATATTTATGATAAAGAAAGAATCCCCCTAAGTGAGATGGAAAGAGCAAAGAGAAAAGGGGTATATCCTTATTGTGGAGCTAATGGAGTTTTAGATTATATAGATGATTATATATTCGAAGGTGAGTTTATTTTACTTGCTGAAGATGGAGGTTCCTATGGGAAATTTGAGAATTCATGTTACTTGATAAATGGTAAATTTTGGGTTAATAATCATGCACATATAATTAAGGTCAAAAAAAATAAATCAACAAATCGATTTTTACTTTATATGCTAAATTTTTTAGATTTGCGACCCTATGTTGTCGGTTCTACTCGAGTAAAATTAAATCAAGAATATCTAAGACAAATAAATGTTTTTTATCCGCCCTTCCCCGAACAGCAAAAAATTGCGGAGATTTTGGGGACTGTGGATGAGGCGATTGAAAAGGTTGATAAGGCTATAGAAAAAACAGAACGACTTAAAAAAGGATTAATGCGGGAACTATTGACAAAAGGAATCGGACATAAGGAGTTTAAGGATACTGAGATTAGTAGGATACCGAAGGAGTGGGATATCGTGAGATTAGGAAATCAAAAATTATTTAAAATAATTATGGGTTCTTCTCCTCCTTCTTCGACTTATAATGCTAAAAAAATCGGAATTCCATTTTTGCAGGGAAATGCTGAATTTGGATCAATATATCCAAGTCCTATCAAATATTGCTCAAGCCCTCAAAAGATTACGGATAAAGGAAATATACTTATTTCAGTAAGGGCTCCTGTTGGAGATATTAATTTGGCTGATCAAGAATATTGTATTGGAAGAGGAGTAGCCTCTATTCAGCCAAAAAATAACTTTTTTAACTTGAATTTTTTGTTTTATTTTTTAAAGTTTAATAAGAGATGTTTCGAAAAAGCTTCTCTTGGTTCCACATTTAAGGCTATTCGGAGAGAAGAAGTAGATAACTTCAAAGTAACTAAACCAAATATATCCGAACAACAAAAAATTGCCGAGATTCTTTCTACTGTAGATGAGAAAATAAATGTGGAGAAAAAAAGAAAAGAAAAATTGGGAAGAATAAAAAGGGGATTAATGCAGGATTTGTTGACGGGAAAGAAAAGGGTAAAAGTATGATTGAGAAATTTGTTAAAGGAAAAGTATATGTCTTTATAGATGCTTCTAATATTTATTACTCTCAGAGGGAGTTAGGTTGGAGAATAGATTTTAAGAAATTAAAAGAATATTTTGAGAAGAATGTGGAGCTTGTTAAAATATATTATTATACAGCGTATGATCCGGAGTATTCTCCGCAGCACAAGTTTCTGGATTTTCTGGAAATCGTAGGATATACAGTCAAGAAAAAGAAAATAAAACTTATAAAGGATGAAGAGATAGAAGGAGGAAGCTTTCATAAAGGTGATCTTGATGTAGAGTTGACGATTGACGCGGTTCATAATCGAGACGATTTTCAAACCATAATCCTCTTTTCCGGCGATAGCGATTTTGAAGCTTTACTTAAATATATGAGAGCATATAATAAAAATTGTATAGTTGTTTCAGCTAAAGACCATGTATCTATTGAACTTATAAGACAGTCGAAGTTTATTGCAATTAAAAAATTGAGAAGGGAAATTGAGTTAAAAAAGACCTAAAAATAGAAGTCCCTCTGACATGGTCAGAGGGAAGTTTGGTTCTGTTCTACCGTAATAGAACAATATCAATATAATGTTTAACGTTGGTTTGTCAAGGGGAGCGGTAAGTGAAGAAATAGAAGGAGTTGAGAAATAATGAAAAGAATAAATATACAGAAGAAGAGAAGAATAAATTGAAGCGAATAAAAGAATGAAAAAATGAAATTTACTGAGAAAATTATTGTTGAAGATTATATAATAGAGAAACTTCAAAATAAAGGATGGCAGTTTATTCCTTCGGATGAACTCGAAAGAGAAAATCTTGAAGAACCTCTTTTAATACCAAATCTGATAAGGTCTATCCAAAAAATAAATAAAAATTTAGATGTTGGCGATGAAGAGATCAATAAGATTTTGAATGAGTTAAGGCTGACAGGAAGCGGACATGAAGGGTCTAAACGAATACTAAATTTTTATAAATTCGGAATTCCTGTAAAATTCGAAAAGGATAGAGTCGTTAAATTTATCAGACTCTTTGATTATGATAATATTGAGAATAACGAATTTATTGTAACTCGACAGGTAATTTATAAAGGTAGAGATAATATACGAACCGATATAATACTCTATATAAACGGAATTCCGCTTGTAAATATCGAATGTAAGAATCCCGCGGAAGTAGGAGTAAGCTGGTATGACGCCTATAAACAGATAAAAGATTACGAGAATAAAATTCATGAATTATATAAATATGTTCAGATAGGTGTCGCTGCCGAAAGTAAAGCAAAATATTTCCCTATAGTCCCATGGCTGGATGATGTAAATATCAGTGAATGGAGGGAAGATAAAAAAGACTCGATAGATGCGACAATCGAGATGCTATCAGGAGATAAACTTCTTGACATAATCAAAGATTTTCTCTTTTTCCGGATAGAATACGGTAATCCCGAGAAAGTAATTACAAGATATATGCAGTACAGGGCTGCGAATAAGATGGTAGATAGAGTTATCGGAAATTTCAAAGGTGAAACGGAAAAAGATAAGGGGCTGATATGGCACTGGCAGGGAAGCGGTAAGACTCTGACAATGATATTCGCGGCTCATAAGTTATATTACACTCACGAACTCGAAAACCCATCTGTTTTCTTTATTGTTGATAGACTCGAACTTGAAGAACAACTATATACGGAATTTTATTCTCTGGATATTGTCGAACCGGAAGTTATAAGCTCGATTCAAGAACTTAAGGAAATTTTATCTTATGATGATTTTAGAGGTAAAAGAGGAATATTTATAGTTCTTATACATAAATTCAGACCGGAAGAATTAAATGAATTGCAGGAAGAATTGGAAAATGTTTCAAAAAATAGAAAAACCATAATGACAAGAAAGAATATTATCGCTTTTGTGGATGAAGGTCACCGAAGCCAGTACGGTATTCTTGCCTCGCAAATGAAAGCGATATTAAAAAACACTTTCTTTTTTGCTCTTACGGGAACGCCTGTATCGAAACCAAAACATGGGCGGGATACATATCGAGAATTTGGCTATCCACCGGATGATTTATATTTAGATAGATATTTTATAGTCGATTCTATAAGAGATGGTTTTACCGTTAAAATAGTTTATCAACCGAGACTTGAACATCTTCATCTTAAGAAAGATCTTTTAGAAACTTTTCTTGAGGTGGAACTGGAAGAGATTCCGGAAGAGACAAGGGATGAGGTTGAAGAAAAACTAAAAAAAAGATTAAATCCCGTAAATGTTTTTCTCGAAAATGAAGATAGAATAGAAACGATTGTAGAGGATATTGCCGAGCATTTCAAAGAAAACGCGGATGGAAAGTTTAAAGCGATGGTGGTCGCGGCAAGCAGAAATGCTTGTATAACTTATTATGAGAAACTTAGTGAGTTGTTACCGGAAAAATATTTGGAAGTTGTAATGACCCCATCACGTGAAAGAGAAGATATTTTAACTTATGTGAGAGAGGCGCGGCAAAGATATGAAGGTGAAGATTTTGAAACAATTGTTAAGAACGCAATCGAGAATTTTAAAGAGAAAGAATATCCGAAAATTCTTATTGTTACCGATATGTTACTTACCGGTTTTGACGCTCCGATCCTGCAGTATATGTATCTGGATAAGCCGTTAAAAGAGCATCGACTTCTTCAGGCGATTGCGCGTACTAATAGACCTTATAAAGATTTAAAAGAAGCAGGGATTATTATCGATTATGTTGGGATTTTAAAAGAATTTAAACGTGCTCTTGAAATTTACAGCAATGAAGATATAAAGGATGTCTTAACAGATTTTGAGAGCTTGGGAAAGGAATTTGTTTTAATTATAAAAGAAATAGAAAAAATATGTGAAGGTATTTCTCTTGATTATAACCGTGATACTTTGTTAAAAGCGGTAGAAATTTTGACTTCTGACGTTAAAAAGGAAGCGGAATTTATTGAAAAATACAGGAATTTGAGAAAAGTTTTTGAACTTTTAGGACCCGATGAGATTAAACTTGAATATTTTGATATATATAAGTGGATAACCGCGATTTATACTTATTATATGAAGGTTGTTGTAAGAAAAGGAACGAGTGTTGATTTTTATGTAAACAAATTTTATGATAAAACAGTAAGATTTGTTCATAAATCCACTGAGATCGAAAAATTGGATAGTGAATTACCAATAATTACGTTTGATGAAAATTTTCTGGAAAAACTTGAAGAGAAAGTCAAAAGTAAGAAAGAAAAAGCGGCTAATATATTATTTACCTTGCAAAGAATGGTATTGGTCGATAAGCATAAGAGCCCTATATATGAGTCTTTAGTCGATAGAGTTGAGAAAATGATGAAATTATGGGAGCAAAAGACTAAAGATTATGAATTGATATATTCTGAGGGTGTAAGCGTAGTAAATGAAATGAATTCGCTTGAAAACAGACAAAAAAGTCTTGAGTTAAAGGACGTTGAATATGCCATGCTTTTATCGTTAGAAGAGGATTTCGGAGAAGACAAGAAGTTGGTGGACAAAGTTAAAGAGTTAAGTTCGCAACTCAAGGAATCTATGTTTTCCGGGTGGGCTATTCAGGCTACCGCGAAAAAAGGAGTAGAACGTGATGTTCGCCGTTTTGTAAGAGGATTTAAGACCAAATATAATCTTTCCCTTGAAGATATTGATAATCTTTACAATAAACTAATGGAAAATATAATGAATTATGGTACATGAAGAGATTAATTACGAGGTAAAATATAGAAATATAAAGTATCCGAGACTTGAATTTAAAAGCGGGGAATTGGAACTTATATTACCTTTTGGTGAAGAGCCAAAAGATTTATTAGGAAAACATAGAAAATGGATTACGAAGAAAAAGAATTTTATTAAGGATTGTTTAAAAGCTTCCGATGATGAAGAGTTAGAGAACAGAGAAGAAAAAGAATTGAGAGAGATTGTTAATTATATTACAGATGAGATTTCGGAAGATTTAAACGTAAATGTGAATCAAGTTTTTTTCAGAAAAATGCGAACCAAGTGGGCGAGCTGCAGCCCCAAGAAAAATCTAACTATTAATACAATGATGAAATATTTACCAGAAAAATTAATTGAATATATAATTTACCACGAACTCGCTCATTTAATCGAAAAAAGGCATAATGAAAGGTTCTGGGAGATAATTGAGGAAAGATTTGAAGATTTTAAAAGCCTTGAAATGTCATTGTTCGCGAATTGGTTTTTAATTAATTCTAAAAAAGGAGGGATGTAAAGAATGAATAGTGATTTAGTTTATATTTTAAATTTATCATCCAGATTAATTGGTTTTGTTGGTGTTATATTTACTGTTAGACGTCCGATATTTAATGAATATTTAAGCGAAAAAACTTTATTTGTCAACAGTGTAAATCATAAGGGTATTATGTGGATTAATAGATTATTTCTTTGGGTGGGAAAAAGGATGGAAAGAAATAAGAGTAGGTGTAAATTAAGCGAAGGAACTGAAATTTTCTTAGGTGTCGTTTTGTTGTTTTTTGGTTTCGCTTTAAATTTGTTTTTAAGTATCTATAAAATATAGATGCCGGTCTTTAAATTTGAATTATCCCCCTCTTGACATTACTATAATTATCGTTATTAAATTTATAAGGGTAAGTCCTGTAATGTGCTTTAGGTGCTTTCTTCCATAGGTTGGATATGAGCTTAAGGCGGTAGCATTGCAGGGTCCTTTTTATATTTTAAATATGCGAGGATCTAAAAAAAGGAAAATAAATAATGTGTGATAAATATTTTACCCTCCACGATTTGCCGCAGGAGGATAGACCGAGAGAACGCTTGAAAGAAGTCGGGGTTGATAAACTCTCCATTCAGGAACTGTTAGCCCTGGTCGTCGAAAAAGGCAGAAAAGGAAAGAGCGTTTTGTCTGTTTCTCAAAACTTGTTGGCAAGATTCGGAAATCTTGCGAAAATGAAGGAAGCATCAGTTGAAGAATTGCAGGAAGTCGATGGGATTGGTTTTGCGACCGCATGTAAGTTGCAAGCGGCATTAAAGTTGGGGGAGAAGGCTTTAAATAAACATAAGAGATATGACTGTATATTTGGGGTCAAATCTCAATCTTTGACAAATTAAATTGGTTAGGTGGTTAGAATGTTAGGTCGTTGGGTTGTTAAAACAAACTAAATCCTGTAAATCCTTTTTTTATCCTGTCTAATTTTTTCGGGTGTGGTGGGGCTTTGTGTTCTTTGTGGCTTTGTGTGAGAAAAAAAATAGCTGACGGCCTACAGCTCACAGCTTACGGCTAAAAAACAACAAAAATATCCTGAAAATCTGTGTACTAATTCTTTTTTTAAATTTCCAATTTCCAACTTTCAACTTGCAATTTACAATTAGATACTGAGAAGTATCTTCGTGGCATTAAAATTCCTTGACTTTTATTGTATATTCTGTTATTAATTAATGATTATGGATAAAACATTATTAAAAGTTGACGCGCATGGTATTGCTGAAGAATCTGCTAAACTTCTTAAAGATGAATATGGAGCCCATAAGGTTTACCTGATCGGTTCGCTTTCAGATGGGGGAAGATATACGGAGTATTCAGATATCGATTTAGCCGTAGTCGGACTTTCCTCCTCTTTATATTTCAAAGCCTTAGCTGATTTAATGCGCCGGTATTTTTCTTTGACAAAAATCGACCTTATTCCCTTTGAAGATTGTAGTAAAGAATTTCAGGAGAAAATAATTAATTACGGAGAAATTCTAATTGACTGACAAAAACTTAAAAGTGTTGGAAGCTGACATAAATAGAGAGTTAAAGAATTTACGGGAATTGGAACGCGAAATGAAAGATATCCTCAAAGAAGCTAAAGATTCTCCGAGAAAGATGGAGATGAGAGCGATGGGAAGCGTTTTGCATGATTTCTACTGTGCTGTTGAAAGGATTTTTGAAAGAATTGGGAATAATATCGACGGAGAATTGCCTCGTGGCAGTGATTGGCATATACAATTATTGGAAAGAATGGCTATTCCAATCGAGGGGATTCGACAATCGGTTATCAATGGTGAATCTCTGGAAAATTTAAGAGAGATATTGGCTTTTAGACATATTTTCAGGAATGTTTATGGGTTTGATTTGAAATGGGAAAGATTTCGACATCTTGTTAATAAATTACCAGAGGTTACAGAAAGATTTGAGGAAGACATAACGAGTTTTCTGTCTTCCTTGTAGTTTTGACTTTTATTAGTGTGCAATAAATCATTTACCCTTCACGATTTGCCGCAGGAAGATAGACCAAGGGAAAGATTAAAAAAGGTTGGGGTTGATAATCTTTCCATTCAGGAACTTTTAGCCTTGGTTATCGAAAAAGGCAGGAAAGGGAAGAGTGTTTTAGCTGTTTCTCAAAACTTGCTGGCAAGATTTGGAAATCTCGCGAAAATGAAGGAAGCCTCGGTCGAAGAATTGCAGGAAGTCGATGGAATAGGCTTTGCAACCGCGTGTAAATTAAAAGCGGCTTTGAAACTGGGGGAGAAGGCATTAAATAAACATGATAGATATGACTATGAGATAATCGGCCCGAAAGCAGTATTTGATTTACTTAAAAATGATCTGGGAAATAAAAAGAAAGAACATTTTAGAATATTGTCTTTAACGACGAGAAAAACACTTATTAGTATAGATAATATATCGATTGGTATCCTAGATAGCAGTCTCGCGCATCCGAGAGAAATATTTAAACCCGCGATACAAAATTCGGCAGCTTCTATAATACTCGTTCATAATCACCCGTCAGGCGATCCGACTCCGAGTAATGATGATATAAAAATGACTGAACGACTAATAAAAGCAGGAAAAATCATGGGAATAGAAATCGACGACCATGTGATAATTTCGGATAATTTGTTTACCAGCCTCCGATCCGACCTCGAAACATCAAGGTTGTGGAGATAAAAAAATGAAAATGAGTTTTTCAAAGAAATGTGAGTGGGCAAAGAAAGCTTTAATAGCAGGTTCTGACGAAAAGCTTTATAAAATAGCAAAGGAAAGTGGCTTAGGGATAAGATGGATTACTTATTATTTAAATGCATATGAGGCAGCCGGAAAATCCGGTATAAAAGCGCTTACATATCGAAAAAAGATGCCTCTTGGTATTCAAAAAAAAGCTTTGGAAAAACTTGATAAATATCTTTCTGAAAAGTATCCCCCTCATCTACGTTCCGAAATAGATTTTGATGTAAAAGCGGAGAGTAATCGAATTATAGCTTATGAGAAAAGACCCTCTTTTATGGATCCTTCTAAGTTAACCTTCACCGAAACATTTCAGGTTCGTTACACTGATTTTGATGATCGCTGGCATTTATATTGGATGAGAAAGTTCCATATATGGTGGCCTTATATCCCGGGAAAACCGGTATATACAATTGATGATTGCATTAGAGAGGTAGAAGGAGATCCCTGGGGATGCTTTTTCGGCTAAAAAACCGAAATTTATCTTATATAATTAGCCAAATCGAATAACGAAAAAATCCTGTAAATCCTTTTTTTATCCTGTCTAATTTTTTCGGGTGTGGTGTGGCTTTGTGTGAGACAAAATTTTAAGTTTCTAGTTTAAGGTTTCGTGTTTCGAGTAAAAAAAATCTGTGTATATCCGTGGCTGTTTTTTTAGTTGGTTCGTTGGATTGTGGGGTCGTTGGTTCGGATTTTTTTACCCCACCTAACGGCCTAACGATCCAACTATCTAACGATTTCAAATTTTCGGGGGGTTGCCGATTTCTTTGTCGAGTTCGCCAAGAAGTTTTTTTGCTTTTTTCGATATCTTATCCGGTGTCCAGATGTATGCTTCCGCGAAAAGGTCTCCTTTTCCCGTTCCGTACAAATAGCCCATGCCTTGACCTTTTAATATGAATATTCTTCCCGATTTTGTCCCGGCGGGGATGGTTAATTTTACTTTTCCGTTTAGTGTGGGAATTGTTATTTTTCCGCCTTCAATAGCCATTTTGTAACTTATCGGCACTTTTAATCTTAAATTGTTTCCTTCTCTCTTGAATTTTGAATCACTTTTAACTCTTATTTCTACGATTATATTGCCTTTAGGTCCGCCGCGCAGGCCAGTATTCCCTTCTCCTCTTAGAGGAATATAATTTCCGGTTTCGACTCCCCCCGGGATTCTGACGGATATTTGTTTTTCCTTCTTTATTCGTCCTTCACCGTGACAGTCGGAACACGCGTTTTTTACAACTTCGCCCGTTCCTTTACATACGGGACAGGTGGAAACGGAAACCATTTGACCGAAAAAACTTGAACGGGTTACCTGTACTTCTCCGTTACCATTACATCTGGAGCAGGCTTGTGTCGTTCCGCCTTTTCCTCCGCATTTTTTGCACTGTTCGAATAGACGGATTTTTATTTTTTTTGTGGTTCCTTCGGATGCTTCTTTAAGATTGATTTCTAGGGGTATGCGGACATCTTCACCCGGCGCTTTATGTGCCCTTCGCCTTCTACTGCCGGTTCCACCCTGCCCGAAGAGGTCAAAAAGTCCGCCTCTACCTGCCCCAAAAGTTTCGAAAATGTCTCCAAATATGTCTCTGAGATCTTCCTGGTGAGAAAAGTCCTGCCAGGTGAAGTTTCCGCCCTGGAAATGAACACCTTCTTTGCCAAAACGGTCGTAATTGGATCTTTTTTCAGGGTCGGCCAGTACTTCGTAGGCTTCAGATATTTTCTTGAATTTTTTTTCAGCTTCTTTTTGATTGTCTTTATTTACATCCGGGTGATGCTTTCTTGCAAGTTTTTTGTAAGCTTTTTTTATTTCTTGAGTACTCGCGTCCTTGCTAACCCCCAGGGTTTCATAGTAGTCATTATTTTTAGGCATATCTGATATTATTTACCGGTTATTCTTTCTCCTCTTCATTTTTATCCTCTTCCTCATCGATTACCTCAAAATCTGCCTCGACTTCTTCTGCTCCTTTTTCTTCTTCTTTCTTTTCTTCCTGCGGTTTTTGCTCTGAGGTTCCGGAAGCAGTCGCGCCCTCCTTTTGAGCCTCTTCTTTCTTTTTCTGTTCGTATAATTTCTCTGAGATTGAATAAGAAGCTGTCTGAAGACTTTCCGATTTATTTCTTATATTAACAGGATCTTCTGTTTCGAGAGCTTCTTTAAGATCGGATATCGCGTTTTCAATAGCGCCGCGTTCTTCACTTGAAACGAGATCGCCGTGCTCTTTTAGTGTTTTTGTTGTATTATAGATAAGCGTATCGGCAAAGTTTCTTGCGTTTATTAATTCCTGCTTCTTTTTATCTTCTTCCGCGTATGTTTCTGCCTCGGTTCTCATTTTCTCGATTTCATCTTCGGTTAGACCGGAAGAAGATTCGATTTTGATTGATTGTTCTTTCTTTGTTCCAAGGTCTTTTGCCGAAACATTAAGTATGCCATTTGCGTCTATATCGAAACTGACTTCTATTTGCGGAACACCTCTTGGTGCGGTAGGTATACCTGTTAACTCGAATCTTCCCAGTGTTCTGTTATCAGCCGCCGTAGGTCTTTCTCCCTGAAGAACATGAATTGAAACCGCGGGTTGGTTATCTTCAGCGGTTGTAAAGACCTTGCTTTTTTCGGCGGGTATAGTGGTATTTCTGGGTATTATTGTTGTCATCATTCCGCCGAGGGTTTCTATTCCGAGGGACAGAGGGGTTACATCGAGAAGTAGAACATCTTTTACATCTCCTGCCAGTACTCCTCCCTGGATAGCCGCGCCAACAGCCACAACTTCGTCGGGGTTAATCCCTTTATTGGGTTCTTTATTGAAAAGTTCTTTAACTTTTTCTTGAACAGAAGGCATTCTTGTCATACCACCTACGAGAAGAACTTCATCGATTTCATCTGTAGTTAAATTCGCGTCTTTAAGAGCGTTTTTAACTGGTCCTTCTATTCTCTTAAGGAGTTCTTCGCATAAAGATTCAAGTTTAGCCCTTGTTAGTTTCTTTTCAAGGTGTTTTGCCCCTGTTTTGTCTCCCGCCAGATAAGGCAAATTTATTGTAGTTTCTTTCATTGTGGAAAGTTCGGTTTTTGCTTTTTCCGCCGCGTCTCTTACTCTCTGGACAGCGCTTCTGTCGTCAGAAATATCTATTCCCGTTTCATTTTTGAATTCTTCTATTAACCATTCCATTATTGTATGGTCAAAGTCATCTCCGCCAAGGTGTGTATCTCCGTTTGTTGACAGAACTTCGAATACCCCTTCACTTATTTCAAGAATGGATACATCGAAAGTTCCTCCGCCAAGGTCAAAAACGGCTATTTTTTCTTCTTTTTTCTCTGATAAACCGTAGGCAAGAGAAGCCGCCGTGGGTTCATTTATTATCCTTAAGACTTCCAACCCTGCTATTTCGCCCGCATCTTTTGTGGCTTTCCTCTGGGCATCGTTAAAATACGCCGGGACAGTTATGACGGCTCTTTTAACTTCCCTACCTACGTGTTCTTCAGCAGCTTTCTTTAGGTATTGAAGAACTTTCGCGGAAACTTCCGGTGGAGAATAGACTTTATCTTCCACCTTTATTCTCGCGTCGTCATGAGGACCTTTTATTACGTCAAAAGGAACTTTTTTCTTTTCATTTTCTATTTCCTCGTACCTTCTGCCCATAAATCTTTTTACTGAAAAGATTGTATTCTGAGGATTGGTAAGCTGTTGCCTTTTTGCTTGTAATCCAACTAACTCCTCTCCTTCTTTGAATCCTACTACCGAAGGAGTGGTTCTTTGTCCTTCAGAATTTGTAATTACTTCCGGTTCTGATTGTTCGACAATCGCGACAACCGAGTTAGTTGTTCCGAGATCGATACCGATTACTGGTTCTTTCATTCTGCTTCTCCTCCTTGATTGTTACTATTATTTTGATTTTTATTACGGTTCTCTTCGCTATTTTTCACTACTATAACTTTTGCGGGACGAAGAATTTTATCTTTGATTTTATATCCAATTTCCGTCTCTTTTAATATAATATCATTTTCTTCATCCTCTTTTTCAATTACGTGGATTGCGTCATGTTTTGCGGGGTCGAATTTCTCTCCTATGGATTCAAACGATTCAATATTATAACTTTTTAGTAAGTTGTTTAGATTGGAGTAAACCAGACGAATCCCATCGCTGAAAGATTTATAATCATCTTTGTGTTCTTTGCTTTCTTCGAGGGATTTAAACGCCCTCTCGAAATCGTCGAGAATAGGAAGAATTTTCCTAAATACTTCTTCAAGGGTAAAATTATAAATTTTTTCTTTTTCTTGAATAGCTCGTTTTCTAAGGTTTTCGTAGTTAGCTAAAGCTCGAAGATATTTATCCTTGAGTTCTTCTTTTTCTTCTTCTAAGTTGTCGATTATTACTTCCATACCTTCAAATTCACCCTGTATTTTGTTTTTTTTATTTTCTTCTTTTTCTTCTTCTTCTATATTTTCTGTTTTTTCTAATTCGTTAAATTGATCGGCTTCCGCCATCTTTTTTCCTCCTAAATTTTATATGCAGTAATTTATTAGAACGATTTTTAAAGTCAACCCCGGCAACTGTAAACCTTGTAACTAATCTTAATAAGAAATCGTGATTAGTCAAGGGGGTGAAGTCATTTTTTTTTAAGTCTTTTTATAAAATGTTACTATAAATTAACTATAGGATAGTATACAGCTTAACGATGAAGGGCGCGTGTCCTTTGCTTGATCAGACTGTAATGCATTCGTGTTGATTGATTGCGAGTTGTCAGTTGCGCTATTTGTATTTCAAAAATGACGCGTTTATTTGTTTTTCTGTTTCGCTGCCCACACCAGCCGGAATATTTGATTTTCCGATACCTGTTATCAAAATAGCGTCTGCTCCTTTACTTTTTGCCTCTTCAATCAATTTCTTTTGGACTTTATCGTTGGAAACAAAATCGCAGCCGCTGCCGATCGCGTGCCCTATAATCGTATATTCTTTTTCTATTTCCGCTGCCTGGAAATACACATCGACTGTAGTCGTTGGCTCAAATTCTTTTCCGACGTAATTAACGTTCGCGGAGCAGCCGATAATAACTATAAGTATTAATATACTGCTTAACTTAGATTTACTTTTAAGCATAATTTCCTCCTTATTTTCTGGATTAAAATGTAATCTAAAGAGGGTTCTTTTAGATGTTTTTTGAACTCTAAACAGTTCCTCTGCGTTCTTCGAGTTTTCTACGTATCTCTTCGCATTTTTCTCGTGTCAGTCCCATACGTAGAATAAACAGGATTACCAATATAAAGCCCAAAATCGGTATTCCCGCGAGTGTTTTGCGTATCCAGAGAATTGTTTCGGGTGTTTGCGTTTTGAGAGTAGAATCGAAGCCTATCAAGGACAAAATAAAACCAAAGATGATATAACCTACTGAATTGCCTAACTTAAGTATATATGAACCACAGGCGGTAAAAGAACCCTCTCTTCTTTTACCCGTGTTAAGTTCATCGTAATCCATAATATCCGCTCCTATAGAGCCGTGTAACATCCATAGTGCGGATGCTGCAAATCCCATCATTCCGGAAGCGACAGTTTGGAGCCAGGGAATAAGGGGGGTATACAGGTACCAGGAACCTCCGTATCCCACTATGCCGATACATGCCGCGGTAATAACCGCTTTGCGTTTACCTATTTGGTTCGCGATTCTGCTTAATATCGGAGCTCCCAGAAGTCCTCCGAGCATAAAAGAGATTCCCATCCAGAAGTTCCAGTTATCTCCCAGTATAGTGCTACCCCGACATACATAATAGACTGTCGTGTAATAACCGAGTGAGCCTATCATACTTGTGCTAAAATTGAAAGCGAAACCGAAACCCATTATCATTCGGAATGGTTGTACTTTTAGTGTTTCATAAAATGAGCTTTTAATTGAAATGCTTTCTTTAGTTTTTACAACTACTTTATCGTAATATCGCTCTTTTAGTCTGAAAAACATAACTATGGCAAATATTGCCATAATTGTGCCAAGGATTCCTGTATAAACCTGGATGCCCTTTAATGTGTTTTTACCTCCCCCGGGAAGAAGGAACCAGGCTAAATTTGTGAAACGCAGAGCATAAAAGTTACCTACCTCAAAAATTTTCTGCATTACACTTTTATATGTCATAATAGAAGTACGTTCGTCGTAATCCGGTGTCATCTCCGCGCCCAGGCTGTCAAAAGGTACGGCGAAAGCGCTTATAATCGGAATATAAATGAGGCATGATGCCGCCATATACCAGAAAATAACCGAGACTCCCAGAAATTTTATCGTCGCCCATTCGGGTGATACGGCAAATAACAACGGTAGACCAAGTCCGCTTAAAATGCCGGCGATTAAAATGAAAGGACGTCGTCGGCCATGTTTAGAACGCAGGTTATCCGATATCCAGCCAACCAAAGGATCCACAATCGCGTCATATACACGAATTAGTGTTAATGCTAATCCAACCAGGCGCGGATCAACCCCCAGGTAGATATTAAATACTGCAAAAGCGACACCCGGGTACAGCCAGAGTCCCCACATGTTGAGCCCGGTTCCCAGGCCGTAAGATATTTTAGTTGGAATAGGGACACGGTCACGAATAGGTTTATACTCTTTATTAGTAATAGTTTTTTCTTCCATTTAGCCTCCCTAAATATTAGGAATTAAAACTCTTAAATTGTTTTGATAAAAATCTTATTTATAGTTTTGTATCATTTTTTCGATGACAAAATAACAGAAATCAATTATTCTGTCAAGAGTTTTAAAATTGGTTTTAACTAGAGATTTTTTATTGTTTTTTATTATTCTGAAGTTTCAAATATGTATTTTCTATTTACTACTTCTACATTTGGAGGAATTTTATTTTTTTCGAAAAAGTCATAACCTTCTTTTAAATTGTTCCAAAATTCTATCCATTTTGATTGTTTGTGTTTTTCCATATTTGATTTATTCATTTTAAAAGGGAAAATATGTACTCTGAAAAAGCTTTGTCCATTACGGAATGCTGCATAGGCAATTGCGTATATTTCTTCGATGCCTGTGTTGGTCATCGCATAGCAACCTATTGAAACGCAACTTCCGTGTACCATTAAAGCGCCTCCGGTTCTTTTATGTGTTCTGTCATACTTGTTTGGATAACCGAGATTAAATGATAAATGAAAATTGCTTACGGGATTTAGTCTTTGTGGGGTAACAAAATAAAAACCCTCGGGAGCTTTACCATCTCCTTGTATTGTTTTTGGTCCCAGTGTACCTGAACCGTAAGTACAGATTTCGTAAGTTTTAAAAAGAGTAAATGTATTTTCTGATTTGACCCATATTTCAAGTTCCATCGATTCTTTGAAAATCCTTATGAATATGGGGGACCCATAGTTTAAGTTTTTTTCTTTAAACACTTTTTCGAGCTCCGGTTTGACTCGTTGAATGGCCCTTCTGGATCTAGGGCTTGCAGGAATTTTGCTTTCGGCGAATGATACACGACTGATAACGAAAAAAACGAATAAGATTATTAAACTATGTTTTTTTATCATTATTAGTATTTTTTTTAAATTTAGCTTTTCTATCAGCGGTAAATTTCCACCAATATTCCGGGGGATTTCCGTTGCAGAATGAAACAGCCGAGATAAAAACATCGAGCAGACAGGGGTCGTGACGTTTTCCGGTTAATTGGCATAGCTTTCTATATATAATGTAAGGATCTACTCCGGCTAGTTCAGTAGGTTCTTGAAATCCAAGAAGGCGTAATTTTGCAGCTATAGCCGGTCCGACATTTGGAATTGATTCTAATTTATCAAAGCCTATTCTTTTTTTAGGCATTTTTTTCTAAGTGTATATAATAATCCAGATGTTCCTTGATCTTTTGCCAGGGGTCAAACTCCAGTCCAAAATCTTTTTTCATGTCTGAAACATCCCACATTAATGGTTCATCACTCCAGCCTTTATCTTCCAATAATATTTGGCTTTCTGAATTACATTTTTTTACTGCTTCTTGCGCGATCTCATACCATGATGTAAAATTTTTAGAAAGTCCATAATATGTTTTTCTATTCACATTACTGTGTAGAATTTTGATATATAGTTTAGCAAGATCTCCGGCCCAGATGAATTGCGTGCCGTCATTTTTAGTGATGGGTATAGGTTTATTATTAAAGGCGTTCTTCACAATATTAAGAAAACGGGCATCGCTCTGGGGATGGGCACCTTCTGCTATTGGATTTCCAAAAGTGTAACCAGGACGAATAATGATAATTCGAATTGGTGAGAGATGCGATTGTGCAATTAAAAAGTTTTCACTCGCCGCTTTGGTTGCGCCGTAAAAAGTAGCCGGATGCTGTTTGGTTTTTACGGTTGCAATTTTTATTTGTTCTTCTAACGGATCTGCGCCTCCCATATAGAGACTATCATTGACCGAAGTCGATGATGTATAAATAAAATGTTTTACGTTCTCCCTTGCGGCTATATTAGACATAAATACCGTTGGTAAAGTGTCGTCCTGAAGGGTTTCCCACCCTTCTTTTTGTTCGGAATAATTTAATGCGATATGAATACACGCGTCTTTACCCTTAATTAATTCTTCGAGTAGTTTGGTATCGGAGAGGTCTCCTTCTATGATTTCGAGCTCTTTTATTTCTTTGAATTTTGGGATTTTATTTGGATTTCGAGCTAATATAGTTATTTTATGATTGTGTTTCAGCAATTCTAATGTAACGTATGATCCAATGAATCCTGTTCCGCCGGTTAAAAAAATATTCATTTCTTTCAAAATAATAGAATTTTTTTTTATGTCAATAGATTTTAGTTCATAGATTTTCAGTTTCAGATTTTATTTTTTGGCTTATTGGTTTGTTGTATATAAGAAATATTTGTTCTATAAAATTTTCTCTATGTTTTGGATCATTTAGACGCTTTTCATCAACCACAGGAATCAGGGGAAATGATTCTGTGAAGGCTTTAGCAAATAATCCTGTACCGTTATCTTCTATGACCTTTTTTCTGTGAACTTCCGCGTCAAATAATCCACAGCTTGGAGATTTTGATTTAAAAATAAAACCGCAGAGTTTTTTATTTGATAAATCTTTCAAACGTTTTTTTATCCATGAATTCATTTTGTCAGTTATGTCTATATTTGTTTGTTTTGTAATAAGTCGAATCTTTCTTTTGTTTTCGAAAAGATTAATCGCTTCTCTGGGAACACTCATGCCGAATTCTACTTCGGGACAAACTGGTAGATATTCCACGTATTTTCCAAATGTATCACGAAGATAATGGTTAAGTTTATGCCCACCATCATACCTTACCTTTTCTCCGAGTAAACAAGTACTTATTCCTACGAGGGGTTTTTTGTTCATAATATTAAGCTAATAAAAAAGACTGTTTTTGTATATAATTACCGTTTATCGTAAATCATTGTCATTTTTCTTTTTCCCCAGGGTGAAGTGGAAGACTGCTTAATCGATAGGATTTCTCCATATTCCATTAAACTCCAGATTTCATTTGATACCATTTCAGTAGCCTTCCCGCCCATATTAAATTCGATTTTAGATTCAAATATTAAAGTTTTGCCGTTTTTCGACCAGTTTGCTGTCGTTATACGGGAGGAATTCCAGAATTCCGATTCATATTCTTTACCATCGAGAGTCATCTTCTCTTTCGTAATTTCATCATCAGCATATTCTAAAATTCGAGTTCTTTCTATAGTAATGTTATTTCCTTTTTGGATAACATTCAACTTATAGGGTATCTGACTTGCCCCGTAATTATCCAGAATGCTTTTTTCTTCGTTAAAAATCCATTTTCCCGAAAAATCATGTGGTTGTTTCTCTTTTAAGTTTAATGTAGCTAATCCGCATGTACTCCTGAAGGGATTGATGGCTTCTATATAGGCGGAATCTTCTAAACTCAGTATTCGCGGATGATTTACCAGTTTTTTGTGTTGTTTTTTTAACGTATTCCGGACCATTCCCGCCCAGATGACATACAAACACCATTTTGGTTGTTGCTCTAGAATTTCAAGTGATGGAGGATTGCCGACTTCTCCTAGTACAAGTGGTTTGCCTTTTGATAAAATTAACAAACCATCGTAGTAGGACTGGTTGAAATCACTTCTATAAACATCCAGAGATAGAACATCGAGGTATTCGTTTCCCGGATAGAAGTTAGAGAACTCCATTCCGGGTCTACTTGGTCTATCGACGTTCCAGACCCAGATTAGATTATTTAGTTTGTGATGGTTTACAAGCCTATCGAATAATTGGATATAAAGTTCTTTTGTGCTGTATTCTCCATGACGACCTCCCCACCAGAACCAGTCACCATTCATTTCATGATATGGTCTCCATAGTATCGGTACTCCGGCTTTTTGGAGTTTTTTGAGGTAAAACGCGATATTATCGACCTGTTTGCACCAGTGTTTATAAAGTTTTGTTTCCGGTGTTAGGATATCTTTGAATTGTTGGTCTGTCAATTGACCCTGAACACTTGCCAGAGAGTCCGGTTTTGCTCCAGGCAGACCTCTGAAAGTAACCGGTTCATCGGTGGTAGGCGGTACCGCGTGCCAGCATATAGTGATGATAGACCCAAGTTTATGCTGTCTTATACATTCTTCGACAATGTCCGGTCTTGCCAGGTAAGAATCCGTATCTCCAGCCTTTGCAAAGCCCATGTCCGTACTAAAAACTGCTGGTGTTTTACCTATATATTTTGCTGCGAAACGCGTATTCCTGTCTTTTATGTTTGGATAGTTATGTTGTCCTGTTAGAGTGTACTTTCCTGAAATGCTGTATAAAAATTCCAGAAGAGCTTTAGCTTCCCTCGACGCGTTTGGCGTTACCGGTTCATAACTTTCATTGGTTTCTAAAGACGGTGAAGAACACATACATAGCAATATTACAAAGAATATAAAAAAGCTCTTTAATATGAATTTCAACTTTTACCTCCCTTGATAAATTGTTTCTTTAATTAGTATTCCCAGTATTCTTTTAATATAAAGTTTTGCTTCTGTGATTGTTGTAGTTCCATACGTAAGTAATAGCGATGCTCAAATCCATTTGTGACAACAATTCTCTTACCTTGAAATTCTTCTACATAGTTAATAATATTTTTCGCCATAGCTTCATTCCTTTTATCCCAGAACTCTTGCCGTGAGATGATATATTCTTTAAATTGCTTCAAATCTGGAACGGTTTCTGTAAACTTAAGACTACTATAGAGAAGATATCTGACATTTATAGCGCATATGGAATCGGCTGCTGCCGAGTTGATTACTCTGGGATACTCCTTTAAAAGAGAATGATTGAGATTGTCGAAATTTAATAACATGGTGATCTGCTCCGCCGGAAGCGAGACGGAATCATCTGATTCGCTTTTGCTGATTAAATTCTCTAATTTTTCGTTAAAGGCTTTCTCTTGTTCGAAGTACCGGGTTTCAATGTAATATTTGTTTCGGTTCTCGATATCATAATATCTAAGAAGTACTGATGGGTTTTCATCCAGATATTTTTTTACTATTATTGTCTCGAGAGTTGGATTTTTGTTTTTTTTTACGATTTCAGAAAACCTTTCAACAGGCCAGGAAATAGGGTGTTCAAATAAAATTACGTCAGGTTTCACCCGATCTAATATCTTTAACATGTCTTCTCCGTCAAAGTTTTCCGTTGCTTGATGGACGATTCCGAATATGATAACTTCAGTTTCAGGGGAGGCTTTAGCTAAAAGTAAAATGGGTAATAGTAATATAATTATGGACCAATTTTTCATTTGTTTTTTTCTCCTTCCGGTTAGTGGTTTTCGTCGAATCCCGGGCGTATAAATCCTCTTGCTTTTGGGCATATCTTTTCAACTTTTATGCGTAATCGATCAAGATGTACAAGAAGGTCAAGTGTTTCATCCTCACATTCCGGGAAGTGACGATGTATTTCTCCCCATGCGGCTATGGAGCGGTTTATTGCAATTAATGCAACTTTTGCTGAACCATCACTGTCTTCCTGTAGTTCGTTTGAATCTCCTTTTACTGCTCTTATTAACTTGCTATATATTTGGTATTGATACCAGCGAATGATGTCTATTGCGTCTTTGATGCCGTTTGCTTCTTCGATAGGATTACCATTGGGTATTTCGAGTTCCGCTTTTAGATTCAGCTCATCCTGCTTTTGGTTAAATAGTTGACTGGATGAATTGAACCAGTTTTCGACCATTTCCCCGTACGCTTTCGCGGAGGTGCAGCATTTATCTTCCTCTATGTTTTCCTTTCTTGTCATTTTTTCTTCGGTTTCGGTCTTAAGATCGAGAGAATTCAAGTCAATGCCCTTTTTCATTGAAGTTTCTTCCAGCATATCAAGCGTTAATTGAAGAATTTCAGATAGTTTTTGCCAAAAAAGCTTGTTGTTTATGTCACGAGATTCATTATCTGGAAACTGTTTCTCGCTTAATGCGAAATTCATGCAACGGGAAGTGAAAGGGCAACGCTCGCACCAGTAATCGCAATAATTGTAAATACCTGGAATAAAGGCTGGATTTTTAATAATTTTCTTGATATCTTTTTTGTTCATGCCATTAGTCCGAAGTTAAAATGTTGACAGTTTCTATTTTTTAATTTTCTTATTCTTAGAAAAGATTTTCCATATTGTTTTACCATATTTCTCTGCTTCTTCGGTAGGTACATCTATATCAAATGCTTGACTTATAGTATTTCGTACTAATCTTATGCAAGATTTTTCCGAATTGATATTCATAATATATAAGTCGGAAGATATATCCATTGCTTCGATTTTATAATTATCTAAATCTTTAATTTCCCATTTGTCATCTCCAAGTGGGTCCCATTCAATTAATATTTTTTGTATTTCTTTTTCTAATATATCCATATTCTTCCTTTATTTCTTGAATCTTGATATATTTTTGATTGAAGTTAGTTTCTCATCATCAAGTCCACATAAATCTTCTTCTGATATATATCCTTCAGCTAATAACCTGCCAAAAACAGTTATTAACATAGAATATCTATAATCGTATTTATCAGCCATATTGTTTCTTTTAGCACTTAAAAAATCATGTAAATCCCATATTTGATCAACAGACTTCATTTTATTTAAACGATTTAATATTTCCTTTTTTATTATTTCCATTTCTCTTTGATAAGCTTTGTCAAATGCTTTACGAGCTATCTTTTTTTCTCTTTTAGACCATTTTGAATTGCGAATAGACATTTTTTATCCTCCAAATAAACCCAATTAACCTTTAAGTTTAATAGAATATTTTTTTATGTCAAGCTATTCCGATGAATAAATTCTTCGAATTTAAGTCAAATGGTCAAATTGAGAAATAGTTAAATGGTTTTTTAGGATTTTGGATTTAGGGGTTGGGATTTGGGAAACTCTCCTAACCCCCTAACTTTCTAACGACCTAACGATTAATTCTTTGTGTTCTTTGCGCACTCTGTGTGAGATTATTGTTTTGGGGTAGGGTAAATGGGCTTGACAAGCAGTTTTTAGTAGCTATATTTCGTCAAACGGAGGATTTATGCCGACTTATGAATATGAGTGCTTAAAATGTAAATATAGATTTGAAAAATTCCAGGGAATTAAAGACGAACCTTTGAAAAAGTGTCCGCGTTGTGGCGGGAAATTGAGAAAGTTGATTGGTGCGGGTGTTGGTATTATATTTAAAGGTAATGGTTTTTATCATACCGATTATAAGAAGTCCGATGGTGCTAATTCTGCGACGAAGAAATCAGAGAGTAGTAAAGATAAAACTGCGAAAAAAAACGATTAGTAGAAATTTTCTTAACACCTTTTAATGTTTTTAGTATTTTTTCTTTTTTTTCTTCTTTTTTCCTATCTATTATTTAAGTTTTACGAACATATTAAAGTTTATAGACCCCGGGAAGAATTATTTTCTTTTCCAAGTGATTTAGATGTTCAATTCGAAGATATAAATTTTACCTCGCGGGATCAGGTGTTACTTAATGGTTGGTTTATAGAAGGTTCTTTACATAGAGTTATCCTTTTCTGTCATGGGAATTTCGGGAATATTTCATCGAGAGTGGATATTATTAAAGATTTAAATTTACTTGGATATAATGTGTTTATTTTTGATTATAGAGGTTACGGCAGAAGTAACGGTGTTCCAAGTGAAAAGGGTTTGTACTTAGACGTTTTGGGAGCATACGATTATCTTAAAGATAAAGGATTTAAAGATGAAGATATGATTGTTTTTGGTAGGTCTTTAGGCGGGGCTGTTGCTATTTTTCTTGCAAGTTTTGTTGGGGGTTTAAGGGGGATGATAATCGATAGTACTTTTATATCTGCAAGGGATTTGGGTTACGATATACTTGGTTATTATCTACCGAAATTTTCAATATCGAATCGTTTTGAGTCTATTAAAAGAATAAAAAACATAAAAATACCAAAATTGATTGTACATAGCGAACATGACGATTTGATACCCTTTCATCATGGGGAAAAATTGTTTGCCGAGGCATTGGAACCTAAGACATTTCTAAAAATCCGGGGATTGCATAATAATTGTATATCTGAGTCTAAAGATGTTTATTTGGTGGGGATTAAGGATTTTTTGGATAGCCTGGAACTCGGAGAATAAAAAATTGCAAAACAAAATTTAAAAGTGATTAAACCACGAAACACACTAAATACACGATACGCCACTCACTCTTTTTAATTTGTGTTAAAAAAAACACACGAAAATAATTAACAATGTTAACTCGACACTTATCATAATGCAGGTATTTATCTTTGATTTTTTCAACCAAATTCTTAAATCTTTTATAGCTTTCCTTAGATATTTGGGTTGACATAGATAAAATTCATAAGTATAATTTATCATAAGAGATTCCTTGCTATGAGAAGTTCTTAGGAAAAACAAAACTATTACCAGAAAGGAGGTTTCGTATGATTGCTAAACATAGAATCGTGGTACTTTGTACAGCAATTCTTGGTGCGGTGCTACTTTTTACTTCCTGTGGCGGTGAAATTATTAGTGGGCTTAATCTTCTTGAGCCGACCGGTGGCGAACAGGTTTTATTGCCTGTATCACTCTTCTGGACAAAAGTTGAGAATGCCTCTGGTTATGCTGTGGAAGTTGATACCACTGCTAATTTTGCATCACCAGTGGTTTCTGTTGAGGTTTCTGATACCACATATACCATCTCGAGTCTTAATACGCTCAAATACTATTGGCAGGTCTTTGCGCTTGATGGGAATGGTAGGATGAATGATTTCTCGGATCTCGATTCCTTTGTGGTCTCAGGCGCTGCCTATCCAAGGAATCTGTTAACAAGGATTCAGGTCTTAGAAGATCCTCAGTCAATTGACATTACCCCGAATGGCGCTGAGATCTGGGTTAACCACTGGGGGCAGTACGATACCCTTGTCTATGTGATATCGACTGCGACCAATCAGGTGACCCACCCGATTCCGGTTACCAATGTCGGTGATAATGAGTTGAGAATTACCAGTGATGGTAGTTTTGCCTACTACTGTGGTGTCTGGAATATGGACAGTGCCGGTATCCTCGAAATTTCTACATCGAGTTATACCCAGACCAGGATGCTCGGTTTTCTAGAAGGCTCTCCACCGGTTAAGGTTGGCCCGGAAGGCTACGGGGTGGCATTGACCCAAGCGAACGACATCATCTATGCAACGCATATGGCGACGGCCGGGGACGGCTGTATCACGAAGTTCGATGTCTCAAGCGGGGCAATGATCGACAGCGTTCTTTTGCCCTGGATAATGGATGTCGACCTGAACCACGCCGAGACAAAACTCTATGCGGTCAACCAGAGCGATGACATCTTCTATGAACTCGATCCAACGACGATGACTGTCAACCGACAACTTTCGGTCGGCAACGGACCCGAGATTATTCTGATTACCCCTGATGATGAATATGCCTTTATTTCGCATCTTAATGACGATGTCTATGTTGTTGATCTCTCAAGCTTTACGAAAGTTACCCAATTTGATCCTGATATCGGAGAATTTGGTATGGCTTTTACCCCGGATGAGAACTATCTTTTCCTCTGCGATGATGGTTCTGATTATATTAGTGTCTACGATGTCAACGACCCAACAAATCCGACCATGGTCGAGAAACTCGAGTTCCCGGACGCTGGTTCGTTCACTGAACTTGTCTTCAATCCTGATGGCTCCCGAGCCTATGTCGTCGAGTCTCACGGTTACATTTATGTCTTAGGGAAGTAATCGAGTCTCCAAAAGATTCAAGCTCCCGAGATTCCCCGGGAGCTTTTTATTATTATCTCATGGACACAAGTAGGGGACGAAAAGGCACCACTTCCCCCTTGCCCAAAGAGTTAAAAGGAATATACTGGTTACATGAAAAAATTCTCGAATTTCGAATTCTTTCTTGCTAAAAGATATATAAGAATTAAAAAGGGCGAAGGTTTTAGATCTTTAATTACCCTGTTCGCGGCTGGTGGAATTTGTTTGGGGGTCGCTACTCTTTTAGTGGTTCTTTCCGTAATGAACGGAATGCAGACTGATTTAAAGAGTAAGGTTCTTGGTGCCAGTGCGCCTCTTACACTTTCGAGGGTAGACCAAATTGCGATTTCAGATTGGGAAGAGATTGCATCTAATGTAAAGGAGAGTGTGCCTGAAATTAAGAATGCTGCACCATATATTTATGAGAAGGCACTCTTGAGATTTGATAAAAAGACCGATGGAGCAATAATAAGAGGTGTGGATCCCGCTTCTTTCTCGTTGGTCTCTGATATTCCCGAAAACATTGTTATAGGTGAATTTGATCTTTCGGAAAGAAGGATTGTTCTCGGGAAATTTCTTGCTAATCGGTTGTGGGCTCATGTCGGAGACACAATAACTGTTTCCGCTCCTTTTTCTTCCGCTCCGACGCCGTTTGGTTTTTTGCTTTCGGCTGATGATTATATTGTCTCCGGACTTTTTGATATGGGAATGTATGAATACAATGCGACACTTGCCATAATGTCTGTAGAAAACGCGAGGAAGCTTTTTGGTGTTAATGGTGTTACGGGAATAGATTTTACTGTAAATAATCCGTATAAAGCTCCCGGACTTGCAATCGATATTGTGGCGGAACTCGGGTATCCGTATAGGGTTGTTAACTGGATGGAGAGGAATAGAACGCTTCTTAGAGCTTTAGAGATAGAGAAAAAAGTGATGTTTATCATATTAACTTTAATAATTATCGTTGCCGCCTTTAATATTATTTCTTCATTGGTATTGATTGTTTTGGGAAGAATGAGAGAAATAGGTATTATTAAAGCTCTGGGATCTTCTGCTTCTTCTATTACGAAAGTCTTTATTTTAGATGGACTTATTGTCGGAGGTGGGGGTACTCTTTTTGGCGTCGGTTTAGCCTGGATATTATGCTTTCTTCTTGGAAAGTATCAATTTATAGATTTGCCTTCGGATGTTTATTTTCTTACAAAATTACCGGTAGAAATGCAATTATTTGATTTCCTCCTGGTGGCTTTTTCAGCTATAATATTATCTTTACTGGCGGCTTTGTATCCCGCGAAGAAAGCTTCCAGTCTCGATCCTGTGGAGGCTATAAGAAATGAGTGATAATATAATTACACTTAAAGATGTAAGTAAGGGTTTTATTTCAGGTAAGGAAGAGATAAAGGTGCTCGACGGCGTTGATTTAGAAGTTGGAAAAGGTGATTTTATAACAATTAGCGGTCCTTCCGGTTCGGGCAAAAGCACTCTCTTAAACATTATCGGTGGTCTTTTGCATCCGGATGGAGGAGATGTCATTCTTGATGGAAACTCTTTGTATGGCTATAAAGATAGAGCGCTCGCGCAAATTAGAAATGAGAGAATAGGATTTATCTTTCAGTTTCATCATCTTTTGCTTGATTTTACAGTAGTTGAAAATTTGGCTATACCGCTTTTAATCAAGGGAACTGCTTTTAACAGAGCCTGTAAGGAAGCGGAGAAATTGCTGCATCGAGTAGATCTTAGCGGCAGAATGCATGCTAAACCCAGAACTCTTTCAGGAGGAGAACGGCAACGAGTTGCAGTCTTGCGAGCGATTATAAATAATCCTGTCTTGTTGCTGGCGGATGAACCTACAGGCGATTTGGATTGGGCTCACGCGGAGGCGGTTCTGCGGATGTTAGAAGAGATTCATCGGACAAGTGGAATGACGATTATACTAGTTAGTCATAATCGAAGGGTTGCACAAATGGGAAAAAAAACATATAATTTAGTTGAGGGTAAATTAGAAAAAAATGAAATGTGATTTATGCGGTGCTGATGGTGCTAAATATAAATATTATGAAGTATACTCAGATAATGTCCGGGAGATAAATATCTGTGAAGAATGTGCCAGGAAAAAGGGCGTAGATGTTAAAAATAAAGATGATTCGAGTATAAGCAAGAACAAAGTTTGTCCCACCTGCGGTTTGACATTTAGTGAGTACAAGAATTCTAAGCAATTAGGTTGTGTTAATTGTTATAAGACTTTTTATGATCAGATTCAGATTTATCTAAAAGATTCACAGTTGGATCTTGTACATAAGGGTAAAGAGCCGGTTACGAATACCAAGGTCCTTTCTGTAAAAAAAGAGATTTTAGAATTGAAACAAAAGTTGGAAAATTTTGTTGAAGAAGAAAAGTTTGAAGAGGCTGTTGAATTGAGAGATAGGATTGAGGAAAGGAAAAAAGAGTTGAAAACCATAAGGAGCAAAAATGATTAATTCACTTGTGGAACATTTTCCTGTATGGTTGGAAGAAGCCGGTCCTTATTCTGAAATGGTTTTGTTTTCCAAGGTTTCTTTATATCGTAATCTTGGAGGTTATAAGTTTAATAAAAAAAACACCGAAAAAGAGAAAGCACAAATTTTGAATTTACTGTTTGAAGGTGTTTCCACGCTTCCTCATTTTGATAATTATATTACTTTAAAAGATTTAGAAGATAGAGACAAACGATTTTTCGTAGAAAGACATTTTATATCAAGAAAAGAATATGAAAATTGTGAGTTTATTGGTTTGGCTTTAAACGATTCTCAGAGCAATATGCTTGTTTTGAACTCTGATGAACACCTTGAAATTTCTTCTATATGTTCAGAATTGTCTGCTAAAGAAGCGTTTGTTCAATGTGATGGACTGGATGATGAATTGAATGAAGAATTTGGTTTTGCTTATGATAATGAATTGGGTTTTTTGACTTCGTCGACAGATAAAGTCGGAACAGGTATGATTGTTTCTGCTGTAGCGCATCTCCCCGCTCTTGTTATTACCGGTAAATTTGTCGATATCATCGATGATCTCGAGGAGTCACTTTTTTCGATCGAAGGTGTTTTTAATATGGGGGAGAGTGTTGAGGGTAGTTATTTTAAAATAAGCAGCAAGTTTACCCTTGGTGTTTCCGAAGAAGAAATATTAAAATTATTTAAAAATAAAATTAAAAGCATAATTAAGGATGAAATTAACAGCAGGGAATACTTGACTCAAAAAGTTGGTTATGAAACGGAAGATAAAATTTGGAGATCCTACGGGATTTTAAAAAACGCAAGGATTCTGTCCGTTACAGACTTTCTTAACTTGACATCAGCCCTGAGACTTGGTTCAAGTTTGGGTATTATCAAGGATGTAAATATAATGGATTTGAATAAATGGCTTTTCCAGGTGCTTCCCGGACACATAAGGATTAATAATGAAGATGTTAGTAATGAAAAAGAGGAAAATATTCTCAGAGCAAAGATAATAAGGAATTATTTAGGAGGATAATCCTATGTTTATGGATGAAAGATTTACGAAAAAGCTTATAGATGTTGTGAAAATATCAAAAGATCTGAGCATTGAAGTTGGTTTGAGTGAAGTTACTCCGGTTATTCTTTTACTCGCGATACTAAAACACGGAAACAATATCGCGGTTACCATAATTGAAGAAGCTGGAGTCGATATTGAGGCGCTCGAGAATCGTATTCTAAGGCTTGTAAGGGGTATTAGTGGAGTTTCAATTATAAAAGAACCGATAGGTTTATCGGGGGATTCAATTAATATCATTGAGCAGGCAAAAGAAGAAGCCTTAGTCCTTGGCAGACAAATAATAGGTACGGAACATCTACTTTTATCTTTACTGAAATCTAATGAAGTAACTTTCGTTGAAATATTAAAACCCGAGGAAATTGATTATTATTTAGCAAAACAGATGCTTCTCGAGATTTTCAATAAAGAAAAAGTAAGTGAGCAAAGTACAGATAAACCGAAAAAATCTGTCGACAGAACGCTTGATTATTATACGAGGGACCTTACCGAACTCGCGAAGAAAGGGAAAATCGATCCCATAATAGGTAGGGAAAACGAGATGGAAAGGATAATCCAAACTTTGTGTCGAAGAAAAAAGAATAATCCTGTGCTTGTTGGTGAACCAGGTGTTGGTAAGACCGCAATAGTAGAGGGTTTAGCTCAGAGGATTGTTGCAGGTTCAATTCCTAAGATGCTTCAGGGGAAGAGGATTCTTTCTATGGATCTCGCTTCTATTATAGCGGGAACAAAATACCGCGGACAGTTTGAAAAAAGGTTAAAACAGATCTTAGAATCATTGAAAGATTCCGATAATATTCTTTTTATCGATGAAATGCATACAATTGTAGGTGCCGGAGCTGCCGAAGGAGCGATCGATGCTTCTAATATGCTAAAACCAATTCTTGCCAGGGGTGAAATTCAAACAATTGGAGCTACTACTACTGAAGAATACAGGAAATATATAGAGAAAGATGGCGCTCTTGAAAGAAGATTGCAAATGATTCTTATAGATCCTCCTACAGTAAATGAAACAATAGACATTTTAAACGGTATTAAACGTAAATATGAGGATTTTCATAAGGTTACTTATACCGATGAAGTAATTAAAGTAGCTGTAAAACTTTCCTGTCAATATATAGCAGATAGAAATCTTCCTGATAAGGCAATCGATGTCCTGGATGAAACAGGAGCCAAAGTCAGGTTAAGGGAAACTAAAGTTCCCGATGAAATTGTAAATCTCGAGGGAGAATTGCGAGAGGTAAAAGAGGAATTAATAAAAGTAAGGGAAGAAGGAAAGTATGAAATTGCAATTGAACTGCGTGACAGAAGGGATGAAATCGAAGGTAAACTCGAGAAAAGCTTGGAAGATTGGGGAAAATACGAGGGTCTTAAGCAAGTGGCCGTTTCTGAAGATGATATAAGAGAAGTTATTTCCCTTTGGACGGGAGTTCCTCTTAAAAGGCTTAAAGAAGAAGAGACAGAGCGGCTTCTTTCAATGGAAGATGAAATTAGAAGGAGACTGGTGGGACAGGATGAAGCGATTAAAGTGGTCTCTCGTGCGATCCGGAGAAGCAGGGCTGGTCTTCGTGATATGAAAAGACCTTTAGGAGCTTTTCTGTTTCTTGGCCCCTCGGGAGTTGGTAAGACAGAGTTGGCGAAACAGCTTGCTAAATTCCTTTTTAACACAGAAGATGCTCTGGTTAGAATAGATATGAGTGAATATATGGAGAGATTTAACGTCTCTAAACTGATAGGTGCTCCTCCCGGATATGTTGGATATGATGAAGGTGGGGTATTAACTGAAACTGTCAGAAGGAGACCTTATTCTGTTATTCTTTTAGATGAGATAGAAAAATCTCATCCTGATGTTTATAATATTCTTCTTCAGGTTTTTGATGAAGGGATTCTTACTGACGCATACGGAAGAAAAGTTTCTTTTCAAAATACCGTTATTATTATGACGTCTAATATAGGAACAAGAGAAATAATGCGTGGTTCTCATGTTGGTTTTAAAAAACCTGGTAAGGGTGTTAAATACGAGGAGATGAAATCATATCTTCTCGAGGAAATCAAAGAAAGATTTAGTCCTGAATTTTTAAATCGTATTGATGAGAGTGTTGTTTTCAAATCTCTCGATATAGAGGTAATGTCTTCGATAGTGGATATATTTTTCCGGGATGTAAGGGAGCGAGTCGAGGAAAAAGGGTTTGAGATTTCTCTTACCGGAGAAGCAAAGGATTTTCTTATAGAGAAAGGCTTTGATCCCGAATACGGAGCCCGTCCACTAAAAAGATTAATTCAGAGGCATTTAGAGGATAATTTAGCAGAAGGTTTCTTAAAAGGGAAATGGGAAAAGGGAAACAAAATTGTTGTTTCCAGAGAAGACAATAATTTAATTTTTTTCTCCTCCCGTTCTGTTGCCGAAGTCCTCTGAGATAGTATGGGAAAGAGTATTTCGATTGTCAACCAGAAGGGTGGTGTGGGAAAAACTACTACCGCGGTCAATTTGGCTGCGGGGCTTTCATTATACAAACAGCGTGCTCTTTTAATCGATATGGATCCTCAAGCGAATGCTACGAGTGGGTTGGGTTTTACTGGTGTAACGCCGACAGTATATGATGTACTTGTGAAGGGGAGAAATCCACAGAGTGTTATAAAGAAAACAAGTATTGATTATCTTGATATTATTCCTTCGGATATTTCTCTTGTGGGTGCGGAAGTCGAGCTTGTTGATGTCAGAGGAAGGGAAATGCAGTTAAAGCGAAAGATAATGCCTTTGAAAAGATATTATGATTTTATTTTAATCGATTCTCCCCCCTCTCTCGGATTACTTACTGTAAATACTTTAGTGTCGGCTGATTCGGTTTTAATCCCAATTCAAGCAGAATTCTACGCGATGGAGGGTTTAAGCAAATTGCTGAATACTGTTAGAAGCATACAACGAGAGTTAAATTCCAGGTTAACTGTTGAAGGAGTTCTTCTTACTCTTTTTGATACAAGATTAAATCTTGCTCACGATGTTACTAATGAAGTTTGTAAGTATTTTGGAGATAAAGTATATGAGGTTATAATTCCGAGAAATGTTAAATTGGCAGAGGCTCCAAGTTACGGAAAGCATATTTTTGATTATGATTTAAAATCAAGAGGAGCTGAGGTTTATAAAGCTCTGGCAAAAGAGGTAATGAGAAGGAATGGTAAGACGGGCACTTGGCAAGGGGTTTGATGCTCTAATCCCCAATGTGGAAGAAGATAAGATACCGATTGGGGAAATAGTTCATTCACCCCTGCAACCCAGAAAAAGAATTAATGCGGATGATTTAAAAGAACTTGTCGATTCGATAAAACAGAATGGGGTCCTGCAGCCTGTTTTACTCAGGAGACTTCAGAATGGTAAAAGCGAATTGGTTTATGGACACCGTCGTTTTGAAGCAGCTAAAAAAGCCGGTTTAAAAGAAATTCCCGCTATTTTCAGAAAGCTTTCAGACAGAGAAGTTCTCGAAATTGCCATAATCGAGAATGTACAGAGAGAAGATTTGAGTCCTATGGAGGAAGCGGAAGCTTATTATAATTTGAACGCGGAATTTAATCTTACACAGGAAGAAATAGCCGAGAGGGTAGGTAAGGCCAGGACCACAATAACAAATAAAATGAGATTACTTTCTCTTCCCGAGAGAGTTAAAAAAGCCTTAATGGAGAATGAGATAACTGAAGGGCATGCGAGAGCACTTTTGGGTTTTAAAGATAAAGATAAGATTTTAAAAGAATTCGATAATATAATAAAAGGCAAAAAAACCGTTAGAGAGGCTGAGAAAGCTTCAGGAAGAAAAAAGAAAAAGTTAGAGACACCCGCAAAGTATAAGGATCTACGAGAGGAACTAATGCATTTTTTCAATACTGAAGTAAAAATAAAAACAGGGAAGAAAAAAAATCAACTAATAATAGAATTCTATTCAGATGAAGATTTGGAGAGAATTCATAATTTAATAAAAAGGACAAGATAATAACTTCAATTTAGATAATGGGCATTAAAAAGTATACAATACAAATTATTCCGGAAAACGGGGAAGTAAAAGAAATCCATTTAACTAAGAAAATAATAGTGAGTGTAAGTGTTATAGTTCTTCTGATAATATGTGCCATTTTATATTTCTCTTTTAATATCAGTAAGATGGTTGTTAATAAAGCGGAATATAATTTATTGAAGAATAGAGTAGTTAATCTTGAGAGTAGGGCATTAGAAATAGAGAACTTAAATAGTACTATGAAAAAGTTTTACGATATTGCCGGCAAATTAAATGGGGCGCTCGGTTTAGAAATTTCGCTAGAAGAATTCTATAAAACCGAAGAAGAAAAACCTTCTGTAGAACCTTATAAAATAAGTGAAAATATAAGTTTGAAAGATGAAGCAGAGTGGCTGCAGGATTTTGTTCCCAATATATTACCCACAGCGGAAGGTTGGATAAGCAAGAGGTTTTCGGCGGATCATAAGGCAATAGATATTTCTCTAAAAGAAGGAACTTCCATTTATTCCACAATGGATGGTACAGTTGCTTTTATTGGAGAAAGAGAATATCTTGGAAAAACATTAGAAATTCATAATGATGAGGGTTTCGTAACACTCTATAGTCATTTAGAAAAAATCCTGGTTGAGAATGGACAACTGGTAGAAAAGAATCAATTAATCGCTTTATCAGGTAACAGCGGAAGGAGTGATGCTCCTCATCTGCATTATGGTGTACAAATGCAAGGGAAATGGGTTAACCCAATTAATTATTTACTTATCAGGAGGTAGGTATGAGACAAGACGCAATAATGAATGTTTTGCATAAGGGGTCCACGATTGACGGTAAAATAAGAATAAACGGATCTGTAAGAATAGACGGAAAACTTAAAGGAGAGGTTGAAGCGACGGAAGCTGTTATTGTAGGTGAAACCGGCATAATTGAAGGGGATATTAAATCTAAAGAAATAAATATTTCCGGTAAGTGTACCGGTGGTATAATCGCGGAAAATTCTGTTCTTCTTCATGCTTCCGCTGAAATAGACGGAGATATAATGTGTAAAAAATTGGTGGTGGATGAGGGTGTTACAATTGATGGTAATATAACAATGAAACATAAGAACAAGAATGTCCCGGAAGAAAAGAGCAAATAATAAAATACGCAAGGTAGGAATTAAAGTCAATTATCTTAAATTGGTTCCTGCTTCTGTTTTAATAGAACAGGGTAATACAATTGTTCTTGTTTCTTCTACTCTTAAGGATTCAGTTCCGCTGTTTTTAAAAGGTACCGGGCGAGGTTGGATAACTGCTCAGTATGGTATGCTGCCTAAAAGTTGTAATTCAAGAATAAATAGAGAAAGAAATGGTTTATCCGGCAGAAATTATGAAATTCAGCGGTTGATTGGTAGATCCCTAAGACAGGCGTTTGATTTAGATTCTTTTGGGGAAAAAACCATTATGGTAGATTGTGATGTGATTCAAGCGGATGGAGGAACGAGGACGGCATCGGTAACAGCCGGAGTTGTATCGGTTTATGAGCTTTTCCGTCAAATGGTTGCTATGAAAGAAATCAAAAAGATACCTCTTAAGCGTTGGATTGCTGCTGTTTCAGGAGGTATTGTTAACGATGAATTATTGCTTGATCTTAATTACGAGGAAGATTCAAATGCGGATGTCGACATTAATCTTGTTATAGATGAAAGTGGAGGTTTGATAGAAATCCAGGGTACCGCGGAAAGAAATTCTTTTAGTTCCGAAGAATTGAATGAATTGATAAATACCGGAAAGAAGGGAGTAAAGGACCTTATTGCCAAGCAGAAAGAAGCACTTGGGGTTAAATGAATAATGTTAAAAGAGAAGCCAGAAGCCAGAAGGCGGAATCCAATCCCAACCCCAATAACAGTAAAAACAAATTACACGAGTATCGCAGGTCTTTTTCTTTTTTGAAAAATCCTAAATCTCAAGTCCTATATTCCGGTTTTGCAATTTTGCTTTTTACCTTTTAATATTTTATTTATCATGAAATCAAGGCAGTTTTCCAATTGGTTTTGGTATATACTATGAAGAAAGAGAATGGAGACAATCTTGATAATAATAAGGTTTGGGAGGAGGAGGTTAGGAGTGAGAATGTAAGACTTGATACATATCTTTCTAAAACCAGTCTTCCGTTTAGTAGAAGTAGAATAAAGAAAAAAATAGAGAACAAAGAAATACTCGTCAACGGTGAAGTTTCAAAACCATCTTACAATGTTAAAAAAGGTGATGTTATTAGGGCTTTATATAAGGAATGGAAGCCTTTTGAGTTAAAACCTCAGAAAATACCGATTTCTGTTATATATGAAGACCAGGATATAATTGTTTTAAATAAGCAGAAAGATATTGTAGTTCATCCCGCGAAGGGAAATTCCGACGGTACACTTGTTAACGCTCTTCTCTCACATTGTTCTGATCTTTCTGAAGGCTCCGGTATGGATAGACCGGGTGTTATACATAGACTCGACGAAGACACAACAGGTGTCATAGTATTCGCAAAAAGTGAGAGAGTCCACGCTAAAATAGCGATGCAGTTTCAAAGAAGAGAAGTCGAGAAAATTTATCTGGCTGTTGTTTGGGGAAAACCACCTATGAAAGAAGGAAAAATAAACGCGCCAATCGGAAGAAGTTCTTTCGATAGAAAATTAATGTCCGTTACACCTTTAAACGCGAGGGATTCTCTTACCATGTTTAAGGTTATTTATTCTTATGGTTTTGCTTCGATACTAAAAATTCGGCTTGCGACTGGAAGGACTCACCAGATCAGGGTGCATTTATCCCATTTCGGTTATCCTGTAATCGGAGATGAGAATTATGGGGGGAGAGATAAAAATGTTTTAAGAAGAATAGGCCTTGACTATGCCGATGCTTTTGATAAGATAATGGAGATTATAGATAGGCAGGCACTTCACGCAGCATCACTGGAATTCACTCATCCGGTAAAAAATAAAAGAGTGAAATTTACTGCCCCTATTTATGATGATATGAGAAAGCTTATCAGATTTTTAAATGAAACCAATGATAAACGGAAGGATGTTAGATGATTGATTATTTATTTGATTTAAGAAAAGAATATACCATTGCGAGGAGCAAGGCGACGAAGCAATCTAAATTGCTTGAGGGTTTAGTATAATGGATTTGGTGATAGTTGAATCTCCGGCAAAAGCCAGGACAATAACCAATTACCTTAAAAAAACAAAGGTGATGGCAACAGTGGGTCATATTAAAGATTTACCCAAAAGTAAGATGGGAATAGATATAGATAATGGGTTCGCTCCTGATTATCAAATAATAAGAGGGAAAGGTAAAATAGTCAGAGAGATAGTTAAAGCAAGTAAAAAGAGTGGCACAGTTTTTATCGCGACCGATCCCGATAGAGAAGGAGAGGCAATTGCTTATCACTTGCAGGAGGAATTGCCCGTTAAACCCAAAAGGGTTATGTTCTATGAGATGACCAAAAACGGCATAAATAAAGGTATTAGCGAGCCTGTCGAAGTCGATATGAATAGGGTTTTCTCTCAAAGAACCAGAAGAATTTTAGATAGACTGGTTGGATATAAAATCAGCCCTTTACTCTGGAAAGTTATTAGAAGAGGTTTATCTGCTGGAAGGGTACAGAGTGTAGTTTTGCGTCTTATTTGTGAAAGAGAAAAAGAAATAGACGATTTTGTTCCTGAAGATTATTGGGTTTTCAATGGTTTTTTTATTCATAAGAATGGCGAATTTGAGGCAGATCTTAAAAAAATAAACGGCAAAAAAGCAATTGTTTCAAGTAAAAAAGAAGCGGAAAAAATTAAGAATGATTTAAAGAATGCGGATTTTAAAGTAAAGGAATTTAAAAAAGAAGATGTTAAAAAATCGACTTTTCCGCCTTTAATAACAAGTACTTTGCAGAGAGCTGCTTCCAATAATTTTGGTTTTCCGATAAAAAAGACAATGTATGTCGCACAGCGTTTATATGAAGGTATCGAACTTCCTGAAGGTACGATGGGTTTAATTACTTATATGAGAACAGATTCTTTCAGGCTTTCTAAAGACGCTGAAAACAGTATAAGAGAATTTATCAAGAATAAGTACGGAGATAAATATCTGCCGTCAAAACCCAATGTTTTTAAATCTAAGAAAGGTGCGCAGGAAGCGCATGAAGCTATAAGGCCCACGGATATAAATAAAGAACCCGAAGCCATTAAAAAGCATTTAAAACCGGATGAGTATAAGCTGTATAAGCTTATTTGGGAAAGAGCTCTTGCGAGTCAGTTTGAATGTGCCGTTTTTGATTCACGGAAGGTTACTGTAGTATCTTCTTCTCATGAATTTAGCGGTTCTTCGAGAAATTTAAAATTTGATGGTTTTCATAAAATTCTTTCTCCTTCTAAAGAGCCAAATGTGATACCTTTAATGGAGGTAGATGATCCGGTGAGTCTTAAAAAGCTCGATGACGAAAAAAAGACGACAGAACCTCCCGCAAGATATTCTGAAGCTACAATGGTTAGAGAAATGGAGAAACTGGGGATTGGCAGACCAAGTACTTACTCTCCGACAATTTCGACTCTTTTAGTAAGAACATATATAAAAAAGATAAAGAGTTTTCTCGTTCCGCAGGAAATTGGTAAAATTGTAAATAAAGTTCTTGTTTCTAATTTCGGCTCTACAATAATAAATAGTGATTTTACATCCAGAATGGAAGAAACTCTGGATAGTATTGAGCAGGGTAAAGAAGACTGGCAGAAATCCGTTAAAGACTTTTATGATTCTTTCAAGAACGATATAGAAGCTCTTGAGAAAAAGATTCCAGAGATTAAAGACAGCATAAGTGAAAAAACCGATAAAAAATGTCCCAAATGCGGGAAGTATTTAATCGTGAAATGGGGACGTTACGGTAAGTTTCTTGCCTGTCCGGGTTATCCTGAAGATTGCGAAGGTTATACCGAACCTCATTCCGATGATATTCTAGATGAGAAATGTCCGAAATGCGGGGGAAAAGTAATACTAAGGCAAGGAAGATTCGGAAGGTTTAAAGCCTGTGCCAATTATCCTGACTGTGACTGGAGTGCTCCGGTTTCTACAGGTGTGAAATGTTCTAAGTGTGGTAAAGGTGAATTTATCGAAAGAAAATCCAAAAAGGGAAGGATTTTTTATCCCTGTTCAGAGGAGGATTGCGATAATGTTCTATGGAACAAACCTGTCGCGGAGGAATGTCCGAAATGTAATGCTCCCTTTATGGTGGAGAAAATAACAGCGAGACAAACTTACCTTTACTGTCTTAAATGCAAACATAAGGAAATGTAAACTGTTAAGATAGTTGCTATACTACGAAAAGAGAGATTTTGTAAGTTCTATTTTTTAAGCTGAATTCGTACTTTTATTATTTAAAAATAACCTGAATATTATCAACAAAAAGTTGTTTCCGAAGAATGAGTTCTTTCCGGAATTCAAAGAAACAAAATGATGTTTTATATTGGTTAATATCCTATTACAGTAACTATATCACTTCGCCCGTGTGTTACATAAAGAAATTCTCCATTTGGTGCGGATTTCATGTAAAGAGGTGCATATTGTACTGGTATGGTTTTTACAATTGTGTTATCAGATTCCCTGATTACGGATATACTGCTGCTTGCTCGATTCGATACGTATATATAGTCTCCGGTTGGCAATACGGCTATTCCTTTAGGTGTATTTCCCACAGTAATGTTTTTAACCAGTGTATTCGTGCTGGTTTCTATAACATAAATCTCGCTACCAAAATCCCAGGTAGCATAAACATAATCTCCGTCAGGGTGTGTTGTAATCGTGTGAGGCCAGTGATTTACTTGTATATTATCAACTACCGTATTATCGGATGTCCTTATTACGTAAACACGACTGGGACCCATACATGCGACGTAAACATATTCTCCGTTTGGGAGTGCTTCTATACCTCTTGGATCTTCTCCAACCGGTATGGTAGCGACAACTGTGTTGTCGGAAGTTCTTATAACACTTACTTCGTTGGTCCAGCTATTTGTCGCATACAAATATTCTCCGTTTGGAAGTGAGACGATGGTATGAGGACCGCCTCCTAATTTTATCGTGTCGATTACTTCATTATCCGAGGTCCGCATTACATAAGCGCAGGAATCGTGATGGTCCGTAACATATACATACTCGCCGTTTGGAAGTGCTGCCGCATAGTTCGGTTCGGAACCCAGTGGAAATATATCGGCAACTGTGTGATCTGAAGTTTTTATAAGGTATATATCATTGCTATTGCAATTGGTTATATATGCATATTCTCCGTTTGGGAGAAAATCGAATCCCATAGGACCGTCTCCAACGTCGATAACTGTGATTACTTTATCCGGAAAAGAATCTTCTGGGGGTGGTGTCCCATTAGAGAGAATATGTATTTGATGTTCAGCGGACCAATCTGATTCTAAATTATTTATATCTTTTGCGTGAACTTTAATGGAATATATTCCATTGTAACTCCAAAAATGTTCCATTGATACAATATCTCCTGCAGGATGAAAATCGGTCCAATAAGTTAGATTGCCATCCCCCCAGTCGAATTGATACGATATACTGTCTCCTTCAGGATCGGTTGTGCTCGCATAAAATGTATATGTAGTGTCTCCAAATCCACTGTCCACACCTGAAGGTGCAAGCGGCTGGTTTGGTGGTAAGTTAGTATATATATTTATCGGATGAGCTTCTGACCAAATGCTTATTTTATTTCTTGTATCAATAGCTCTGACATTTATATTGTAATTCCCTGTATCTTGCCATGCGTGATTTACGGATACTGTATCGCCGGATTCCATGAAATCAGTCCAATATGATAAATTTCCGTCACCCCAGTCGAATTGATAAGATATACTGTCTCCTTCAGGGTCAGTTGTACCCGTATAAAAAGTATAGGTAGTGTGCGCAAATCCACTATCGATTCCTGAAGGTGCAGAGGGGGTATTTGGAGGGAAATTAGTACATGTGACAATGTTTATAGCAAGAGCCTCTGACCAGTCGGATATCTTCTCTTTTGTATCCATAGCTCTTACCTTTATACTAAAGGTTCCTGTTTCACGCCATACGTAATTCTGTGAAATAGTTTGTCCGGCTTCCATGAAATCAGTCCATTCTGATAGATTCCCGTCTCCCCAGTCGAATTGATAAGATATGTCGTCACCGTCAGGATCTGTCGTTGAAAATGTATAAGATAGATAGCTATGGGCTTCGGCTGTAGATGGTCCAGAGGGAGCGGAAGATGTTTCAGGTGAACTATTTTCGGAACAATTAAATAGAGTTAATAAAACTAACGAAAAGAATATTATTTTTGTCGAATTTTTCATAAATTCCTCCTTTAGTATTATAATTATAGTTATTTAAAAAGATATGTCAAGGGAAAAATTTCCCCACAAAATCATAGTGTTGCCCAAAATCACTTTCTTAAGGGTAAAAAACCTATAGCGCTAAGTTGATAGAAGTTTTTGCACCTTGACATTAAAATTTAAAATATTAATATATTTCGGAATTTGTTTCTTTGGAGGAATAATGGATCATTTAGATAAATTAGAAAATAACAGTATTTATATTATAAGAGAAGCTTACAATCAGTTCCAAAAAGTGGCTGCTTTGTGGTCTATTGGTAAGGATTCTACAACACTTTTACATCTTATAAGGAAAGCTTTCTTAGGAGAAGTTCCTTTTCCGGTGGTACATATAGATACCGGTTATAAATTTAAGGAAATTTACGATTTTAGAGATGAATACACGAAAAAGTGGAATCTTAAACTTATTGTACATCGTAACGAAGAAGCTATTCGTTGTGGTATGGGACCGCATAAGTCTAAATTAGAATGCTGTACCCAGTTAAAGACCAATGCATTAAAAGATGCCATAAATAAGTACGGTTTTCGGGCTCTTTATCTTGGAATAAGAAGGGATGAGCATGGAATAAGGGCAAAGGAAAGAGTTTTCTCTCCGAGGGATGAGGATTTTGAATGGGATTATAAGAATCAACCCCCGGAACTCTGGGATCAATATAAATCAAAAGCTAAAGAGGAAGAACACTTGAGGGTTCACCCCCTGCTTGGATGGACGGAAGTGGATATATGGAGATATATTAAAAAAGAAGAAATTCCGGTAGTGAGTCTTTATTTCGCTAAGAATGGTAAACGTTTCAGGAGTATTGGTTGTGAACCCTGTGTTGATCCTATTGATTCTGATGCCGATACGCTTGATAAAATGATTCGAGAACTTGAAGAAACAGATATTTCCGAGAGAAGTGGCAGGTCACAGGATAAAGAATCGGATTATATGATGCAAAAATTACGAGCGCTCGGATATATGTAGAATAATTATGAATGACAAAAATCCTTTAAATTTTGTTTTAGTAGGACATATCGATCACGGAAAGTCAACTTTGATAGGGCGTCTTTTTTATGATACGAATTCTCTCCCGCCAGATAAGATAGCCGAACTTAAAAAAGCATCAGAGGAAAGAATGGATGGAGAAATGGAGTTTGCTTTTATCATGGATCATCTTCGGGAAGAACGAGAACAGGGTATAACAATAGATACCGCGCATACTTTTTTCCACACTGACAAAAGAGAATATGTAATTATCGACGCGCCGGGCCATATCGAATTTGTTAAAAATATGCTTACAGGCGCTTCACAGGCGGAAGCGGCGTTGTTGATTGTTGACGCAGAAGAAGGTGTGGGAGAACAAACAAAGAGACATGCTAATCTGGTATCAATGCTTGGTTTAGAGCAAATAATTGTTGTTATAAACAAAATGGATATTGTCAATTATGAAGAAACGCATTTTAATATTCTTAAAGATAAAGTCCATGAATTTTTAAATTCGATAAATTTGGACCCGGATTATTATATTCCCATTTCGGCTTTAAAGGGAGATAATGTAGCGAAGCATTCAGAAAAAATGAAATGGTATAAAGGGATGACTGTTCTCGAGTCCCTCGATTCGCTTGAAAATGATGTTTCGCTTGAAAATAAAGGTTTGATTTTTCCGATACAGGATGTCTATAAAATATCAGGTAAAAGAATTGCGGTAGGTAGAATAGAATCAGGAGTACTTCGTACCGGGATGAAAGTAAAAATACTTCCCGGTACTGGTGAAACGTCTGTAAAATCTATAGAGAAATTTAATGAATCAACGGATGAAGCGGTGGCGGGAGAATCTATCGGTATTATTACTAATGATCCTGTGTTTCTGGAAAGAGGAAATGTACTTTGTGTAGAAGAAAAAGAACTTACTATAGATGATAAGATTAGTTCCAGTCTTATCTGGTTGTCAAAAGAAGCTTTCAATAAAGATGAGAAAATTGGTTTTAGGTTGGCAACACAGGAGACTAAAGCAAATATTACGGAGATTAGAGAAAGAGTAGATTCTTCTTCTCTTGAGGTTTTAGAGGAGAAAGCTTCTTCAATTAACAATCTTGAAATAGGAGAGGTAGAGATAAAAACAAAAAAACCACTCGCTTTTACGAAGTTCGTAGATGTTAAAGAAATGGGAAGGTTTGTTCTGGTTAGAGGCAACGACGTAGTAGCCGGTGGTATTATCCTTTGAGAGAATTCTGTGGAATTTAGTGTTTCCGTTATAATTCTCATAATTTTTGTATCTTTTATCGCACAGTTTTTAAATACTGCCCTCGGAGAAGGTTTTGGTACTATCGTTGTACCTGTTTTTATTTTACTTGGTTTCAATCCTATTCAAATTGTGCCTTCCCTTCTATTTGTGCAGGTTTTTACTGGAATTCTTTCTGCTATATTTCATCAGCGATGTGGTAATGTCGATTTCTCCATAGATGGTGAGTCGTTTAAAGTTGCTTTGGTTTTAACTTTTTTTAGTATAGTAGGTGGCGGTAGCGCCGCATTTCTTGCAGTTAATATTTCTCAGTTTTTTGTAAAAATTTATGTTGGGTTAATAGCTTTTTTGATGGGTATACTTGTTCTTGTATTTAAGGAGAAAAGGATTGGTTTTAGCTGGTTAAAGATAAATTTTTTAGGTTTTTTTGCTTCTTTTAATAAAGGGATTAGCGGAGGTGGTTATGGTCCGATTATTACAAGCGGACAAATTTTATCCGGTTTGGATTCTAAGAGTTCGGTTAGCATAAGTTCATTTACTGAAGCAATAACCTGTCTTGTGGCGCTTTTGGTTTATCTTTTAAAGGTGCAAGTTATAGATTTTATGCCTGTCCTGCCATTACTCTTTGGCAGTATTCTTGCTATACCTTTTGCGGTTCGTATGGTGCAGAGGAGCGATGGAAAGAAGCATGTTATTGCGATTGGAGTGATAACCGTTTTTCTTGGATTGGCTACTTTGATCAAAGTTTTATAAATAAGGGAGAATTTAATGTTTTTTAAGAAAAGGAAGAAAAAAATAGTTGTTTTAGGTATTGATGGTGTACCTTATAGTTTTTTGAAAAAAGGGTTGGATCTGGGAAGATTTGAAAACATAGAAAAAATAACTAAAGAAAACGAAGATTTGAAAAAGTATAATTCGGTTTATCCTACTGTTTCTTCTGTAGCGTGGACTTCATATATGACAGGTAAAAATCCCGCAGAACATTCTATTTTTGGTTTTGTTGATCGAACTACCAGCCCTTTCGGCTTAAAGATTCCTCTGGCTATGGATAGAACAGCCAAAACGTTCTGGAAAAAACTTTCCGAGGAAGGGAAGAAAGTTCTTGTTATGAATGTTCCCGTTACTTTTCCTCCCGAAGAAGTTAATGGGATTTTGGTGTCCGGTTTTCTTACTCCGGTTATAGAAAAAGTAGTTAAACCTTCTTCTTATGTTGATTATTTAAAAGAAAAAGGTTACGTAATAGATGTTGATCCGCGTTTTGGTCATACAAATAGAAGAAAATTTATGGACGAGTTACATAGGGCGCTCGATATAAGAATGGAAGTTTTTTTTGATCTGTTGTCAAAGGACGATTATTTTCTTGCCCAGTGTCATATAATGGAAACAGATAGAATTAATCATTTCTTCTGGGGAGATTATGAGGATAATGGTGAGTTTAAGGAAGATTTTGACAGATTTTACACTAAATTGGATGAATGGATAGGGAAGACGTATGAATTACTCAATGATGAAGATATATTTATCGTTTTATCCGATCACGGTTTCTGTAGAGTTAAATATAATGTTCAGTTAAACCAATTTTTAGAGGATGAAGGTTATCTTCTCTGGGAGGTTGATAATCCCCGTAATGTTACAGAACTCTCACGTGACTCAAAAGCTTTTTCCCTTATTCCGGGCAGGGTTTTTATAAATCTCGAGGGAAGAGAAGCGAGGGGTTCCGTTTCGACTGACGAGTATGATAAATTAAGAGCGGAACTCAAAGATAAATTATTAGGTTTAAAATCTCCTGAAGGTGAGCAGATAATAGAGAAAGCTTTTTTGCGCGAAGAGATATATTCAGGGGATTATATCAAGAATGCGGCGGACATAATAGTTCATCCAAGATGGGGTTTTGATTTAAAGGGTAATGTAAATACGGGTGAACTTTGCCAGAAACCCGGAGCAATAGATGGAATGCATACATATGAAGATGCGGTTATTTTTGGTAAAGGGTTTGATTTGAGTTTGGTGAATTCGATTCAAGATCCCTTAAGAATAATACTTGAAAAATTGTCCAATTGATTTTCCTTGTAAATTTCTTATGTTTTTATATATAGGTTTATATTAATGAAAAGGCAAAGGGAATTATATTGAAAACTCTTTCTTTTAGATTCGATATTGATGGAATTGGAGATATTAAAGTGGGAGTACCAAAACTTCTTTCTTTAGCCAATTCGCTTGGAGTAAGATTTTCTTTTTATGTTAACATGGGAAGATCTTTCAACTGGAAAGTATTTTCTGCAAGGAGGGGTTCCGCGAAAACAGAACAAGTTAATTCTAAAGTTAATAGCGCATTAAAAAGAAAGGATTTGTTAAAAAAACATGGATTAATGGGTATTTTGCAAACCGTGATTGAAAATCCCTATATTGGAATTAAATACAAAGATATTTTATCCAAAGCAGCATCATCCGGACATGAGTTGGGCTTACACGGAGGTATGGATCACATGTTGTGGCAGTATAAACTGAACAGCATGAATTATGAAGAAATTAGAGATTTGTTAACACCTGCTTATAATAGATTTACGGAATTTTTTGGGAGACCATATGGTTTTTGTTGTCCGGGATTTTCTTATAATGAAGATGTTTTGAATCTTATAGATGATTTTGGGTTCAAATATTCGAGTGATATGGAAGGGGAAGTCCCCTTTAAGCCTATTTTAGGAGATAAAGAACTTAATCATTATCAAATTCCTGTTAATATTGTCACTACCCCCAGAGCTTCTTTAATAAATAAACTGTTTTATATGGGGATGAATGAAAAGGAGATTGTGAAAGAAGTATTAAGTAAAGTAGAAGAAAGAGAAATAGCCGTTTTTTACGGCCATCCTTCTGTAGAAGGGATTCGTGCCTTGACTATCTTAGAAAATATAATAAAATCTGCGTTAAATAGTGGTTATGAAATTTTAACTTTGAGAGAGATAGTCCCTTGATTTGGAGGTTGAATGAAAAATAATGTTTTATTTCTGGTTGTAGATTGTCTTAGAGCAGATTATGTCGATGTAAACAAAAATGATGCTAAGGGTTTGACACCTTTTTTGAAAGATTTCTCAAAAAAAGGTGTATGTTTTGAGAAAATGATAACGCAATCATCATGGACAAAAACTTCTGTTGCTTCTATTATTACCGGTACATATCCTTTTACGCATAATGTTACTAAGATATTACACAAAATACCCAATGAGTTACCGACTATTGCGGAAGTTTATAGAGACGCCGGTTATGAAACAGGTCATTTTACTTCTAATCCGTATTTAAGTTCCGGAACAGGCTATGAAAAGGGATTTAATATTAGTGGTTTTATAAATAACGATGATGGTAATTTGTTAAATGAGGAAATTATTAAAGGGATAAATGAGAACGCTGACAAGCCTTTTTTCTTCTACGTGCAGTACATGGATACCCATCAGCCGTATACTGTTCATACTGCTGAAGGCAGAGAAGAAAAAGAAAAGGTTATGCGCAAATTTCAGGCTGGGCTAAGATCTACAGGCAAGGTTGATATTTTACCCGATGAGTTAAAAATACTTAAAGAACTGTATGCGGGAGAGGTTAGATATTCGGACGGTGTTATTGGGAATTTAGTGAAGCATCTTGAAGGAAAAAATCTCCTGGAAAAAACTATTGTTGTATTAACTGCTGATCACGGTATTGAATTACTTGAGCACGGTGGTTTGTATCATAGTGCTAAATTATATAATGAAATGATATCTGTTCCTTTAATAATTGTGGGTCCGGGCATAAAAAAGGGGAAATTTATTAGCGGTAGAGTTAGAGCTGTAGATTTGTTCCCGACCCTGCTTGAATATTCAAATTTAACAGTGCCGGATACAGTTCAGGGAATTAGTTTAAAGAAATATGTAGAGGATGAAACGGTAGTTCATTGTGATTTTCCTGCTTATTCTGAAAGGGATAGAACGCACGAACAGTTAAAGCTACGAACTCTGATAGAAGATTCGTGGAAAATAATATTGTATGAAAAAGAAGGTAGTATGCTTAAACAGGGGTTCTCTGCACTGATAACCTTTCTAAGAAAAGGAGAATTCAAGATGCTTAGAGGTTTAATGAAAGCGGGGAAAAGTTATTTTAGAAAAAAAGTTAAAAAAATCTTTCAGAAAGAAAAAGATAAAACTATTAAAACAAATAATATTGAATTGTTTGAACTTTCTTCAGACCCGGGGGAAAAGAAAAACCTTTCCGGTTTAAAAAAGGAAAAAGAAGAAGAATTGTTTGGAAAATTGAAGCAGTTTGTCGAAAACAAAGCCTGTTATCATAATGATGGAGAAGTCGAAATTAATAAGGAAATAGAAGAGCGTTTAAAAAATCTGGGATATCTGGATTAAATTCTATTTTTCTTTAAAGACTTTTTGTAAATAATACCTATTTTTCTTCTCCTGGCTTATAATCTCGGATATTTTATTTATAAAGCTCGACGAGTGGTAAGGTTTGTTTTTTATTATAAAATCAAGTTTCTTTATTAATTCTTCTGAAGAGAAATCTTCGGGGTTAACATGTATGTTTTCGATAGTGGAACTTTTGGTTACTAATAAATCTAAATAATTTTTAACTTTTGGAGAGTAATTTATAGCAAGGAAATTTCTTTTATCTGTACTTGCGAAAATTATCGAATGTAGTCTCATCCCCAATACAAAATTCGAAGCACTTATTATACCTTTAATTTGCAAAGGATTATAATACTTTTCCAGAATAAAAATATTATCCTTGTTTTTAATTAGTTTACTGATTTCTTTATGAACTTTATTGTCTCTTTCTTTCCAGAAGGGTAAAAAGACGAGTTGGAAATCTAGTTTGTTTTCACAATATTCTAAGAATTTTGATATTTCTTTTATAAAGTATTCGTATTTTTGTTTATCTTTTTTTGTCTGAATGTTAAATTTTTTAACAAGTTTTACCGGAATTAGTCTGTAAATAGCGAACCATTGTCTTAAGCATATGATCATTATTTTCTTATTAACATTTATACCCTGCTCACGGAGCAAAATTTGAGCTTCTTTTTTTGAGATTTTACCTAAAGAAACTGCCGGATCGGCGGTTACTTTAACAAGGCTACTTTTAATTCCGCAATCTATAAGAGTTTCCTTTGACTTTTTGTCCCTTACTGTTATGACTTCCGATCGGTTCAAAACAAATTTTGTCAATATTTTACTGAATCTGGAATAAAGAGGTCCCACGCCGATTCCATAGAAAACGATTTTTTTCTTTAGTATTTTTGCGAACAGAACCCTGGATAGAAAGAAAGGTAAATTGTAAAAGCTTGTCTGATCCTGAATAATGCCTCCGCCGCCGCAGAGTAAAATATCCGATTCTATAATTTTCTTTATTACTTTTCTATGATTTTTAATATTTATTACTTCAATATTTTCATTGGGTATATCCTTTAGTAATGCCTTGGTTTTTTCTGTATTAAATGAGAAGATATTTATAAGATTATCAATATTTTTGATTGCGGATATAACAGAATATAATATCGCTTCATCGCCCGTATTATCGGATCCGATAAATGCCAATATACAAATTTTGCTTGTTATCATTCTTTTCCTATTCTGAGAAAATATGTAAAAGAGTATTGTTTTACATATTTTAATTTTTATTGATTATAGTATTAGAAATTCCATAGTCAAGGGTATTATAGAGATATATTGGGATTTTTAACTTGACAATTTTTTTGCTTTATCTATATTCGTTCAAATGAAAAAAATAGCTTTGTTAATGGGTACCAGACCGGATGCGATAAAAATGGCTCCTGTTGCGTTGGCCTTAAAGAAATCAAATTATTTTAAACCGTTTATTATTGCAAGTGCGCAACACAGAGAATTGATGGATCAGGTTATTAATTCCTTTAATTTAAAAGTAGATGTCGATTTTAACATAATGCGGAAAAATCAAGATCTATTTTATATAACTGAGAATTTGATCAAGAATATGAAAAATATTTTGGAGGCACAGGATTTCGATCTTTTGTTGGTTCAAGGTGATACCACCACCAGTTTTGTTGCTGCTTTGTGCGCTTTTTATAAAAAGATTCCTGTTGGTCACGTTGAAGCGGGGCTTAGAACGTTTGATAAGTATCAGCCTTTTCCGGAGGAATTAAATAGAGTTTTTATCGATGATATTAGCGATTTGCTTTTTTCTCCGACAGAGTGGTCAAAAAATAATTTAATTGAATGTGGTGTGCCTAAAGAAAGAATATATGTGACCGGTAATACCGGAATAGATTCTCTGAAATGGATTATAAATAATACGAAACCGGAAAAAAATATAAAGAAATTAGTACCGGAGGATAAAAAATTAATTCTTTTTACCTGTCATAGAAGAGAAAGTTTCGGGGAACAGGTTGAAAATATATTTAAAGCTGTCAAGAAAATAGCTGAGAGGCAAGATGTTGTCATTGTTTATCCTGTACACCCTAATCCAAATGTTAAAAAACCGGCTGACCGAATTCTTGGTAATTTGACGAACGTGAAATTGATTGGTCCGGTTCGCTATAAAGATATGGTTTTTCTTTTGTCAAAATCTTATATCGTTTTGACGGATTCCGGCGGCATTCAGGAAGAAGCGCCTTCTTTTAATGCTCCGGTACTTATTTTGAGAAATAAGACCGAACGTCCGGAAGGAGTCGAAGCTGGGGTTTCTAAACTTCTCGGAACAGATGAAAATAAAATAGTAGAAGAAGTTACATCGCTACTCGAAAATAAAAGCAAACGCAAGAAAATGATAAAAGATAAAAATCCTTATGGTGATGGCAAAGCGAGTGATAGAATTCTAAAAGCAATTGGAGAATTCTTTACAAAGGCAATATAGCTTGATGAAGATTCTATTTAACGGAATGTATTTTTATCCGGAGGTGGGGGGGATGGAAGTGCATATTTTGAATCTTGCGCGTGGATTTACAAGATTGGGAGATAAGGTCGAAGTCGTTACTTCTAATTCTCTTAAAACTTTTAAAACTGAAATTTATGATGATATTTTAATAAGAAGAACGCCTTTTTTCGGGAAAAACTTAATTGGCTGGGTTTTGACTACTATCTTTTCCCTTATAGTTTTTTTAAAAAGTTCAAAAAAAACGGATCTTGTTCACGGACATGATATTGCTTCGATATTGCCCTGTATGTTTGCAAAACTTTTTCAAAATAAACCTTTTGTTCTAACTTTACATAGTTCTCATTTTATAAAAGTCTCAAAGAAAATTTTGTTCAAGCAATATCTTAGATGGGGAATAAAAAGAGCGGATTATGTTTTTGCCGCGAGTAAAGAAATTAAAGATATTGCGCAAGGTTTAGTTCCCGGTAAAAAGATAGAAGCTCTTACTAATCCGGTAGACACTGAATTATTTTCCCCGGAAAGGAAACCTGCTATTGACAAAAATAAGGATGAATACCTGTTGGTTTGTCCCAGGCGTCTTGTGGAGAAAAATGGTGTACATTTCTTAATAGAAGCAATGCCAAAAATTTCTTCGGAGAAAAATATTAGATTGGTGATTGCGGGAGACGGTCCCCTGCGGCAAAAGATAGAAAAAAGACTTAAAGAACTCAATATGGATGAGAAAGTAACCTTTTTAGGTTCTGTTCCCAATGAGAAGATGCCTGGAGTGCTTATTTCCGCGGATTTAATCGTTATACCCTCACTTATGGAAGCTACTTCCATTGCTGCTCTCGAATCGATGGCATGCGGAAAGGCTATCGCAGCCAGCAGGGTAGGAGGATTACCGGAGATAATCGATGAAGATGTTGGTTTTTTAATGGATCCGGGGAATCCGGATGATATAGCCCAAAAAATCAATTTAGCTCTTAAGGATATTAATTTGTTGAAGAAAAAAGGAAAATTTGCACGGGAAAGAGTTGTTAATAATTGGTCTGCACGAAAGCTTGTTATAAAGCATCGTGAAATTTATAAAAAAATTATAAAAAACAAAGAATAATAGATAAAAATATTTGGTCCAAATTATACGGTTTTATTTCACCTTTTTAGTTTTAATAATCAGAAAGAAAATTCCTTGAATTACAGAATATAGAAAATTGCATACCAGCAGGCTTACTCCTACCAATTTAAAAGGAGGAAGGTCGATAGTTGAGAGTACGACAAACATTCCGGTAATTCCTATCGCTAAAGAGAGAGATGAATATCCCGGAGTTTTCCTTGCCATCAGTATTTTAGTAAGATGGAGACCGAGAAAATAAAAAGAATAAACAAGAGCTAATAAAGTAGTGTCTAACCTTGATACCATGAATTCTTGTTTTTTGTATATTAATAAAACTATCTGGGGTCCATAGAAATAATAAGCGATTAATACAAAAGATATGATTCCTATGATGATTGCAAAGCTCTTTAATATATATCTATTTATTAAATTTTTATTTTTAATCGAGTATGCTCTACTCAAGTTTGGGTAAAGGCCTGCCTGTAAGGACATTACGACAATTCTCAGGAGATTTAACGGCATAACTATTGCGCCGAAAAGCCCGGCGAGTTTATCAGCTTCACTTTCCCCAAATGTTTTCAACAAAATAGGTCCGGCTCGGAAAAGCCAGATATTCATAAGTGATATAAAGGTAGCCGCAAGAATAAACTTAATTATATCCCAATTGAGAGTTTTAATATTTTTTAAATTCGGGAAAAAATTGACTTTCAAAGAGAGTTGATAAAAAATAATGACTAATAATGAGGCTATGGCTATGCTCCATCCGGCTGTCATTTCGTTTAGTCTTAAAAATTTTATAAAAAAATAGAGAGTGAGAAACATTAAGAAAGCTTGGATTGCGTTGCCTGTAGAAAATAATTCAAATTTCCTGTAACCTTTTAAAAGTCCGTTATAGTAACGAAAGACAGATAAACAAACCGTTCCCAGCAGGAATTGGTAAAATATCATAATATTATTGTTGAAGTGATTTTTAAGAATTAGTTCTTTAGTAAGGAAAGATATTATAATAACTATAGAGAATAAAAGCAGAAAAAGCATCGAAGATGTTTGTATTACTTCTGTTTCTTTTTCTTCCTCGGTTCTTGCCCTGTAAAAGGAAATATAACGAGTGACGCATTCCATTATACCGGCAGCCACAAAAGCGGTCGCGATATTTATATAAGAAAGGAGTACATTCAACAATCCGTAATTTTCGACTCCGAGCCATCTTCCGGAAAACGCGTGAAATAGAGCGAGGAACACGCCCGCGAGACCATATCCGATTAAAGAAAAAAATGAACCTTTTCTGACTCCCTGACTCATTTTGCAAAATATAGAATTTTAGTTATTTGATACATATTTTTTTAACTTAAAGCATGGGTTTTTTACCAGGCATTTAAAAAATAAGCTTTTTATACTGTATGTCAAGGCTTTTGCGTATTTTTTTAAAACACGGGAAAAAACTATACCGAATTATTGAAGCCCTCTCCGGGTGTTTCTCGTAAGACTTTTCTCTAAAAAGGGTTGATTATTTATTATATTTAAACATAATTATATGGAAAATCCGGGGAGTCAATATAATAAAATTATAATAGAGGGAGGGTTTTAATGGATCTTAATGTTTTATGGGAAGAAAAAAAAGATAAAATAATAATATTTTTATTTTTTGCATTGGCCCTTATTTATTTCGGCGGTTTTTTAACACCACGGAAAATGATTCATGGGTCGGACTGGTTGGTATCGGGATATCCCAATCTGAAAACGAATTTTGATTACATAAAACTAAATCATAGGATTCCGATGTGGGATTTGTATAATTTCAGCGGTTATCCCGCGATGGTTTCAAAAGGAGCGGGCGGTATTCTGTATCCTTTGAATTTAATTTACTTTATTTTGCCCTACCACTTGGTGCATACTGTACTCTTTATAATTCATATTTTTCTAGCAGGGCTGGGAATGTGGTTGTTACTGCGGGAATACAAATTATCTCATCTTGCTTCGATGCTCGGGGCGGTTACCTTTATGTTTGCAGGACAGCTGATTACCACGACTCATGGTGGGCACCTCGGCAGGTCGATAGGAGTAATAGTTCTTCCTTTTTCTTTTTTATTTATACATAGGGCATTAGACAGGAAAAAACCTTTTTATTTTATTTTGTTCGGCGGAATTACCGGATTGATGCTGCTTGCCGGACAGGTCCAGATCGACTATTGGTCTATGATAAGCGTATGCGTATATTTTATTTATGAGATTTTTAGTAGGAGAAAAGAGATTAAGTTAAACGGAGTTTTGAAATCGTCCGGTTTTTTTGCAATAGGTGGGATTTTAATTGCACTGATTCTTTCCGTAAAGCTTCTTCCTGCTTTTCTTTCTCTTGATTATGGAGCCAGAGGGGTTGCAAGAGGTTATGAATATTCGACTTCCTGGTCTCTTCCCACCTCTGAACTTTTCAACCTTATTGTTCCTCATTTCTCCGGTATTTTAGAGAATTACTGGGGAGAAAATTTTTTCAAACTCGATTCCAGGTATCTTGGTATACTTCCTTTAATGCTTTTTGGTCTGGCATTTCTGTATAGAAAGAAAAAAAATATAATACTATATTTTGCGTGTTTTACCGGAATAACTTTGCTGCTCGCGCTCGGTAAAAACACTCCCTTATTTAGATTGTATTACTTACTCCCAATGGCAAATAAATTCAGAGGTCCTTCGATGTTTTTCTTCCTTACGACTTTTGGCGTTGCCGTACTTTCAGGTTTTGGCGCTCAGGTTGTGATGGATCTTGTAAGGAAGAAGGATGATGAAACGGAAAGAAAAGCTTTTATATTTTTGGTTTCTGCGGCGGGAGTAATTTTGCTCGTGGCTATTATTGTGAGTCTTGGAGATGTAAGCGTTTTACAGGCAATGAAAAGCCATTTCGGAAATGCGTGGATGGGGATTATGGGTAGAGGAAGCTTGCAGCAGAAAATCTTTCTTATGCAGCAGAATTTCGGAAATTTTAAAAAGAGTTTATGGATTAGTTCTCTTCTTTTTATAATAAACGGAGGGCTAATTATAGCAATTATAAAACGTAAATTGAGTTTCGGCGTTGCAATTCCTATTCTTGCTGTAGTTTTAATTCTTGATCAGTGGGCAGTAGACCGTAAGTATCTTTCTTCCGTTCCTGCTCCCACGCGTTATTATTCCGCCGACGATGTAACTAATTATATAAAGAAAGATAATGGTTTTTTCCGCGTTTTTCCTCTTAATTACGAAAACGGAAAATCCGGATATTTCCAATATCATGAAATCCAAAATATATCGGGAATGAGTCCGAATCCTCCAAAAAGATATCAGGAATTTATCGGAGCCGGTGAAAGTGTTATATTTACTCCCGGAAATCTAATGAAATATCCTCACTTGTTATCTATGCTGAACGTTAAATACATAGTAGGCCCGAGGCTGCCAGAGGATTTGACTCGTTATGATGAGAGAGTTAAAGCGGCTGTGGCAGAATTTAACAGATTCTATTCGAATTTTAATGTTGCGTTTACGGGTAGGGAATACCAGGTTTTGGAAAACAAAGATTTTTTACCGCGGGCTTCTCTTATATACGATTATATTGTAATCGACAGCGCTGAAGAAATATTAAGTCAAATTTTATCTCCGGCGTTTATACCGGGAAATATTGTTTTTCTGGAGGAAAAGCCTGAAATCATTCTGTCGCAGGGTAGTGGTGAGGTGAATATTAATAAAATTATAGCAAATGAGAAGGTTCTAAATGTTAAAACCGATAAAGCGGCTTTTCTTATTGTCAGGGAGAATTATCATTCAGATTGGAAATGTTATATAGACGGTAAAAAAGAGAAAATATACAGGGCTAACTATATCTTTTATGGTGTTTTTATGCCTGAGGGCAAGCATGAAGTCCATTTTGTTTATGAATCAAGAATATTTAATTTATCTCTTTTGTTATATTCGATCGGTTTGATAATATCTGTTTGTTTTTGTCTATTGTTAGGTATAAAGAAAATTTTGAGAATTAAGAACTGAGAATGAATTAACAATAAAAGTTTTCTTCAATATTTATTCTTTTATTTTTATGGAGTTGTATACATAAATACTAAAAGGAAGCACGGATTTTCCCGGATATGATGTTTTTTCCATTGACATATATTGTCAAGCGCGTTATTATGAGGAAGAATAAATGTTTAGAGGGTTTTGTTTGTAAAGTGTTTATAAGTTTAAGATTTTTAAAAATAGGTTAGGTGTGATGGATAATTATAAAAAAAATGTTTTGCCTTCGGGGGTTACGGTATGTTCTGAATTTATTCCTTCAGCGCTTTCTACTGTGCTTGGAATTTATATATCTGTTGGTTCCCGGGATGAAGAGGAAGAAAAAATTGGGATATCTCATTTTATCGAACATTCGGTCTTTAAAGGTACAGAAAATCGCAGCGAAAAGGAAATTTCTCTTGCTATAGAATCAAAGGGCGGATATTTAAATGCTTCAACTTCCAGGGAGTGGACTTCTTTTTATTCTCATATTCTTCCGGAAGAAGTTGATCTGGCATTCGATATACTTGCCGATTTGATAGAAAACCCTCAATTTCCCAAAGATGGATTGGATAAAGAACGGTCAGTTATTTTACAGGAAATTAAGATGTTTAAAGATTCTCCCGAAAGTTTGCTTTTCGATTATGCTTTTAAGAGTACTTTCGGGGAAAAACATCCATTGTCCAGATTGATTTTGGGCGATCTTGAAACCGTGCAAAGTATAAAACGTGAAGATATCATCGAATTTTGCGATAAAAATTGGACATCAGATAGGATTTTTGTATCTGCAGCCGGTAAAGTCGATCATGATAATTTATGTGATTTGGTTGGCAAAAAAATAAGCAAAAAGGAAGGTAATTCTTTTAAGAGAAAATCTTTTTCCATAAAAAGCAAGAAGGTAAATACTATACCAAAACCAGAATTAAACCATAAATATGTAGCTCTTTCTTTTCCTTCTTTGCACTATAATCATGATTTGCGTTTTGCTTTTTTGATTTCAGGAACCATTCTGGGTTCCGGTATGAGTTCTCGTTTGTTTCAGAAGTTACGTCAAGAATTGAGTTATGTATATGAAGTTTCGGCTTTTAATGAATTTTTTAGTGATACCGGAATTTTCGGTATTTATTTTTCTACTGATGGAGATAAATTGCCTCGTGCTTTGAAAGCAACGCGGGATTTATTGGAGAAACTCAATTTTACCAAAGAAGAAGTTGAAAGCGCGAAAGAAAGATTGAGAGGTAACATTATGATATCTTTAGAAAACAGCGGAAACAGAATGGAAAGGAATGTGAAAGAAGAGATATATAAAGGAAAGCGTTCTTCAATAGATTCTCTTCTAAAAAGGATAGATAGTGTTACTATGGAAGAAATTAAGCTTATTAATCGGGAGTACTTGAAGCCGGATAGATTTAATCTTACAGTATTGGGAGAGGAAGATAATGTCTCTTGGTGAAACTTACAATTCAAGAAGGTTTTCTTTGTACGATTCATTTCTTTTTAATTTTTACAAAGATAGATTTTTCTATTTTATGAATCGTAATGTTCAGATTATAAATCTGTTTTCTGTAGACTCTATTAATAAACATCATTTAAGTGATATCAAATTTGTTACCGAAGAAGAAATTATAAGAAGATTAAAATTGTACTTTGGGCTGACGGATGATTATAAACTATTGATTCTTCCTAACAGATTTTCCGCTTACTATCTGGTTCTTTTTGCTATGACTGATATTGGGGATGAAATATTAACTCCGGCTCCGGTTCCTTATTTTATAAAACAATATGCGGATGTTCTTTCCTTGAATACTAAATTTATAGAAACAAGTTCCGCGGAAGATTTTGATTTACCTTTGAGAAGAGATGTGGAAGATGTGTTAACCCCAAGATCCAAGTTGTTTTATTTTTCTGAGCCCGGTTTTTCAGGAAGTATTATGTATCCAAGAGAGAGTCTGGAGAGAATGCTTTTCTTATCTCGTAATTATCAGTTATTTCTGGCTGTTGATGAGACTCTTAACCATTTAATTCCTGATACAGGAAATTTAATTTTCTTGAAAGATATTTCTCTTAATAATGAAAGAGTAGTAAGAATCAATAGTTTTTTACGAGACCTTTCTCTGGGGGATTTGACTATAATTGCTTTTCATGCGACCTTACCTTCGAAAATTGAAGTTATAGCGAAAGATCTATTTCCTGTAACGCCATATGACCTCTCTTTGATTGACTATTTTCTTGGAAATTATTCCAGTATATTGAAGAATCGATTAGCACAGCTAAAACAGAATAGAACTATAATAAATAATTTTCTTGATAACAGAAAGGATGTTTTGGCGACTTATTCTAAAAATATTTCTTCAGTTTTTCTGAAGTTGCCCGTGCCGAACGCAAACACCTTTGTGGAATGGTTATTATGCGAATATAATCGTGATAAACGAACGGTTTTCCTGGCGCCTTCAGTTTTTTTTCACTCTGATGCATATGAGGACGAAGGGGAAGTTTTGATTGATTTTCGCTATCTTAATCCTGAAATTTTGGAAGAAGGATTGGATATATTACAGGACGCGCTTGATCAGTATGTGGGATTAAATGGGGTTAATGTAGCTGAACAATGATATCGGAAAAAAGAAATAATATCTTCGGGTTCCTGACGGGGAATTATGGATGTTTCAATGGAAGGTTTGTGTGTCTTTAAAAATAAAAATAAAAAAACTAAATGAAAACCTGCCGCTTCCCACTTATCAGACTGAAGGTAGTTCAGGTCTGGATTTACATGCTTCGGAGGATTGCTTTTTAGCTCCTGGTGATTTTAGAATGATTCCTACGGGAATATCCTTAGAAATACCTTTTGAATATGAAGGACAAGTTAGGGCGAGGAGCGGTCTTGCTTCAAAATTGGGTATCGGAGTATTAAATTCACCCGGAACTATAGATTCTGACTATAGGGGTGAAATCAAAGTTATTCTTTTTAATTTTGGTAAAAAAGATTTTGAGATTAAAAAAGGAGACAGAATAGCTCAGTTAATTATTTCCAAGGTGGAGAGGATCGATTTAGTTGAGGTGGAAGATTTAAAGAATACTAAGAGAGAGGATGGTGGATTCGGCTCCACAGATTATTGATTATGATGAAAATCTTTATGCTTTTCATGACTCAGTTTTTGAGGTTCACTCCCGGTTTCTTGCGGGAGTTTTTGGCAAAAGCAGCTGGGACTTTATGGTTTTATTTCTCTTCGGATAGAAGGAAAATCATAGAAGAAAATTTAGTAGCAGTTTTAGGTAAGGCTGAAAAAAAAGACGTAAAGAAAGTTTTTATCAATTTTATGAAAGTGTATGGCGATATTCTCAATGTACCCAATATGAGTAGAACATATATGAAGTCGATTATAGATATCGAGGGAGAACATTTTATTGAAAAAGAATTAAAGAAGAAAAAAGGTGTAATTATTGTTTCCTGCCATGTGGGGGGGATGGAATTGGCAGGCATATATCTTGCGAGCCTGGGTTTTCCTATTAATTCCGTTGCGGAAACTAAAGGTCCTGGTGTTGATTTCTTTAAGTTCTATAAACGTTATAGAGGGCGTTTTGGAAGTAAATTGTTGCCCCTTGAGAGCAAGAAATTGCCTTTTCGATTGATGAGAGTTTTAAAGAATAATGAAATAGTTGTTTTGGTTGGAGACAGGGATATCACGGATTCAGGTTCAACGAGTGAATTTTTTAATCGTAAGGCTTCAATTCCGAGAGGAACCGCTTTGCTTTCTAAAAAAACAGGCGCGCCCATTTTAGTAGGGGTTTCAGCGCTCGGGAAAAGCGTAAAGCGTTATTCGGGTATAGTTTTTCCTCCTATTTATCCGGAGGATTTTGATTCGCCCGATGAAATATTAAAGGAAGTTATTAATCTAATGGAAAAGGGTATAAGAATGTATCCTTTTCAATGGTTTGTTTTTCAGAGAATTTGGAAATGAAAATTCTTTTCGTCTCGGATTTTTATTATCCCCATATTGGAGGTATTACAGAACATATATACCATCTTGCGAACGAATTTGAGAACATGGGTCATAAAGTTTCGATACTTACAGCGGATATAGAGGGAGAGTTGAAGCCCGACGAGAGAAGGGTTATTCGTCTGGGTAAATCTATGGTAATTCCTATGAATCAGTCTAATGCCAGGGTTACGGGATGGGTCGATCTTTCAAAGCTTTCAAATGTCGTAAACGATTATGATGTTATTCATATTCATGGTATAATTGCTCCGACCCTACCTCTTCTTTCGCTTAAAGTATCCAGGAAGACAAATATATTTACTTTCCATCCGACTTTTGAATCTTCTAATTTGTATCAAATTTCCAAACAATATTTAAAGCATTATTTTAAAAGAATTCACGGGAAAATTGCTGTTTCGGTAACCGCGAGGGATTCTATTGCTAAATATTTTCCGGGTGATTATAGAATAATTCCTAACGGAGTAGATCCCAATAGATTTAAAAATTCAGGAAAGAAAAAAAATCCTTTTGAAATATTGTTTGTTGGAAGGATAGAACCGCGAAAAGGATTGCAATTTTTGATCAACGCTTTATCTCGTATTAAAAAAGAGTTCCCAAAAGCAAAACTTACTGTTGCGGGTGGGGGTTATAAAGAGATGAAGATGAATGTTCCTTTGGAGGTTAAAGATTCGATTGATTTTTTAGGGTTTGTTGAACCCTCTGCTTTACCTGATATTTTCAGTAAGGCTTCCATATTTGTTTCTCCGGCTATTAGCGGGGAAAGTTTTGGTATTGTTTTGTTAGAAGCTATGGCAACGGAGACTCCCGTAATTGCTTCAAATATTCCCGGTTATAGATGTGTAGTTGAAGATGGTAAGAATGGTATTCTTGTAACCCCAGCGAATTCAAAGGAAATCGCCGAAAAAGTTATTCGGCTCTTTGGAGATAAAAATCTGTGTCACAATTTGGTCGAGGGAGGCCTTAAAACAGTTCAGAAATACTCCTGGGATAAAGTCGCGAAGGAAATTTTGAATTTTTATTATGAAGTCGATCCTTCTCTACCATAATATATCTAAGACTTTCTCTCCTTACGGGTCGATTGTTTTTCCTGATGCTTTCAGAAAACACTTAAAATTTATAAAAAGTAAGGGTATAAAATTTCTCAGTCCTGATGAATTTTTTAAAGCGGATTCTGGGGTTTTACTGACTTTCGATGATGGATTTGTCGATTTATATAAGTTTGCTTTTCCTATTCTTATAGAGGAGAATGTTCCGGCTATTATTTTTGTGGTTTCCGGTTACGCCGGAAAGAAAAATGAATGGGAAATTACGTTAGGTAAATCATTCACACATCTTTCCTGGAGTAAGATACAGGAAATGTATAGATATGGCATAACGATTGGTTCTCACTCTCATCTTCATCCCGATTATTCACGCAGTCCAGTTGATTTGGTAAAAGAGGACATGAAAGTATCTTTAGAAACAATATCCGATAAAATAGGGGAGAGAGTTAAATATCTTTCTTATCCTTTTGGCAGAATAAGAAAAGAGGAAAGAGAATTTGCAGGACAGGTAGGTTATGAAAAAGCTTTTATATCGACTCCTCGTGAGACAGATAATCCTTACTGTATAGGGCGTTGGGCTGTATATACTATAGATGGACTTTTTAATCTTTCTGCTAAAATTGGACTGAATAGATTCGGAGGATTTGAAAGGCTTAAGTGTAAAGGGATAAATTGGGTCTCAAACGCAACGGGAATCATTAAGGGTTTGTGTAAATGAGTAGATGAGTAAATGAGATTATGTGTTTTTAAGGGAAATAGTTAAAAATAATATGTTATATAACGGTTTTAATTTGTAACTCATACACCCATATTCCCATATACTCATTAATTATTTATTCGATTTCAATAATTACCGGGAGTTTGATACGTTTGAAATATGTTGATTTAATAAGATTAATTGTTTTTTCTACGTTTTCTTCTTTAAAACCCGCGTTTATAATTTCTTCTTTGCTTTTACTCTCATCGACATAAAGTTTTAGAATAGGATCGAGTATTTTATAAGGTAAGAGTTCTTCTTCGTCTTTTTGGTTTCTATTTAATTCCGCCGAAGGAGCTTTTTCTATTATCGATTGGAGTATTAAATTGCCTTTATTTTTATTTATCCATTTTGCGAGTTCATATACTTCTGTTTTGTAAAGATTTCCAATCGGGGCAATAGCGCCTACTGTATCACCATAGAGAGTACAATAACCGGTCAAGATTTCCGAACGATTCCCGGTCGCAATCACGAGGGCGTTTTTTTTGTTCGCTACGTACATCAGCAGGTTTGCTCTGATTCTTGCCTGGAGATTTTCTTCGGGGATATTAATTCCTTTAATAATAAATTTTTTGGCGAGTGTTTCCATATAAATATCGAAAATCTTAGTTATGTCGAATTCACTAAGAATAATAGAAAGATTCTTACAGAGTTTTTGAGCATCTTTTTTGCTGGCTTCTGAGGTGAATTCCGTCGGCATAGAAATACAATCGATGTTTTCTTTTTCTATTGCTTGACTTGTAAGTAAAGCTGTAAGACTCGAGTCTATACCTCCGCTCATCCCTATTACCGCCCGCGTAAGATTATTTTCTTTGAAATATTTTTTTATTTCTTCAATGATTTTGTTGTATATCTTTTCCATATTCATTATTTTTAATTTTGTCATTATTTGTTATTTGTCAATACCTGTTTTTTGCCACAAAGACACAAAGGGCGCATTTTTTTTTGTTTTTTTAATAACAGCTAAAGGCGAAGAAGTAGAATCTAAGTTCAACAACGAATCACACAAATTACACGAATGCTATAAGAGAATATTTCATTTTTTAAATTAACAAATAATTCTTTTAATTTATTTGTGTTATTCGTGCTATTTGTTGTTAATAATTTAGTTGATTTTTTAGTGGCTGGGTGTGTTGGTGGATTTTAGACAACACTATATTTTTTCTCTGTGTCCTCTGTGTTTTATCTTTTCTCTGTGTGCTCTGTGGTAAATGTTTTTTTGGGTCTTTCGTTTGTTTCATGGTTAAACGAGGAGCTTGACAAATCTACAGGCAGATTTATACTAAACTGAGGTTAAAATATGGGAAATAAAAAATCAATGTATAAAACGTTTGTAGATACGAACTTCTCGGCGGCTCATCAATTAAGAAATTATAAGGGTTTATGCGGAGAGTTACATGGACATACCTGGAAGGTGAGGGTGGAAGTCGAAACTGACTGGCTCGATGAAATAGGTATGACTATAGACTTTAAGGACTTAAAGAAAAAAGCAGATTCCGTGATAGGGAGGTTCGATCACCGATGTCTTAATCAGATAAGCCCTTTTGATAAGGAAAATCCGACCGCGGAAAATATCGCCAAATACGTTTATGTTGAAATGAAAGAACTTTTGCCTGATAAAATTGATATGATCGAGGTAATAGTATGGGAATCCGCAAATTACGGTGTAAAGTATTCGGAGAGATGAATTGCTTAAAGTTAATGAAATCTTTTATTCCATTCAGGGCGAATCTTCTTTTTCCGGGATTCCTTTCGTTTTTGTAAGATTAACAGGTTGCAACCTTAGATGTACTTATTGCGATACTAAGTACGCTTACGAAGAAGGTAGAGAAATATCTGTTGAACAAATCCTTAAGGGAGTAAAAAAATATAAATGCCCTTACGTTGAAATTACAGGAGGAGAACCTCTTATTCAAAATAAGACCCCTTTTCTTGTTGATTTCCTTGTTAATAAAGGTTTTAGCGTTCTGCTCGAGACAAATGGAACTAAAGATATAAGTGTCATATCAAATAAAGCTACAATAATTATGGATATAAAATGTCCATCAAGCGGTGAAAGCGGTAAAATTGATTGGGACAATCTAAACAGGTTAGAGCCAAAGGACGAGGTTAAATTTGTAATTGCTGAAAAGTCGGATTATGATTGGGCGAAGAGTGTTATAACTGATAAAAAGTTAAAAGATAAAGTCAAAATGCTTATGTCTCCGGTTAAAGAAAAAATGAATCCGGCAGAACTGGCGCAGTGGATTTTAAAAGACAAATTAAAGGTTCGTCTTCAACTTCAACTGCATAAGATTCTATGGCCTCTGGCTATACGGGGGAAGTAAGTTGAGTAAGAAAGCAGTAGTTTTGTTGAGTGGTGGCATTGATTCTTCAACTACTCTCGCGATTGCAAAAGATTTAGGATATGAGGTTTACGCGATTAGCTTTCGGTATGGGCAAAGGCATCATTTTGAGATTGATGCGGCAAAGAAGATCGCTGGCAAGATGGGTGTAAAAGAACACCTTATTTTAGATATTGATCTATCTTCTTTTGGGGGTTCGGCATTGACCGATGATATTCCTGTTCCAAAAAGGGGAAAAGTAGAAGATATAGGAGAAGAAATTCCCGTTACCTACGTTCCTGCCCGTAATATTATTTTTTTGAGTCTTGCTCTCGGTTGGGCTGAGGTTTTGAGTGCAATCGATATATTTATTGGTGTTAACGCAATCGACTATTCGGGTTATCCTGATTGCAGGCCCGAATTTATAGAAGCTTTCGAAAAAGCGGTTAATCTGGGAACGAAGAGTGGGGTAGAGGGGAATAGAATAAAAATTCATACTCCGCTTATATCGTTGTCGAAAGCTGAAATAATAAAGAAGGGAATAAAGTTAGGTGTTGATTACAGTCTAACTCACAGTTGTTATGACCCGGATCAAGAAGGACGAGCCTGCGGTGAGTGTGATAGTTGTATTTTGCGGAAGAAAGGTTTTGAGGAGGCAGGGGTAGAAGACCCGACCGTTTATAGTTTATAATAAGTTATAAATTTAAGAGGTATTTTAAAAGAATTAAATAATAAATGACGATAAGGATAATATAAATGTTTAATTCAAGAATAAGGCGGTTTTACTCAAAAATACCAGATACGCAAAAAAAGTTTATAGAAAATTTTGAAAAATATCATTCTCAAAAAAGTGTACTTATAAATAATACTAAATGGAAGTATTTTGACTCGGAAAAAGGCAAGGAAGTTTTGTTGTTGCTTCACGGTGGTTATGCTGATTTCGATATGTGGATACATCAAATTGTGGAATTTGAAAAAGATTATCGGGTAATAGCGCCCACGTGCCCGGTTTTGAATATTCCGGAAATGAAAAAATCTTCAGATGCGCTTTACAAAATATTAACAACGGAAAATATAGACAGAGTAAATGTCATGGGATACAGCGAAGGTGGATTGATTGCGCAGTGTTTCTTAAGGGATTATTTTACTATTATCGATAAAGCAATACTGGCTCACACCTTTTACCCTTCGCGTGAGATTTCTTATTACCATAATGATTTCACATTATTCAGAATTTTGCCTTCCTTCTTAACCGAGCTAATATTCAAATTATTGGCTAAACCGGATAAAGAAGAATTGCATCACAATTCAACTGAATGGCTTGAATGGTATAAGGGCTATTTTAAAGAGTTAAAAGCAAGGCTTACAAAAGGAAAGATAATAACGCACATAGATCTTATGATAGACTTTGTGAGAAATTATGATTTCAAATCAAATGATTTATCTGGCTGGAAAGGGGATATACTCCTTACTGTTGCCGAAGATGATATTATGATGAAGTATTTTAACGGAATGAAAAAATTATACCCGGATGCCGAATATCATATTTTTGAAAAAGGTTTGGGTGCTCATTCGATTGCTCTAATTTCTCCGGATATATTCAATCGACGTATAAGAGAATTTTTAGAGAAATAATTCTCTATTAAATATATATTATTAAAACTTCTCCTTTTTCATAGTCCTCGTTGTTTTTTGTGTTGTTTATTGTTTCTCTCAGGGTTCTCCTGCTCTTCCTGTGTGTTTTAAATCGTGATGGAACATTGGCCAGGGAGTATTGGCGAGACTTCCTGAAGAACCCAAAAAGGCATATATATAATTATCCCAGGATCCCACATATATAGTCCCATCATTTTCTATAGTGGGAGCTGATATTATAACACCATTTGTTAGGAATATCTTCTTTTGTGTTCCATCTGGATTTATCGCGTGAAGATTATAATCATAGGAACCCACATAGATGGTGCCGTCATTTCCGATGGCAGGGGACGAAAGTACAGAACTTCCGGCAGAGAATATCCATTTCTCGGTTCCATCCGGGTTTATCGCGTATAACCCGTGATCCCAGCAACCTACGTAGATTGTTCCATCGTAGCCTATAGCAGGAGAGGAGTTTATGCGATTTCCTGTTGGAAACGTCCATCTCTCGGTTCCGTCCAAATTTATTGCATAGAGATTATGATCCCAGGATCCCACATAGATAGTGCTGTCATTTCCGATAGCAGGGGACGAAATAACACTACCGTTAGTTAAAAAAGCCCATTTCTGGGTTCCGTCCGGGTTTATAGCGTAGAGATTGTTATCCTGGGAACCCACATAGATGGTGCTATCTGAACCTATTGCGGGAGAGGAGTGGCTCAAAGAGCCGTCGGTTAAAAAAGCCCATTTCTGGGTTCCGTCCGGGTTTATAGCGTAGAGATTGCCATCTGTTGAACCTACATAGATGGTTCCATCGTAGCCTATAGCAGGAGAAGACCACACTTCATCGTCGGTTAAAAAAGCCCATTTCTGGGTTCCATCCGGGTTTATTGCATAGAGGTTTTTGTCATCGGAGCCCACGTAAATGGTGCCATCGCTGCCTATTGCAGGAGAGGAGACCACATCACCTCCGGTTGCAAAACTCCATTTTTCTATTCCATTTGGGTATGTTGCATATAAATTGTTGTCTTTAGATCCTACATAGATTGTTCCATCTGAGCCTATAGCCGGGGAAGATTGCACCTGGTCTCCGGTTGCGAAAGCCCATTTCATCCTTATGATTGTTATAGAGTGTTCGGTTGACCAACCCGGTTCTATCTCATACTTATCCTTTGCCTTTACTCTTACTTCGTATCTTCCTTCTGAAGACCAGGAATAATTCATTTGAACCGAATCACCACTTGGTATGTAAGGGCTCCACGGTGATAAACTATCATCCCCCCAGTCGAACTGGTAAGATATGCTATCTCCATCCGGGTCAGTCGTAGAGGTGAAGAAAGTGTATGTGCTGTCTTCATGTCCCATTGAGGGTCCAGTTGGTTCCGCTGGTATATTGGGAGGGTTGTTGTTAATCGATATTGTGATTTGATGTCCGTCCGACCAATCTGATTCCGCATCATCCTTATCTTTTGCCCTTGCTTTGAGAGAATATATTCCTGCGGACAAATAGGAATGATTCAAAGAAACAGATTGCCCACTTGATACATAATTACTCCATGCAGATAAATTAGTATCCCCCCAGTCGAACTGATAGGATATACTGTCTCCATCCGGATCAGTGGTAACAGCAGAAAAATTATAGGTACTGTCTTCATATCCATTTGATGGTCCGGAGGGTATCACGGGTATGTTGGGAGGATTATTGGGGATGTTCGATATTGTGATTTGATACCCGTCCGACCAATCTGATTCCGCACCATCTACATCTTTTGCCTTTGCAGTAACGGAATATATACCCGGGGATGAATAAGCATGGCCTATGGAAACAGATTGTCCGTTTGATACATAACTACTCCATCCCGAACTAAAACTGTTCCCCCAGTCGAACTGGTAAGATATGCTATCCTCATTCGGGTCAGTTGTTGCTGTTGTGAACATATAAATGCTTGCTACGTAACCATTCGATGGTCCTGAAGGAGTATCTGGTACCTCTGGAGGTAAATTTGGTGCGATCGATATGGTTATTGAGTGTTCGGGGGACCAGCCCGATTCTAATCCATACTTATCCTTTGCTTTCACTTTCACTTCATATGTCCCTTCGGATGACCAGGAATGATCCATTCGAACTGAATCCCCACTTGGGACATAAGAAGTCCAGTCAGATAAACTGCCGTCTCCCCAGTCGAACTGGTAAGATATACTATCTCCATCCGGGTCAGTCGCTGTTGCACTAAAAGTATAAAAATAATTAACATATCCGCTGTTAGGTCCTGAAAAGATTGAGGGAATATTCGGAGCAATACTGATTACGATAGTCAACAAATGTGGGTCAGACCACCTCGACACTTTTTCTTTTATATCTATGGCTCTGACGCGTAGATTATAGTGCCCTGTATCCTGCCAGCAGTGCGTTACAGTGATTGAATCTCCTGAATTAAGGAAATCACTCCAGTTTGAATCGATTTCTGTTCCCCAGTCAAATTGGTAAGCAATATCATCTCCGTCCGGATCAGTCGTTGAGGCTATGAAGAGTAGTGTATCCTTGATGGTGCCGAGGGAAGTACCAGAAGGAGGAGATGGTGTTCTGGGCCAGCTGTTTTTATGGCAGTTAGGTATAGCAATAGAAATTATTAGAATAACAATTAAAAATTTATAAAACTTTTCCATAAATATTTCCCTGATTTTTTATGTTTAAATTATATGTTAAAAATTAACGAAAACTTTAAGCTTGTCAAGGTTTTTGGCGAGGTTTTGTGTTTAGAGTGCAGCGTTTTGAGTTAAAAAAACAAAAATAAAATCCTTGAAATCTGCGTTTATCCGCGTCCATATTTTGGGATTTTGGATTTGGGGGTTGGGATTTGGTAAAAACAACATTAAAAATTTCTGTGTTCTCTGTGGTTCAACTTTTTAGTTTATAGTTGTTTTTCCAGTTTTTTGATAAATTTCTTTTTTTCGATATCAAATTCGATTGTTTTGTTTTCCGAGGTAAGTCCCGAAACTATTTTAACCTTAATTCCTGTAATTTTCTTCAAGTATTTTTGTAGTTCTTTATTGGCTTTACCCTTTTCGGGCGCGCTCTTTATCCAGATTTTAAAAGTGCCGTTTCCCATTTTTAAGATTTTGTTTTTATTCGATGATGGTTTTACTTTTATTTTTAATTTGGACATGAATTAAATATATAGAAACCACGAGATTACACAAGATTAACAAAACAAATTTCTCACACAGAGTCACAGAGATAATAGTAGGATTAGAAGTAGGGCAAGTTAGTCGTTCAAGGATTAGGGATAAAGCGGTAAGTGTTTCTTCTTAATCCTTGCTGTTCTTCATAGCTATAATACTAATCCTTAATCCCTGCTCATTTTACTTCTTTGCTACTAATCCTAAAAGGGTCTATTTTATAAAAGTAACTTTACTGCTTTCGTTTATCCCATCTAATTCTAAATTATAGAAATATATACCGGCAGGTATTTTTTCGGTGTTCCATGTTACCTCATTTCTTCCTGAGGGTCTTTGTCCATTTAATATCTCTGCCACTTGTCTTCCCATGATATCATACAAATTCAAAGATACCATACCGGCTTTTGGTAGATTGAAGTGAATAAGAGTTGACGTACCGGAGAGTTCAAAAGAGGATTTCTGTAAAAATGAGAACTCATCTTCTTTCTTCTGTTCGGTAATTCCTGAAAGTTCAGGATGGATATAATAAACCCCTGAGCCATAGGTTCCCGCAACAAGCAAAACACTATCGCCTAGGGCGATATCCAGTGAATAAACAAGAGGGTAAAAAATCCCATCGCTGTAGTCATGCCATGTTTCGCCGCCATCTGTAGAACGTAATACTCCGTAGCCCTCTGTAGCGGCATAGACGAACTGAGGGTCTCTGGGATCATATTTAATGTCAAAAACGCAGGCAATCTCGGAATCTTTTTTAACCCAGTTTTCTCCCCCGTCTGTAGATTTGTAGATATTCCCGCCGGAGTAACCTTCGCTTCCGACTAGAATTTCGTTGCTGTTATTGGGATTAATAGCTATACAATCGACCATGTCTTCACCAGTTAAACCTTTACTAACCCAATCATCCCCGTTGTTTGTTGATTTGAATATACCTCCATTGTATTGAGTTCCCGCCCAGACGGTGGAAGTATCGTTAGGGTTAATGGCGATTGATAAAATAGACTTAATTATTCCGCCGATAAATTCGGGAAGCCCTTCGTTTTTCTGTTCCCATGTTGTTCCGCCATTTGTAGTTTTGTATATTCCGTTGAGAGAACTTCCTACGTATATTGTATTTGTTGAAAAAGGATTTATTGCAATACATTGCGGATGCCCGACCTCACTTATTATATCGAAATTGTCTCCGAAGTCTGAGGATTTATATAAACCTGTAAAAGACGCTAAATAGATATTAGCCGAATTTGCGGGATCCACTTTGATGCCGGTAAACTCATCAGCATCAAAATATTCGTGATACCAATTCATACCCCCGTCCTCTGACCTGTAGAAGTGCCCGTTTCCCTCTCCGGCGTAGATTCTATTAATATTTTGAGGGTCTATCGCAACACTGCTTATTACTGTTGCCGTAATACCATCTGAGCACTCATTCCAGTTTTCTCCCTGGTCTGTGGATTTGAATACACCTCCGTCGAAATTGAACAAAATATTAGTTGCGGCATAGATTGTGGCGGGAGTTAAAGAATTGAAAGCAATATCAGGAACTTGGCTGCATGAGTTCCAACCTAAATAGTCATTCCAGTTATCTCCGCCGTCTATGCTTTTTGCAAAGCAATCTCCTGAACTGTATATTATAGATGTATCTGTAGGATAAAAATAAAGATGTGCGCAATCGATTGATTCATTGATAAAATCGCTACATTTTAATTGCCAGTAAGAACCATTAAAGATATAGTAATGTCCTTCAATTATAGCGGAAGCTCTGCCGCCATGATGTAGGTCAACAGCTAAAGCATTGATAGTTGCGTAGTATGGATCGGTGATTTCACCCATAAATGGTAGGCTGTCACTAATTCCGTTCCAGATTTTCCCGCTATCGGTTGACACAAAAACACCGTCAAAATTTGTTCCGGCATAAATTACTGCTGAGTTATCCGAGTCAACGGCTAAAGAGAAAATCGCATTCTTACGGGTTGCAGATTGTGGTGTCAGTCCACTATCACTTACTTCCCAGATTACTCCTCCATCTATTGATTTGTAGATATTCCCGATTACGAAGCCGATTCCACCTGCCAGGCCCGCGTAAAGTGTATTTGTATTTTGCGGATCAATAATTAAATTAAATATTATCAGACTCTCATCAAGTCCATTGCTCGATTTAAGCCACGTAGCGCCGCTATCAGTCGATTTCCAGATGCCATCGTAGTCTGTGGCGGCATATATGATGCCGGAATTCTGAGGATTGACCGCAAGGCTCCTTATCGGATAAAAAGTAAGCCCAATGCGAGAAGGGTTCCAGGACGTGCCTCCATCTCTGGTTTTATATACTCCCGCGTCACGCGTACCGACATATACTATCTCGGGATTGTTCGGGTCGATTGCGATGGACGTCATCTCACCGCCGTATAGGGGATAGGATTTCCAGGTTGTTCCTCTAATTGAATTAGAAGCTTTGAAGTTATTCAAATTTAATTGATCTATTTCTTTCTCGAGAAGAATGGGTGAACGATTAAGTCCATATTTCTTTTCAATTATTTCTGAGTCCCCTGCTGAGAAAAGACTAATGCTCGTTAGCAAAGTCAAAAAACAAATAGCTATGATATTTTTCATTTTTTCTCCTTATTATCCGGATTAATAAGATAATTATATTATATTTTATTATTGTTGTCAAGCTTTTTGCAATATTAGAAGTATGGTGATTCTGTTTGGGAATAAGCTTTTTAGTATTTTTTTCTTTGTGTTCTTAGTGCCCTTGCATTATAATATTTTTTTTGAGAAAAGTCACCCCTTGACAAATTCCGGTTTTTATATACAATTGAAATTGAGATTCATTCTCAATTATGAAAAAAGAAAAAGAAATATTTAAAAAATATTTGGTTGAAAGGGGGTTAAAACTCACCTCGGAAAGAGAACAGATTCTGAAGGAAATTTTTTCGAGACATGACCATTTTGACGCTGAGGCTCTTTTTCAGGTTTTTCATGATAAGGGAGAGAATATTTCGCGGGCTACAATTTATCGTACTTTGCCTTTACTTGTAGAAAGTGGTCTCGTTCAGGAGGCGATGAGGTGTGGGGAGAGAGTATGCTATGAGCACATTTATGGGCATCGGTCACATGGTCATATAATTTGTATGGGATGCGGTAAAATAATAGAATTCGAAAATGAAAAGTTGGAAGATATTAAGAGAAAGGCGTGCAAAAAATACGGTTTTAAACCTGCAGGGTTTAGATTTGGCATCAAGGGCTATTGTAAAGATTGTCAAAAGAAGTTATAGGCTTTTAGAGGGTGAGATTATAATTACGTTTAAAAGAGATTGTAATTATAGATTTGATTTTTCCGTTTATCGAAGAAATTCAGCCGTTAGGCGGAATAATGATTGTATTTGTAGATGTTTAAGTTATTTTTTCGGCGGTATAAAACTGGTTAATTGTGGCATTTTGAGCTGAGGTAAAAAAAAGGATGAAAAAAGATTTTAACGATAAGAGTTTCGCGGAGCTTTATATTAAAAAACATAAAAAGATTTTAGAAAAATTAGGATATTTGTATGCTCAAAAATTAAAGCGGCTGGGTTTTTCTGAAGGTAAGATTTTAGATGTCGGTTGTGGTTTTGGCGCGATGTGTTTGGTTCTAGCTAAAGAATTTTCAAATTGTGAGGTGGTAGGTGTGGATTTATCTATTCTTTTATTGGATTACGCTGAGAGTAATATCTCTGGAGAGTTTACTGGAAACCGGTTGAAATTTAAGAAAGAAAATGTTGAAAAAATGTCTTTTGAAAACGATTCGTTTGATGTGGTTTTTAATGTAAGCATGGTTCATTGGGTGGACGATCCAGTTTCTATGTTGAACGAAATCGAAAGGATTTTAAAACCCGAAGGGCATCTTTTTATAAAAGATCTAAGAAAATCCTGGTTAGGTGTTTTTGAAAAAGAGATAAATAATGCTTTGACTTTAGGCCAGGCAGAAAGGATGATAGGAAATTCAAAACTTAGAAAAGGTTCTTTCTCGAGTAATCTTTTATGGTGGAATTTTGAAGCATGAAAAATATAATAAGAAAAGGTTGAAAATTTATGGCTTTATCGCTAATTTTTACTTTACCCCTTGACAAACAATATAACCCGAATATATTAACCAACGTTATGACTGACCAGTCAGTTAGAAAGAATCGAATAATGGAAGAAGCGAAAAAGCTCTTTGCCGAGAAGGGGTATCATTCTGTTACTGTAGATGAAGTTGCGGAAGCTTGTGGTGTCGCAAAGGGTACGTTATATCTGTATTTTAAATCTAAGGCTGACCTTTTTGTTGAAATTTTCGTAAAAGCTCATAGGGAGATTTTTGAACAGGTCAGGAAAGTAATTTGTTCAGGTAAGAGTTTTGAAGTTATTATTTCAGAGATTTTAAATTATTTTGAGGAATTTATACGTGGGGATGAATTCTTCAGTAGGTTTGGTAAAGTTCAGAAAGGTATGAGGGGGGCAAACATTCCTATTGAATGTTTAAAAAAAATTAATGAATCAATTGCCGAAATGATTGATTCTCTTGAGGATGAGGCGGTAAGTGTTATTAAGAGATATTTGCCTGATAGTAGCTTAAATTTGCATGATGTTTATGAAATAATTGTTTCCTTGATTATGGCTGTTGAAGAATCTGAATCTGGAACAATAAAAAATACTGCTCTTTCTGTTCTGTTGGATGGAGTGAGGAAGGAGGTTAAATGTTAAAATTTAGGATTGGGTTTTTTCTTCTCTTTATGTTTTCTTTATTTTCTTTTTCTTTAACTTTTGAAGAAGCGAAAAAGATAGCCTTGGATAAAAATAGGTATATGGAGATATCGGAACTCGAAGTAAGAAAAGCTGAGATTGCGATGAGGGAATCATGGGCGTCTTTTTATCCGACAGTAAGTTTGCAGTCGAGTTACACAAGGCTTTTGAGTGTGCCCCAGTTCGAGATGCCGACCGGAGACGGAGGTACGGAGTATATTTCTCTCGGTTATGCTAATAATTATAGTAATTCTCTTCAGGTTAGTTTTCCTATCTTTACTTTCGGTAAAAGATTTGTAGCCAAAGAAATTGGGGAGAGGAGTAAAGACATTCAGGTTTTTCAGCATGAAACTGATAAAATTAATTTAGTAAAAGATCTGGTGACTGTATTCTATGGAGTTGTTACCGCAGAGGAGGCATTAAAAATAGCGGAAGGCGCGCTTGAACGGTCTGAAGACCACTTGAGAACCGCGCGCATTCAGTATAATCAGGGTAGAATAACTAAGCTAGATTTACTCTCCGCGGAAACTGAGTTTAACAGGAGTAAAACAGAATTACTAAATGTCAGTAATGGAGTTGATCAAGCTAAATCCGCTTTGAACATGATGTTAGGATTTCCTTTGGATACAGTTGTTGATGTTTCAGGAGAAATTAAAATCGATATCGATACTTTTAATTTAGATTCATTGAATAGTCTCGCGTTAAGCGGGAGACCAGAGGTTAAAAGTATGGAAAAATTAAATGAAGTTGCGAAGCTTGGTAAATCTTTACAATACCTTGCTTTTTTGCCTGATATAGTATTTATCGGGAGTTTTTCTTATGATAAGCCAGTGGGTTTCGCGAATGAATGGGACAACGATATGGCAGCGACAATAGCTGTTTCGCTGCCGATTTTCCAGGGTTTTTCGAGAACAAATAAGATTAGTAAGTACAGGCTTTCAATCGAGCAGTTGGTTATAAGAGAAAAGATTGTTAGAGAAGGTATAAAGATGGATGTGAAAAATCAACTTCTTGCTTACCGTTTAAACAAGCAGAAATTAGAGCTTTCCGAAGAGCAGTTAAAAAGGGCTAAGGAATCGTATGAAATGGCAGATAAGCAGTACAGAGCCGGTTATATATCCGCGCTTCAATATAAAGATATTGAATTGGGATACAAAAGCGCAGAATTTTCTTATCTTAATGCTCAATATAATCTAATTGTTTCACAAAAACAAATTAAAATTGCCACAATGATGGATAAGGAGGAATTGTGAAAAAGAAAAATATAGGACTCATAATTTTTATTGTCGTAGTTATAAGTATTATAGTTGTACCATGGTTTATAAGAAAATATAAAGATTCCGGTAAAGTTGAGAAAGAAGATAGTGGGGTTCCAGTGGTTGTTACCACTGCTAAGGTTAAAGATGCTATTAAGATTATGAGTTTTTCTTCCCAGGTGCAGGGTATTGAACAGGCTCAAATTTTTCCCGATATACCGGGAAGATTTCTAAAATATACAGTCGAAAACGGTCAGTGGGTTAAAAAAGACCAAATTATTGCTTATGTAGAGCAGGATGTGCCCGGGGTTGTAAGGAAACCAATTGCGGTTAAGAGTACAATATCGGGTGTGGTGTCACTGCGTTCTGTAGATAAAGGTCAACTTATTCGTCAGCAGGATCCAATGTTTCCTGAACCTCCCCTTGCTGAGGTTGCGAGAATTGATAAGATTAAAGTTGAGTTCGATGTTCCGGAGAAGTTTTATATCAAGGAAGGGTTACCGATAAAGGTTGAGATTTCTTCTCTTTCTAAAACGTTTGAAGGTAAAGTCGATAAAGCTTCGGTTTTTTACAATTCAAGCACCAGGACTCAGGATGTTGTGGGAGTTGTCCCAAATAACAAAAAGGAAATTCTACCAGGAATGTTTGCCAAGGTTTGGGTAGAAGTCGCGCGTGAAAATGATGCTATTTCTCTTCCGATAGACGCAGTAATAGGTTTGGTTGATAAATATATTTTTAAAGCTAAAGAGGGCAGAGCATTACTTTCGCCAGTCAGTGTTGGTTTTACCAACGGTAATAGTTTGATTATAAAGGAAGGCATTTCTGCTGGCGATACTGTTATTGTTGTAGGACAGAATATTGTCAAAGATAGCGCGAAAATAGATATAAAGGAGATAAGATGATACAAGGAGCAGTAAGTCGACCTGTTCTAACTGCTGTTGGTTTTATTGTACTGGTTCTTTTAGGAGTGTTCGGCTGGTCTAATCTTCCTGTATCCATGTACCCGGATATTACTCTTCCGACTTTGTTGATTATGACTGAGTACAGAGGTGCTTCGGCCCTGGATGTTGAAGAGGAAATTTCAAAGGAATTGGAAGGTGCGCTTGGTAATGTAGCAAACCTTAAAACAATTAAGTCGGATTCGAGAGAAAATGTATCTATTATTTCTCTTCAATTTGAATATAGTACTAATCTCGATGAAGCTGCCAATGATTTAAGGGATGCTTTGGGTTTTGCTATGTTACCTGATGATGCGGGAGATCCTATGCTGTTTAAGATATCCGGTTCGATGGCTCCTGTTATCGCTTTTACAGCTTCAACCGAAAATCCAGGAATAGATTTGAAGAGTGTCCTAGAGGATAGGGTTTTAGAGGAACTTTCCAGGATACCGGGAGTGGGCAATGCGGATTACTGGGGAGGAGGCTATGAGAGACAAATAAACATAGATATTTCTCAGGTAAGACTTGAGCAGCTTGGAGTTTCTCTAATGCAGGTCACGCAGATTCTGCAAGCTAATAATTTAAATTTCCCTCTTGGTGAGTTAGAACAGGGAGGAATTAAATACAATTTAAGGCTTCCCGCAAAATTCGAAGATCTCGAAGAGATTGAAAAAATAGTAGTAGGACATAATAACGGAAAATTAGTGCAATTAAGCGATGTTGCTACTGTTAGTTGGGGTGTGGGAGAGACTACCGGGTATTTCAGAAGAAATGGACAGGAAGCGGCTATGTTCGGTATTTTTAAGAAAACTGACGCAAATACAGTAGAAGTAGCAAGATCTGTTAAGAAAAGGGTAGAAGAACTTGGGGAGAGATATCCAGGACTCAACTTTGAGGTTATTTTTGACCTTTCAGAAATTGTAGAAGATTCTATAAGCAATCTTGTAAACACAATAGCAATAGCAATTATTCTTGTTCTTATAGTTTCATTTTTACTTCTTGGAAATATTAGGGCAAGTATAATTATTGCTGTGGCTATTCCGGTTTCTTTGATTATTTCTTTTATATATCTGTATTTAGCTGACAGCAGTTTAAATATTATATCTCTTTCTGCCATTGCTATCGCTGTGGGTATGGTTGTCGATAATGCTGTTGTTGTTCTTGAGAATGTTTTTCGTCACAGGGAATCGGGAGAAACTCGTAAAGAGGCTGCCATATTTGGCGCACAGGAAGTTTCCCAGGCAATACTCGCGTCGACCATAACAACAATTGTTATATTTTTACCTTTAATGCTTACTCGAGGTCTTGTTTCTGTTATGTTTAAGGAACTTGCCATTACTATGCCTCTAATGCTTTCAATATCTTTCGTGACAGCGATTACACTTACGCCCATGCTTTCATCCAGGTTTCTTAAAATGAAAAAGGAAGAAGACTTCTCGGACAGATTTTTCGGTAGGCTTGAGTCCGGTTATTCCAGAATGTTAAATTGGACTCTTTTTCACAGGGGGTGGATAGTTTGGATATTTATTGGAGTGTTTGTTATTGGTATGTATTTGTTTACTTATGTGCCTATGGATTTCTTTCCGAATCCCGGAAGTGACCAGTTGCAGGCTAATATTGAGCTTCCTATAGGAACAAGAGTAGAAAAGACAAACGAAATGGCGAAGAAAATAGAGGAACTTGTATGGAGAGAAGTTCCCGAGACAAAAAGTGTTACAGTTCAGGTGGGTGGTTCGGGGGATGTCTTTGGAGGTTCGGAGGGTTCTCACTATATTTCTATATACAGTACGATCGGAAAAACCGAGAAGTCAAAATTTCAGATTGCGGATGAACTGAATGAAAAAGTGAGGGAGCTTCCGGGTATAAGTAGAGCCAAATTCTCAGTCATGGGTGGTATGTTTGGGGGAGATGATGAGGGGATTTTCGGAGGCGCACCGATCGAAGTTGAAATTATTGGGGATGATCTGGAAGCAGCGGATTCTTTAGCGCGCGTGCTTGAAGATACCCTCAAAACTGTAGCAGGAATTTCTTCAATAGAGATTTCAAGAAAAAAAGGCGGAAGAGAATTATGGCTGGATCCGCGGTTTTCGGAGATGTATTCATACGGATTTTCAGCTTATTCTGTAGGATACCAGCTTAGAACCGCATTTTACGGTACGGAGGTTGGTAAATTCAGTGAAGAGGGCATAGAGTATCCTATAATTGTAAGGCTTGATGATGAGAGCAGAAATTCCTTTGAAACTACAGATAACCTGCAGCTTGTCAGTCAAATGGGTATGCCAGTTCATATATCTAATTTCCTGGATCCCGTTGAAAAAAGGGCGGCGCTCGCGATTGAAAGGAAAAATAAGGAACGAATGTTAAAATTAAAGATAAGCGTTTCAGGAGCTCTTGGAGACGTAATGAAAGAAGTTACTAAGATTGTGGATTCTTTTGAAAGACCAAAAGGATTAACAATTAATTATGCGGGTCAGATAGAAGAACAAGGAGAAGCTTTTGGAAGTTTGATTTTTGCTATATTGCTTGGTATCATTCTTGTATATCTTGTTATGGCTGCGCAGTTTGAGTCTTTTCTTGATCCTTTCATAATAATGTTTTCTGTACCTTTTGCTTTGGTAGGAGTCTCTCTTGCTTATTGGGTTAGTTTTCAGTCGATGAGCCTTATGGGAATGGTCGGGATCGCGATGCTTGTCGGTATTGTTGTTAATAATGCTATCGTTATGATAGATTACTTTAATATCTTGCGCAAAAGAAGTATAGATTTGATGGAAGCCGTTAAAACGGGAGCGAAAAGAAGACTTAGACCTATACTTATGACTACAGGCACGACGGTATTCGGACTCCTGCCTCTTGCACTATCTACCGGCAGCGGTTCGGTTTTATGGAAGTCCCTGGGTATTTCGGTTGTTGGTGGTATGATTGTTTCATCGTTTATAACGTTGCTTTTAATTCCGACTGTATATACGGTTTTTGAATTACCGGATAAATGGAGGAGATTCATAAGATGCATAAAGTTGCTTTTGGTACCGTTTAGAAAATTATATAATATGTTAAGAGGTTAAAGGAGAGTATCATAATGAAACAGATTGAAGTTGTAATATATATGGGCTTGGAGGATCAGTTTCAAAATGTATTAGAGGAAGAAAAAGTTGACGAGTATTTCATGACACCCAAAGTTATAGGTAAATTAGCGGGAACTGATCCTAAACTTGATACACATATATGGCCGGGGTACTTTGTGCAGTATAAATTCTGCCTTGATGAAAAACAATTCGAGAGCTTTCGAAGGAAAATCGAAGAGAAAAAAGATGAATGGGTCAAGGAAGGTTTTTTACTTATGGTAAACGAAATCCAGGAAAGGTGCGGAGGTTGTTCATGATACTTTATGTTTTGTTTTCATTGACGTTAGGACTCGAAGGAGGTATGTCTCAATTGAAAGGTGAAGATATAGTTTCCTCTTCGTTTGGGCCTTCTTATGGTCTTTTTTGTGATATTGATGTAACGCCTAATTTGACTTACAGCTTATCTTTTACGAATAGTAAAGGTGAAGCTTCGACTAATTCAGTGATAATGGATACATTGGGACAAATGTTTTCTGGGGCTGTGGGAGAGGATTTTCAATCTTTTCAGGGTACTCTTTCTGTTAACTGGGCTCCGCTTACAACAAGTTTTTCGCCTTATTTATCCGGGCGATTGGGATTGAGCCAGTGGAAATTCATAAACGGTAACGGAGATGTTGCTTTAAGTCTTAATGGAAATAATTTTGAAGGCTTAAGTCTTTTTCTTGGGGGAGGAGCGGGTTTAAGAGGAAAAATAGCTGGTTTTGTACTTGCTGTAGAAGGTTTTTCTAATTTTGTTTTTTCCGAGGACAAAGATTGGTATGAGGGATTCGGAGGATACGATGATAATGAATGGATTTTTAATGTTATGTTTAAATTAGGAAAGGAGTTTTAAGTGTTATACTTATTATTAGGATTGTCCGTGGGTTATGTTTCCGTCGACAAGGATTATACTATTCAACTGGGAATGAATGAGTTAAATGAGGGAATTGAGTCTATTAATCATGAGTTTGAAAAGGAACAATGGGGTTGGGGAGGTTCTTTATTTCTTGTTGAGAACAACCTGGCTTTCAAGGCGAAAATGCTTAAAGGAAATGAAATGGCGGATCTGGACTCGAACTCGATATCTCTTGGGCTCTTTTTTGATACAAAATTGTTTGAACTTGGTTACGCTTTTGAATTTTCTCGATTTATATTTTGCTTAAGTGGAGGTGGGGGACAATCATCCATAAATCTTAAATCGGTTAAAGAGTCTGGAACGATCGATTTTCCTGTGTCTCTTTTAAATCCTGAGGGGAGCGTTGACTATAAAGGTTCTTCTTTTGTTCTCTCCGCGAGCGCCGATGTTTTATTCGCTCTTTCGGATTATTTGGGTTTTGGTGTTTCTGCCGGTTATGTTCACGGTATAAGTACTCCGGAAATGGTAATAGAGAAAATGGGAGATATTGAAATATTAAACGCCCCACAAGTACCGCTAAATCAGACTTATGTGAAATTTATTTTCGCGGTGGGTGATTTTGCGAATCTGTAACCCAGAACCCCACCCTGGAAAAAATTAAACACAGAAGAAACAGAAAAAAAGCGAATACACAGAAGAAAAAAGAGTTTTTTTGTTGTTTAAACCCAATATCCAACCCCAAATTAATCTCACACAGAGAGCACAAAGCCCTAGAAACAGTCATTAGTCATGAGTCAAAAAATTCAACCCACAATCTCAAAGATAGAGACAGCAAATCATAACGCTAAACACTAAACTATAAAAAACAAAAAAGAACACAGAGAAAAAAGAAAATATTTATGTTTATTGTGAAAACCCATCATGCGCCACTAGAACTAATTTGACCACATTGGGATGGGAAGGGTTTCTTACTTCTTACTCCTATCTGCTTTTTCGTACAGCATTTGATAATAAAGAATTTTACTGATGTGTTCGAGGGCGGTAATGTTTATATAAGTTTCTTCGATATTATTTCCTATAGCAATCGTTCCGTGGTTTTTTATAATACAGGTTTTGTGATTCGAGAGAACTTCTGCGGCGTTTTTAGCTAATTCCGTAGAACCGCTTTCTCCTTCTATAATCGGAATTGTTCCGATTATTTTTTCTTTTTCTATAAGTACGGATTCGATTTTATTTCTTTTTGATATAAGTGATAGTATAATCGCGAACGGTGAATGGGCATGAATTATTGCTGCTGCATCCGTTTTTTTATAAATTTCACGGTGTACCAATAATTCGCATGAGGCTTTACAGTCTGCCTCTGAAGTATCATATAATGGTACTTCTATTAAGTCGTTTTCCGTCAATTCATCCAGCATTGCACCGGTTGCAGTTATAAGAATTTTTTTATCTTTTCGCTGGCTTATATTTCCAAAATTTGAATAAATCAAATTTTGTTCAGTTAACTTTCTTCCTATTCTGCTGAAATCTTGTAGCAAATTTACCATTTAGGGTTTTCAGAATGGAAGTTCTTCGTCATCTCCCGGAGGGGCCTCAACGTCATCTCCCGGAGGGGCCTCAACGTCTTGTGGTACTTCTTTTGGTATTTCTGTATCGGTTCCGTTTTCCTTGTATGGGGTTGTGGATTTGAGTAAGACCTGAACTCTAAATGCGCCTATACTTACTTCGGTTCTTTTAAAACCTTCTGTTTCTCTGGTATAACTGGATAGTCTGCCTTCAACAAGGACAGGAGCACCTTTTTTTATACGTTCGCTTAGTCTTTCTGCCTGGTTACCCCATAAAGTTACACCTGTGAATGTTGTTTCTTCCTTCCATTCTCCGCTTTTATCCCTATAATTACGGTTTGATGCGATACTAAATTTGAGATAAGCACTGCCTGATTCCGTGTAACTAAGAATAGAATCAGCTGTCGCTCTTCCTGTAATGACCACAGAATTTATGTTTGGAATTCTATATTCAGCCATATTTTATTTCCCCTTTACTACGAGAATATACCTGAGTATATTATTGTTTTTTTTCATAAAGTCTTTAAAAGTGTTAACATTCTTTGGATCCGTTTCGAAATTTATTACTGTGTAAAAACCGTTGTTGTATCCTTTTATTTCATACGCGAGCGGTTTAATACCCCATTCATCTATTTTGTTGACTTTTCCTTTATCTTCTTCAAGTTGAGTTTTAATTTCCTCTATAATTTGTTTTGCATTTTCTTCTTTTTCGGGATTTATAATAAATGTACATTCGTATTTTCTCATTTGTCCTCCTTTTGATTCCCGTTAATTTTTGACATAGCTATTTCATCAGTTTCTTTCTGCCATATAAAAACAGCTTCTTTTGCCTTTTCTAATATTTTAGACATTGCTTGTTCTTCTTCTTTGCTGAATTTAGATAGTACCCATGTTGATGTTTCATTATCGTCTGAAGCTCCTATCCCAATACGTAAGCGTGGTATATCTTCGCTGTTTAAATGGTATATTATCGAATATAAGCCTTTATGTCCTCCATCGCTGCCGTTACTTCTCAGGCGCAATTGCCCAAAAGGTAAACTTATATCATCCAAAATTATAAGAATATTTTCTAGAGAAAGAGAAAAATCTTCATAAAGTTCTTGGACTGCTATTCCGCTGTTATTCATAAAAGTTGTAGGTTGGGCTAAAATAAAGTTTTCTTTTTGTGAGTAATAATAATGTCCTTTACCTGCTTTAAGCCTTAAATTTTCTTCTGAACATATAAAATTTATTACTCTTCTTCCAAGATTATGCCGCGTATCAATATATTCCGGCGAGGGATTTCCGAGTCCTATAGCCGCCTGATACTTTATTCGCCACTCTCCTTTTTTTTCTTTTCTTCGGTTTCTTCGCCTTCGCCTTCGCCTTCGCCTTCTTCTTTCGATATAACTTCTGGTTCTTCTGCTCCTTCTTCGCCTATTAATAATTCTTCTTCGGCAGGTGCAACTTCCACAATTTTTCTGGGTGATAATATGTTTACTACGGTTGAAGAAGGATCCTCTTCCACTTTGGCTCCTTCGGGAATACCAAGATCTCTAATGTGAATAGAGTCTCCTATTTCAAGAGAAGATACATCCACAACTATGTTTTCGGGGATATCTTTTGGTAAACATCTAACTATTAAGTCTCTATGCTCGATATTAAGTACTCCGCCTTCTTCGACGCCTAGAGGTTTACCCTGGAAATCCAATACTATATGAACACTGACTTCCTCATCTTCATGTATATGTTGAAAATCCACATGTACAGGTTTTTCGGTCAAAGGATTTCTGCTGACTTCACGCATTAAAACCTGAAGGTTCTTTCCTTCATAATCGAGGGTTATCAATGTTGCTTCAGAATGCAGTTGATGTAAGGTGTTTTTTAATTCCTCTTCCGCTATCATTATTGGTTTACTTTTTTCTCCATGACCGTAAATTATGCCAGGAATCCATCCCTCTTTCCTGAGATTGTTGACTTTCCTTGTTCCTATTTCTTTTCTTTCTTTTACTTTCAATTTGTCCTCCTCTCTTGCATCTTTCTATATAAAGAGTGATGATACAGATCTGTTTTTGTAAATTCTTTTTATCGCTTCGCCGAGCAGTTCAGATACAGAGATGACCTCTATCTTATCTGATTTCTTTTTTTTCAGTGGGATAGTGTCTGTAACTATGAGCTTATCGAGCGATGAAGATTCAATCTTATCTATGGCGTCTCCCGAAAGTACGGGGTGGGTTATATAAGCGTAAATCGCTTTTGCGCCTTGCTTTTTTAACTCATTTGCTGCCTCGGTTAAAGTACCCGCGGTGTCTACAATGTCATCTATTATAATCCCAACCTTATCTTTTATATCTCCTATGATATTGACAACTTCACATTTGTTTGGTTCAGGTCTCCTTTTATCGATAATAGCGATAGGTATATTACTGCTAATTTTCTTGGCTACAACTCGTGCGGCTTCTACTCTTCCTACATCCGGAGAAACTATTACAGTTTCATCATCTTTTAGTTTCATCCTTTTTATATGGTTTACCATAACTGGTGTCGCGAAAAGATGATCTACTGAAATGTCAAAGAAACCTGTTATCTGTGGTGAGTGTAAGTCGATAGTTATAACACGATCCGCTCCTGCTTTTTCCAATAGATTCGCGAATAGTTTTGCCGAAATCGGAACCCTTGGCCGGTCTTTCTTTTCCTGCCGTCCATATCCGAAGTAAGGTATAACAGCTGTTATTCTTCCTGTGGAAGCACGGCGCAGGGCATCGATTATAAGCAGCAATTCAATCAAATTTTCCGCGGGAGGATTTGTTGACTGAACAACAAAAACATCTCTTCCGCGGACATTTTCTTTAATTTGAATAAAGATTTCTCCGTCCGAGAATTGCTTCTTCAATAGAGTAGACAGAGGCAATTTTAGATATTTGCTAATACCTTCCGCTAATTGTACGGTTTCGGATCCTGAGAAAACTTTCAATTCCAATTTTGCTTCTCTTCTGGGGCGGTAGGATTCGAACCTACGTATGCGAGACCCAAAATCTCGTGCCTTGCCGCTTGGCGACGCCCCAAGAAATTATAATGGCAAGGAGTTTGATTTTTATAAAAGTTCTTCGTCCTCTATTATTTCTTCTTCTGATGAGATCCCTACTCCCTCGATATCATTATTTATCTCTTCTTCGAGGTCCGCTACTTCGCTACTTTCTTCTTCGCTGACAGAGTCAACATCCATATTTTCATCGGGTGCTTCGAAATCTTCCTGCTCGAGGTTGGAACTCTCCGGAGTTTTCCCCTCTTCTTCACATTTGCTATAATATTCATCAAGGACAACTTTTTCAAGCTTTTTCCTCATCTCATTATTTATCGGATGAGCGATGTCTCTAAAAGTTCCGTCTTTCCCTTTTCTTGAAGGCATTGCGACAAAAAGTCCTTTCCTTCCTTCGATTACTTTCATGCCGCGAACAACAAAATCATCGTCAAAGGTTACATTTACAAATGCCTTAAGCCTGGGTTCGTCTCTAAGAGTTACACGTACTTCTGTGAAATCCATTAGTCCTCCTTTGGTTTTAACAAGTTGAAGTACTTTTCTCGGGAGATGCTTTTGCAGTTTATTAATGCGTAATTATCTGTTTTTATGTCTCCCCATCTATAGTTGTATACTTCTGATCCAAACACTGCAAATATAGCAGGACCAGAACCACTTAATAAAACATTTATTGGTTTTAAATTCCTTAGCTTTTCCATAATATTTTTTACCTGAGGGTATTTTTTTATAACTAAATCGCAAAAGGAATTCTCTAATTCGTAAAAGATTTCCCTTTTTCCCTCTTGCATTCCATGTAGTATAAGGCTTAAGTCCGTGTTTGTCAAGGTTTGTTTTTCTTCTTTGTCCCACCAATTATACGCGTCTTTAGTCGAGATCGAAAATGAAGGTAATGCGAGAAGAATAGGAAACGTTGGTATATCTTTTGCCCATTGTATTTTCTCTCCTCTTCCTTTTACGAGTGCGGTCCCGCCTTTTAAGAAAAACGGTACATCCGATCCGAGTTTTTTTGCGCATTTGGTTAATTCTTGGGTATTTTTAGGATGTTGCAGTAAACTGTTTAAAGTTAAAAGAGTTACGGCCGCGTTTGAGCTTCCGCCTCCAAGTCCAGCTCCGATTGGTATATTTTTTTCAACTTTTATTTTTATCCCTAATCTTTCATTGCTTTTTTCTTTAAACATATTTGCTGCTTTATATATTAAGTTAGTAGGTCCAACGGGTAAATTAGGATTGTCGGAGGAAATTTCTATTTTGTCCCCGCCTAGTTTAAAGTATAGTAGATCTTTTAATGATATTGTTTGGAAAATAGATTCTATTGAGTGAAAACCGTCTGCTCTCTTTTCTTTTATGTATAAACCAAGATTTATCTTCGCGAATGATGGTACTTCAATCCAGTTCATAAGGAATTATTTACCACGAAGGGCACAAAGAACACAAAGGTCTTTTGTTTTTTTAACAACAAATTGAGTAGATTTCGCAAATATATTAGAAAAATCATTTATCAGAATCCTTCTTTGTTTCTTGTTTTAATTTGTCGGATTAATATATCTATTCTTTCTGTGTCTCCCGGATAAATTTCTTTCCAATTTTTAAGTAGTGCAATCGCTGTTTCGGGCTTGAATCGCATGGTATAGTAGAGAGTTTTTTCTGCAAGTTTTGGTTCTTCACTTATTTCTAAAATGATTTCTTTAATCTTTTCCGATTTGTTAGATATATTGTAGAGTTGAATAAGTCCCGCGTATCCTGAGTGTTTAAATTTTTCATTTTCAAGTAAGTATGTGAATTCTTCTTTTGCTTTTTTGTATTCGTTTGAATTCTCATCTTTTGCTTTGAAAGAGAGCATCTCGGCTCTTAGTAGATGAAGCGATGGAGTATCAATAATTTTAAGAAGTGAATCGCTGAAATTGGTTGAATTTTCTTTTTCACCCAGCAGAGTATATATTTCTTTAAGTTTGTTTGCTACTTGAGGTGTTGTTGATACTGCATACTTTGATTTTGATGAAAGAATAAAAGCCTTTTTAAAAATATTTTCTAAAAAATTTAATGTATCTTTGTCAGTTTTCGAGATTGTGCCTTTGGTTTTTTTCTTAAATTCTTCCAGTATTTGGCTTCCGGAATTAGCATAAAGCGAAGCGTGGTTGACTAACGGCTTTTCTTGAGCTCTTCCAGTGTATATTGTGGGATTACTACAGTAGCTTGTTTTAAATTCGCGAGTAAGTTTATCTAACATCTTTTTAGAATTTATCATATTATTTCCTTTTTTTCCCACCAAGCGGTAGGCAAATCCTTCTAATTCAAAATGTTTGCCAAATACTTTTCGCGTATAGGATTCGACAGGAGAAGAGAAATATATATTTATGGATGGGTTAAAATCTTCTTTAATGTATTTTTTGACGAATGTTGTGTCAGGCATTATAAAATCCTTGAATGTAGGTTTTTTCCCGGTGGAACAAAGAATGATATCTCTGACCAAAATATCCGCGGGTCTTAGCCATCGTTTATCTTCACATCTTATTGGTTGTATATTATCTATTACCCATTGCTCAAAATTAAGATCGGTGTTTCCGTTTTTTTTGCTTCTATTATATTCGCTTTCTAAATTGGTTCCTTTGAAAGGAGAAGCAAAATCTATGGGTATTCCGGACTTTTTTAACTGCCTTATATACCAGGAAGTATTCATAAGAGAAAAATTAGAAAGTCGCACACCTTTTTTATTTTTAGCATCGAATTTTCTAAATCCTTTTACTTCCTGAAGGAACCACACAGGGAAAGTATCGTTATCTCCGTATGTGAAAAGTATGGAATTTTCTTCAGGAGTTATGAGTAAGTTATGCGCGTAATCGGAAGCGATCCAGTTCCCTCTTCTGTTAACATGGCTTTGTATGTTTGAAACCAGGGGTATGAATCCTATAAAAAAAGAAAGAGCCATTATGGCGCGACTATAAGAAATATTTATCTTTTTTGATTTTATGTATATCCAGTATAATCCTATAGATACATAAAACATGAAAAGAAAGAATGCGGGAGTCCAGAAGTAGTCTCTCTCTCTGACTTCCCGGTCTTGATGGGTGGGATTGGGGTCGGAAGGGGAGAATTTTAAATTAAGATAAAATACTAACCCCAGGCTTACTAATAAATATAGGATAAAAAATAGCCAAAAAGTTTTTCTGTCTTTTTTGTAATGGATAAGCATACCCCAAAGTCCGATAAAAATGTATATATAAGTACCTGCTATAGAGATATATTTTATAAAGTTATTAGTAGATTCTCTTGGGTAGGGGAAATATTGCCATGAGAAATATTTAAAGAATATTTTTATTTGTTCAAATAACGCAATAATAGGGTAGAGGTGAGTTTGAATTTGAGTTTTTCTGGGAACCATCTTCATTGGTCCGTATTGTTCTCTGGATATTACATCCCATAACGCCTTAAAATTGCCCGGGTTTGCTTCGTTTATTGCCGGATTAGCCTGCGCTCTTATCATCAAATAATAATATGTTGTGATTCCTATTATTATGAGTACTGCCGAGAAGATAATTAATTTCGGATTAATAAATATTTTTTTATCTGTCATTATCACAAAAACTAAAATACCCGGAATAAGGAGTAGAGGCATTAGATGAATTCCGAATGATAAAAATATCAGGTAAATAAGAAGCAGAATATAGTTGTCGTCACCCCTCATTTTTCGGTTTTCGTTCCAGTGAAGGGTAAGCCACAAACCTATTACCAGTATTAGAATGGATGTGGAGTAAACTTCCGCTTCCACAGAGGTATCCCATACACTATAAGAAAGTCCGGCTCCGATAGCAGATAGCACCGCTATAAGGTGATTGCTTAAGGCCAGTTTTTTTCCTCTATTTTCTCTAAAACGTTGGAAAACAGACAGGATTATAAGATAAAGAAAACCTCCCGCTAAAGCGGACGAAAGAGAAGATAAAAAGTTTATACGTTTTGCTACTTCCTTGAAAGGAATAATAATGTCGAATATTCTGCCCAGCAAAATGAAAAATGGTGTTCCCGGGGGATGTGGTACTCCTAAAATATGAGAGCAGGCTATAAATTCGCCGCAATCCCAGAGTGAAACAGTAGGGGCGATTGTGTATAAATATGCTGCGATTAGTACGAAAAATACAGACGAAAAGCCTATTATTTTTCTTTTGTCGTACATTTATTCTCCTTCATTTCGAGTGAAATATAACATTTAGATATGATAAATCAAGACTTTATCTTCATGAAGTTTAAAGTCCAATGTCCAGCGTCCAAAGTCAAAACTAAATCCCAACCTCAAAATCCCAAACCATAGAAGACAGCCATGGATCAACGCGAATCGCTGACTTCGTGACACAAAAATACAATAAAGCCAGGGGTCTTTTGCTTTTTATATTTTAATTTATCGAAACTTTATATTGAGAACTAAAGTTTAACGAATCTTTTTTACTTTTTCGGCTTTTGGTCCTTTATCACTTTCGATGAGTTCGAATTCTACTTCATCTCCTTCCGAAAGTGTGACCAGGCCATCGATAAGGGCGGTTGTGTGGACGAAGATATCTTTTGATTCATCTTCTTCCATAGTAATAAAACCATATCCTTTTCTGTCACTAAACCATTTTACTTTACCTTCTGCCATACTAAAAGAACCTCCTTTAGTTTTTTGAGTATACTAGAGTATACTATAATGATACATAAATAAACAATCGAATAATCATATCTTTTTTTGTTTATTTGTCAACCCTGAAAATTTTATACAGTCCAAAGTCCAATGTCCTGAGTCCGAAGTCAAAACAAAAATCCATTTTTTAATAGTAAGTCGGCTCGGGATGCTTAGTGGAAAATCCCGAGCCGATACTTTTTTTCTTTTTCTAACTACCCAACGATCTAACCATCCAACGACCTAACTTTTTTATCTCTGTGTTTTCTATGGGATGGGCGATTGTATTGACAAAGTTTTATGTGTTTATATCTTCTAATTATGAAAAAATTGCTTTTATTATTTCTAATTTTACAAATAGCTGTTATTTTTTTGTATTATCCTGAGTTTTACGGTATTTACGATGAGGATTTATATCTTACTGCAGCTCACGCGATGCAAAATGGGTCTTTCTTTTATGAGAAAGCGGGAGTCGATGCACCTCTTCTGGGGACAGCAAAGGGAACAAAAGGAACTATTTCTATATATCCTCCGGGTAATTCCGCGCTTCTTCTTCCTTTTACTGCCATTAACTGGAAGCTTGGGTTTTTAAAAAATATTTTGCTCTATATAGGGAGCTTTTTACTTTTTATTTTGATACTGCGTAAACTGAATATCGACCCTGTTTATTCTTTAGTTTTTTTATTGCATCCAACAATACTGTTGTTTTCTCGAACGTTAATGAGCGATATTCCTTCAATGTTTTTTTTGCTGCTGGGAATATTTTTTCTACTCGACAAAAAAAGCCTTGCAGCCGGATTCTCTCTCGGATTTCTTGTTTTGCTTAGATATCCAAATCTGATTATAATTATCGGTATTTTTGGAGCGCTTCTTTATTTAAAGGAATATAAAAAAGTAATGTTACTTCTTCCTGGAGTTTTTCTCTTTTCTTTTGTGCTTCTTGGGTACATAATGTACGCTTATGGTTTTATTCTTGGTCCTTTTACGGTTGATGGTGCGAAATCTTTTAGTATCCAGTATTTTATATATAATTTTCCTTACTATCTTTTGTCTTTAAATGTTCTATATCCCGGAATGTTATTGTTAGCGATATTCTTTAACTTTAAAAACAAAAAGATTTCTTTTTTCGTTATTCCTTCTTTAGTTGTCATTCTTTTTTATTCTTTTTATTATTTTATCGATGGAGGGAGTAACTTAGCCGAAAAATTGGTTAAGGGACAGAGGTTTATGGTTCCGATCATTCCTCTTCTGCTGGTACCCTATTTGGATTTTTTACAAAATAAAAAATTCGCAAAGAAAGCTTTTATTTTTATCATACCTTTGCTTTTCATTTTTAACTGTGGAATTCAATATAAGCATCATCAATTTGTAAGAGAAGAAAAACGTCTTAGTCAAGTTTTACAGGAGAAAATTGAAAATGTTGATATGGTAATGTGTAATTCCGATACGGATGAATTATTTAACCCATATTTTAGCAGAGTAAAACTTATTGAATTGGATGAGATAGATAAAGATAAGTTGGATTCACTAAAAAATAATCATAAAATTTCTTTTGTCTTTGTTGAATTGAAGCGCGGTAGAAGTTATGAAGAAAAATCCCGGTGGATAGAATATTTTGCGAATGAAGGTTTTACGCTTTCTTATGAATCACAAGATCCCGTTCCTGTTATTGTAATGACTGAGTAATTTTTTCGATTTTAAGTATAAAATACAAGGAACTTTATTCCTTAATCCTTTTTAAACCCTTATTTTTTAATCTCAAAACCAATAGCATTTTTACGCCTTTAAACCAATCAATCCATATTATTTTTTTTCCGGCTTTTTTTGAACGGGGATTATAATTGATAGGAACTTCCTTTATTTTCTTTCCCGCGAGAAGTATTTTAGCGGTAAGTTCAGCTTCTAACTCGAAACCATTTGCTGTTATATCTAAGTTTCTGATTAAATCATTGGGAATTAATTTATAGCACGTATAAACGTCGGTAAGGTGACTGCCGAATAAAATATTTGTGGCCCAGCTTAACGAAATTCTTCCTATATATAAAAATCGGTTTTTTCTTGAAGATTTATTTTTATTGAGAAGTCTGGACCCAAAAACGACATCTGTTTCTTTGTTCAAAATAGGTTCAAGTAATTTAGGATATTCATCCGGATTATATTCAAGATCGGCGTCTTGAATTATTACATAATCTCCCTTTACTAATGAAAAGCCTTTTTTGATAGCTCGTCCCTTTCCAATGTTTTTATCGAGACGCAATATTTTTATATCATAATCATCCCTTGATTCTCTTTTTACTTCTTGTAATAATTTTTGTGTTCCATCATTAGAGCCATCATCGATTACAATTATTTCCTTTTTCACAGGAGATTGTTTTACTTTTTCTATGACTTCTTTTATAGTATCTTTTTCATTAAAAACCGGTATAACTACTGATAACTTCAAATCCACCTCGCTATAAATCTTATAAAAACTTTGTTTAATTTAGATTTTAATGTAAACGTATTTTGCTATAAGTCAAGAAGAAAGGGTGTTTTTATTTGTTTCTCTGTGTCTCCGTGTGGAATTATTTTTTTAGCCTTGACAGTTATCGATAACTAATTAATAGTCTATTTAAATCATGCTTTATTTTTCGTTGGAAACACTATTGTTATCTTCGTTGGTGGATAATTTTAAAATGTAATGTTTATTGTAAATCTGGAAACCTAAAGGAGGTTTTTTATGAGAAGGGTTAAGTTTTTTGTTTGTTTGATTATTGCGGTTTTTGTTTTTGCTCCTTTGTTTTTGGTGGGAGGAGAAGTAGGAGAAACAAAAGTCTCTATGTTGTTATGGAATAGATATACGAATCAAATTGTAGATGGAGATGTACTTCAAAGCGAATTTGCGTTAAAAAGGGGTTATTTTAGAATTGAACCTACTCTTACAGATAAGATAGATGGTAGATTTAATCTCGATTTTTTCTCGGATGAAACTTCTACTACAGGTGGCGGTGTAAGAGTGAAGTATGCTTACCTTAGTTTTAGCGATATTTTGCCAATACCGGAAACTAAAGTTAGTGTCGGTATAATTCAGCATTATTTTGGTTTCGGTTATGATTGGGAATATATTACGATTGAGCAGGTTTTAGAAGAAGTGGAAGGTGTAGCTAAATCCGCGGATTATGGAATTGCTCTATGTGGGAATATTCCAGGTGATAAAGGAATATATTCAGTTGCGATGTATAATGGTGAAGGATATACTCGTACAGGCAGCGATTTAGATTTGGACCCTGAAATTTTGGGAAATTTAAGGGTTTTTCCGGTATCAGGGCTTACTTTAGGAGCTTCTGCGCTATATTTAACCGATGATAACAAACTTGCTGTAGTCGGTCTGGGACGCTTTTCTAATGGTCCGTTTGAATTTCGGGGAGAATATCTTTTTCAGGATAAAGATGACATTAAAAGCAGCGGTTTTATGTTAATGCCAATTCTTAAACTTAGGAGTTTAATGGATATCGACGTTGATATTGTCGGCAGATTCGATATGTGGGATGCGGATACCGGTATCGACGATGACGGTCATATGCGTATTATCGCAGGTTTAAACTGGAATGTCCTTAGAAATGCAAATAATAAACCTCAAATCATACTGCAAATCCAGGGACAGAAAACAATCTATGAAACCGAGATACCCGATGTTAACCTTTTAATGATTCAATTGCAGTGGGGCTTTAGCAATATTTTTACCCAATAAGACTGCTTTTTAGAGAGAACATAGGCTTTAATAAGAACCCGGGGGAGTTAAGTGACCCCGGGTTTCTTTAATGGGAAGGGTGCTTTTTGAATTTCGGGGAGTCATAACCCATCTCTGCGTCTGGTTGTTTTCTATCATATTGCCTATCAATAACTTATATTCCACAATTTATTAACTTTTTTGGGGTAAGAAAATCTCTAGGCTTATTCCCCATAAAAAAATTCTAAAAATCTTTTTTAAGAATTTTTTGTTTTATAGTTGTGGTATTTCAATATCTTCTGCGGAAGGATTTCCGCTAGGGAAAAACCCAATACACGAGAGTAGATAAACGATATAGTTTTCGTCAGCACTTTAAGTTTTTGTTAAGTCCCTATTAATTAGGGGTTTATATTAAACCGTTGTGGATAAGTCATATAGCTTAAATCGTTGACTGTTATGTCTTTATGAGGGTCAGTTAACTTTCCCAACAAGTTATCCACATTGTTTGAGCTTGCCGCTTTTATTATTTGGTTGTGGTGGAAAACGTATTTGTTCTCCATTTTTGCCATTGGGGAGAGTTCTTGACATTCAATAATTTTCTTCTATAATGAGTCAAGATGTATTTTTTGTTTTTGTTGTATTCGGCTATATGTATTAATGAAATAATGTCAAACCCGATGGGTTCCAGCGGAGTTGGGTCTCCTGAGGATAGGAATGAATTTATTGAAATTTTTAATACGGGCCCGGACGCGGTCGATTTGAGTGGTTGGACTATTACCGATTTTGATGCAATTGATGAGGTTGTTCCATTTGAGGCTCTTTCCGGTGATTTTAATTCGCTGCTTTTGCCCGGAGGATACGCTCTTATTATGGATCCCGAGTATGTGGATTCTGGTGAAAATTATATGCCTTATGGTATTCCTGCGTGTCTTGTGCTTACGGTCGGTAATACGACAATAGGAAATGGGATTTCAACCACGGATAATATCGCTCTTATTTCTCCGGATGAAGATACGGTTTCTACGTATTATAATCCTTTTGACCCTGGAGATGGCATTTCCGTGGAGAGAGTTTATCCGAATACTGGTGATGTTTCTGAGAATTGGAAAGCCTGTGAAGATGTTTCGGGTTCTACACCCGGAAGGCAAAATTCTGTTTATTCGTCCCCCGATTTTTTGTTCGATTCTCTATGGGTTATGGGTAATAATGTTTCTTTTCTTTTGATTAACCCATTTGATTCAGTGTTAAGCGGAACAGTAGAGGTTTTTGATGATGGTAATAGAAATGAAGTTCTCGACGAAGGGGAGTTAATTAATAATTTTATTCTTACAGATGTGTCGCAGGATTCCGCTTGTCTGCTCGATTTTACGTTATCTTCGGATGGTGTTTATTTTATCGGGTTTGATTTGATAAATGAAACTATTTTTAGAAGAGTCAGGATTGGAGATGGTGTATCTCGGCTTATTATAAATGAAATCATGTATGCTCCTTATGAACCGCCGGAATGGATAGAGCTTTTTAATCGATCTCTATATAATATTTCTCTGAATTCTTTAAAGGTGGAAGATGTTTCTATTCCGGAGATAGAAATTCTTTCGGGAGATTATTTTATAGTGACTTCAGATTCCGTGGGTTTTTTAAGTTATTATGGAAATATTTCTTCTCCTCTTTTGGAAATGAGTTTGTCTCTTTCTAATAGTGGGGATAGTGTTCTTTTATTTGACGAAAATGGGTTTATTTTTGATAAGGTTGTTTATGCCGGTGATGAGACCGATGGTAATTTTTCTTTAGAAAGAGTTAATCCTGGAATTCCCTCGAATAATCCTACAAATTGGGGTCAATCCGTTACGGAAGGTGGAACACCCGGAGCTGTAAATTCTGTGTTCGCGGAGTATAAGAAAGCAGATGTTTCTCTTGCCGTTAACCCTAAGCATTTTACGCCTGATGGAGATGGTATAGATGAAACATGTGTTATATCTTTTAATCTTCCTTATATGAGGAATGATGTGACATTAAAGATTTACGATAGAAAAGGACATCTTTTGCGTGAAAATATAGAAAGCTATGGGGGAGAGAGTGGAGAATGGGTTTGGGACGGAAAGGATAGGAAGGATGAAACAGTCCCTACAGGTCTTTATGTTGTATTTTTATTGATTGAAGATGCCGACAACTCCGCGAGAAGTATCGAAAAAGCGGTAGTTTCGGTAGGAAGGTGAGATTAATTTGAGTACTCAAATTAATCCGTTGGCTGGTTGGATCGTTAGATCGTTGGTCAGTTAAAACTTACAAATTCTTTTATTCGTGTAATTCATGCAATTCGTTGTTTGTCTATAATTTTATAGGTAAGGTTTTAAAAATACATATCAAAAAGTGGAGATGGTGTGGGCTTTGTGCCCTTTGTGGTCTTTGTGGTAAGAATAATTTGGGTTGGATGTGGGTTGGGTTAAAAAAGTTTTTCTTCAGGGGCGAATTTTCTTCCTATAACAATATTGTCTTTTCTTTCCGTTTTCATCATTGTATTTAAAAATTTTTCCTGAGCTTCAGCCCGATGAATATTAGTTTCCGTTATTATTACGAGTCCATCGTTTTTTAAAACTCGTATAGCTTCATTGTAGGCCATAAGAGGCTCTGTTCCGAATTGCTCGAGCCAGGACACAGAATAAAGAAAAAGTATTCCATCGATACATTGTCCCGGAAAAGGAAGACGGGCAGCATCCGCTTTTAAAGGAATTATTTTCTCCGCGTTTTTTTTACTGATTTTGTTTTTTTCAACGTAATCAATAAGTTTGTTTTTAAATTGACTCATTTTCTGATAACGGTCTATAGCGAAAACGGTGGTCCCTTTTGATGCCAGTGATATCGAAGGTTCAATATTATCCCAGCATCCGATGTCGATTACCTTTTTTCCGGGACCGAAAAACGGAATTGGTTCAAATTCTTCTTTCATCGAGAGAAAGTTAGTTTATTAGTCTTTGCTGTCAAGGTGTTATTAGATACCGGATACCAGGTCTCAGACCCTAGCCAAAAAGTACTATTGGTACATTAGAACTTGGGTTCGTTGGATCCTTTTTTTTGACTAGCTAACGATCTAACGTTCCAACCGTGTGGTAGGAAAATGTGGTGGTGGGTAAGATTAAAAGTCTTGACACATAGGAAACTAGTAATATATTGAATCTATGGAAGGGAATAACGAAAGAAAAGAAAAAGTTCTTGGAGTAATTGGGTTGGGTTATGTTGGGTTGCCTCTTGCGATGGAATTTGTACGCGCCGGATACAAAACTATCGGTTTCGATATAGATGAAAAAAAGATCGATAAACTTTCCCTGGGGGAAATATATTTAAGACACATTAAAGAAGACAGAGTAAAGAATTTGTTTAATTCAGGTCTTTTTAGCGCGACTACCGATTTCCTACAATTGAACAGAGTCGATTTAGTTTCTATTTGTGTGCCGACCCCGCTCGATAAATATCGTCAGCCCGATTTATCCTTTGTAGAGAATTCAGCCAAATCGGTCGCGGAGAATTTAAAACAAGGTGCTATAGTGGTTCTCGAATCGACCGTTTACCCCGGCACTACGAGGGAAATTTTACTTCCTATTTTTGAAAGCTTTGGTCATGAATTAGATATGAGTTTCTATTTAGCCTTTTCTCCGGAAAGAGAAGATCCCGGAAATAAAGAATTCAACACGAGAAATATTCCTAAGGTAGTAGGTGGGCTTAGCGAGCAGTCGGGAAGAAAAGTTGTTGAGATTTACAAAAATGTTTTCGACGAAATTGTAGAAGTCCCGTCTGCCGAGGTAGCCGAAGCAACAAAAATATTGGAAAACACGTATCGTTCGGTGAATATTGCTCTTGTGAACGAACTTAAAGTTATATTTGATAAAATGGGTATAAATATTTGGGATGTAATCGAGGCTGCAAAGACTAAACCTTTTGGTTTTACCCCTTTTTATCCGGGACCCGGGCTCGGAGGGCATTGTATTCCCATAGATCCTTTTTATCTTTCCTGGAAAGCCCGGAAATTCGGTATAAATACAAGATTTATCGAGCTTGCCGGTGAGATTAATACAATGATGCCGGAATATGTTGTAATGAAAACTATATCCGCATTGAATAAGAATAAAAAATCTCTCAAAGGTTCTAAGGTTCTTGTTATTGGTGTTGCATATAAAAAAAATATCGACGATTCCAGAGAGTCTCCGGGGATTAAGATAATTGAGCTTTTGCAGGAAGGTGGGGCAGAGGTATCCTATTTTGACCCTTATATTCCCGAAATATATAACATGAGGCAGACCGATTTAGTGATGAGATCGGTAAAATTATCAGAGGAACTTTTAAAGGAACAGGACGCGGTTATTATTGTTACCGACCATTCCAATATCGATTACAAAAATATCGTTGATAATTCTTCTGTTATTGTAGATACACGTAACGCCCTTTCCGATATAAAAAGCGATAAAATTTTCAGGGCATAAATGAAGCTTGTTCATGTAGTTGGTGCCAGGCCTAATTTTATGAAAATAGCTCCTATAATGAGGGTTGCCTCAAGACATGATGATGTTGAGCAGGTTCTGGTTCATACAGGACAGCATTATGATAAGAATATGTCTAAATGTTTTTTTGAGGAACTTGGAATAAGAGAGCCGAATGTGAATCTTGAGGTAGGTTCAGGTTTTCATGGAGAGCAGACCGCAGAGATAATGAAAAGATTTGAGAAATTTATTATTGATAAGGGAGCGGATATTGTTGTTGTAGTTGGCGATGTGAATTCAACAATAGCTTGTGGACTGGTTGCCGCAAAACTGCATATACCTTTAGCTCATGTTGAAGCTGGTCTTAGAAGTTTCGATAGGAGAATGCCGGAAGAGATAAATAGGATTCTAACGGACGCGATTTCCGATTATCTTTTTACGCCTGCGGAAGAAGCAAATATCAATCTCAAGAAAGAAGGAATCCCGGAAGAAAAAATTCATTTTGTTGGTGATATAATGATAGATACTCTAATTTGGGAGATGGAAAGGACTCCTGATATAGATAAACCTCCTTTTGGAGATCTTGAGACAGGAAAATATGCAGTGTTAACTTTACATCGTCCGAGTAATGTGGATCATAAACAAACTTTTAAAGGGATTTTCGAGGCTTTAAATACCATAGCAAAAGAAATAAAAATAGTATTTCCAGCCCACCCGAGGACTCGAAAACGAATTGAGGAATTTAATATCGAGTTTGATAGAGAAAATATTAAAGTTATCGATCCTCTTTCATATAGAGATTTTTTAAGATTATATAAAAATTCTAAATTTGTTTTGACTGATTCAGGTAGCATTCAGCAGGAAACCACTTATTTGAATATTCTGTGCCTTACGATAAGAGAAAACACAGAAAGACCTTTTACAATAACAAGAGGTACTAATATATTAGTAGGTGTGAAACCTGAGATTATTATTGAAGAGTCCTTAAAAATAGTGAAAGATAAACGTAAGAAATCTAAAGGTATGCCATTATGGGATGGAAAAACAGCTGATAGAATTGTTAAAATTATTTACGAGAAATTATAATGATGAATAATAAACGTGTTAATATTTTAGGTTGTCCTATTGATAACTTGACTATGTCGGAAACTTTAGTAAAAATAGATGATTTAATTGTAGAAGATGGTGTGCATCAACATGTGGTAGTCAATGTAGCTAAGCTGGTAAAGTTACGTAAGGATATGGATTTAAAGAAAATCATTTTAAGTTGTGATATAATTAATGCAGATGGAATGCCGTTGGTTTGGGTCTCTAGATTTTTGGGAACCCCTTTAAAAGAAAGGGTTGCCGGGATTGATTTAATGGAACGGTTAATTGGGTTAGCTTATAAAAAAAAATATAGGATTTTTTTTCTTGGGGCGCATGAAAATGTTGTAAAGAAAATGGTGAAAGTTTTTAAAAATAAATATCCTAAACTGGAAATTGTTGGTTATAAAGATGGATATTGGAAAAAAGAAGAAGAAAGAATAGTGGCTGAATCAATTAAAAATTCAGCCCCTGATATTTTATTTGTAGCAATAAGTTCACCCAAAAAAGAGATTTTTTTAAATGAATATCTAGATTATATGAAGGTGCCTTTTGTAATGGGTGTTGGCGGAAGTTTTGATGTTATTGCCGGTTTGACAAAGCGTGCTCCTGAGTGGATGCGAAATAGTGGATTAGAATGGTTATATAGATTTACTCAAGAACCAAAGAGAATGTGGAAAAGATATTTGATCGGAAATTCGATATTTATTTTATTTGCGATAAAAGAAATAATAAAAATTAAATATAGAATGTATATAAAGTAGAATTATAAAGATAGCAAATCTTCAAGGTATTGTTCTTAGATTTCTAAATGTTTTTAGTCGCCTGTATTTTTTTATTAGGATTCGAATAAAAGATATTGTTCCTATACTCTATTTCCCCTTTTTCTTCTTAAAAACTTGACATAGTTTATTATGATAATATATTACTCGAAACAAAATGGAGGATTCAATAAAAGAAACGATAAAAATCTGCAGCCTTTTAACAAAATCTGAGAAATGGAAGTTTTAATAGTTACTAATATGTATCCACACGAGGAAAGACCCTATGATGGAATTTTCGTTAAGGAACAAATTGATGCTATAAAAGAGCAATGTCCAGAATGCAACATTCAGGTCTTTCATATCAAAGGTTATAAATCACCTCTAAATTACTTCAAAGCTATTTTTAAACTCAGAAGAATTTTGAGAGAAAATAAATACGACCTTATTCACGCTCACTATGGGTTATCTGGATTGGTTAGTGTTTTTCAGAATAAAATTCCTGTGATATGTACTTTTCATGGAAGCGATGTTTTATATATATGGTGGCAGAGTTTAATTTCCAAAATAATTACTATTTTTTTATCCCATTCTATAGCGGTATCTAAAAAGATTGCTCAAGAGTTACCAACTGATAATATTAGCATAATTCCCTGTGGATTAGATTTTGCACTTTTTAAACCTATAGCAAATAGAAAAGCAAGAGAAAGAATGGGATTGGATTTGAAAAAAAAATATCTTCTTTTTCCATCTGCAAAAAATAGAAAAGTAAAAAATTATCCCCTCTTCCAAAAAGCATTAAAAAGAACGCAAAAATATTTTGATGTACAAGAAGTGTTTTTAGAAGGATATGATAGAAAACAAGTTTCCTTAATTCTCAACGCTGTAAATTTGGTTATATATACATCTTTTTCAGAAGGTAGTCCCCAGGTTTTAAAAGAGGCGATGGCGTGCAATACTCCTGTCGTATGTACTGTAAAGGACTTTGCAGAAAAAACTTTTGAAAATTTGAGGGGATTTTACTATTCTCCACCTGACGAAAAAAACTTAAGTAGAATTATTATGAAGATTTTAGCTGAAGAGAATTGTAATTATAGTCTTAGAAAAAAAGTAAAGATATATTCTAACGAAAAAATAGCAAAAGAATTGTTAAAGTTATATCAGTTTTTTTGTAATACTAAAAGGAACATAAAAAAATAAGTTGTTCTTTAAGTATATCTATTAAACTATTACAGTAAATATCTTGACATATTTATAAATATTTATATATTCCTTTTTATTATGTTCAAATTAATTCTAAAAAAAGGAAAAGATAATAGAGAATGGTAAAACCGATTTTCATTTTAGGTTCTCCACGTTGTGGAACAACATGGTTAGGAAATATCTTATGTCAACATAAAGATATTTCAGGTGCTCAACAAATTGCTCATTGGGGTATACATGAAAGCAAAATATTTCGTAACATAATTTACTGGGGTGATTTAAAAGATGTTAATAGACTGATAAATTTTCTGGAATTATACAGCTCAGGAGACTATTTTAAGCTTGTGGAAGGAGAAAAGGATTTTTTTTACCGGAATCCACCAGAGGATTTTTTGGATTTCTTTTTTTCTTTGATGGATAGATATGCTAAAAAGAAAAATTCTAAATATTGGATAACTAAACTTTCGCCTATTTACTATTACCATCCTAATATTTTAAGAGAATTTATTGAAAGATTAAAAAAAAGATATTCTGAATATAAATTTATTGGAGTAAAAAGGGATTTTAGATCAGCTTTGAGGTCTCACCTCAAAATGCCAGGGACAAAGAGCGAAAGTGATTCTAAATTTTTATTAAGAGAATTTAAACTGTTAATGAAGACTGGGAGTTATATTGTTCATTATTCTGGAATAAAATCAATTATTGACAGTCAAGACGGTTTGATACTTAGTTTTAATGATTTACAGCAAAACAGGGAAGATACCGTAAAAAAAATTGTCGCATATTTAGATTTAGAATGGTTTGATAAAATGTTAGAAGATGCATATTTGCCAAATTCAAGTTTTATTGAAAAAAAGAAGAAAATAGGACGGTTCATAGAATCAGAGATAAATTTTATAAATATTTGCCTATATCCTATTCTTTCCAAAATTCCAAATTTCTTACAGTGCTTAGCTAGAATTAGAGATAAGAGAAGGACTTTTGAATCTCCAATGGACTCTAACCTGAGATTACTAAAAATGGAATATCTAACAAATAAGTTTAAGGAAGAATTAAAAAAGACTAATAATAAAGGATTGTATAATCTTTTATTTCAAAACACTGATGGAGATAATTTAAAAAGGAAGTAAGAATAGATATATTTTCCTTCCTTCCTTCCTTGTATCTCGATATCTGTAGATCCTGTGTAGAAAATATCTGTTTTATTATTTAATTATTTCCCGAACTTTTTTTAGTTCTTTTCATGTTTTACTACAATTTTCTGCTTTTATATTTTTACTATACACGTTTGTTTCTTTGGTTAAGTGTTATATTTTCTGTAAAAGTAAAACGAGCTGGTTGAAAGGGCCACTAATTACCTTATAATAAAAATTAAAACGGGAGGTAAAAAGTGACCCAAATAAATAATAAGGAAATCAAGGGGAT
>Ga0307433_1000056_pt1 | contig 97550 bp, 73 predicted proteins | sample SalMarWE160210MG_FD_202166 | JGI IMG/M metagenome (GOLD analysis project Ga0307433, IMG submission 202166) | Salt marsh sediment microbial communities from the Plum Island Ecosystem LTER, Massachusetts, United States - WE1603-210 | ecosystem: Environmental > Aquatic > Marine > Intertidal zone >...
CTCGCTCTATTGGCCAAACAGCGAACAGCTTAACCAGCCGAACCGCCGTGGTACGGACCCGTATGCCCGGTGGTGTGACAGGGAAAGCCCGTGAGGGCATACCTATGTCGATTTTGTGCCGGGCACCATACTTAACTGCTGCATTTTTCGATTGACTGTCTGACGTCAATTATAAATTCCCTCTGACGACACTTATTTCTATCATTCAACAGAACTTTATCGGCCTATAGAGAAAATTTCTGGCTAATGTAGATCCTGCTATTGAATGGCACAACGAAAGAATTCATATTGCCAGGAGATCCTGCCGAAATAGAAAATAAATCAAGAATTTGAAGAATATTGAATGAGAGAAGCGAGGTATATTATCGTGCAGATTCGAAGCGAAAAAGCATTTAATAGCATACTGCTGAAGTGTGGGATGGTTCTTTGTGTATTCTTCATGGGATGCAAAGACAAATCTAATGACGGCTACGATCGGGAGGTCGCCCCAACGATTAAAGATGAACGTAATTTGACCGTCTCAGATGAGACCGTAGTAATTGAGAAGGACCCAGGCTCTGCTGAAACCTGTATTAGTCGGGCGTTTCTCTACTACAGCAAAGGTAAATATGATCAGGCCATCTCAGACTACACCAAGGCTATAGAGATAAAACCAGGAGATGCTGCGACCTTCTACAATCGAGGCAATGCTTACAAGGCTAAAGGTCAATATGACCGAGCTATCTCAGATTACACAGAGGCCATAGAGATTAATCCACTATATATTGAAGCTTATTACAGTAAAGCGATTGCCAGTAAGGCTAAAGGTCAATATGACCAGGCCATTTCAGACCTAACAAAAGCCCTGGAGATAAGCCCAAGATTGACTGAAGCCTACTACAACCGTGGAGTTCTATACTTTGCTAAAGAGCAATTTGATAAAGCGATCCCGGACTTCGACAAGGCCATTGAAATATGCCCACAATTTGCGATGGCCTACAGTGATCGTGGGAATGCGTACAAAGCCAAGGACCAATATGATCAGGCGATCTCTGATTATGCTAAGGCGATTGAGATTAATCCAATGTTGGCTGAGACTTATTACAATCGGGCGATTGTCTGCTTTAAGAAAGGTCAGCATAAACTGGCCGTCTCAGACTTCACCAAGGCCGTGGAGATTAATCCGGACTATGCGGAGGCCTACTGCAACCGTGGGGCTGCCTATATCACTAAAGGGCAATATGATGAGGCGATCTCGGATTGCACTAAGGCGATTGAGATTAATCCAGGCTATGCTGAAGCATACTGCAATCGTGGGGCTGTCTATATCGCTAAGAAATTATATGACGAGGCGGTTTTGGATTTCACTAAAGCCATTGAGATAAATCCACAATACGCTCAAGCCTGTTACAATCGGGCGATTTCCTACTACAAGAAAGGCCAATATGACCAGGCTATTATAGATTACGGCAGGTCTATTGAGTTAAATCCAACGGACGCTCAAGCCTATAGCAGTCGGGGGCTTGCCTATGGTACTAAAGGCCAATATGACCTGGCCATTTCCGACTACACCAAAGTTATTGAGCTAAGTCCAAAGTCTGCAAAGGCCTACAACAAACGTGCATTGGCCTACTACCTCACGGGAAAGTATGATGAGGCATGGGAAGATGTCCATAAAGCACAGAATTTGGGATTACAAGTTTCTCCAGGATTTCTCAGGAAGCTTGTTGAGGCCTCGCCTCCAACAGTGCCTGACAATATTAAAGTGCTTGATAATATTACAGAACCTGAGAATGATCAAGACCAACTGATTACTTATAGAGAATAGGACTTAAATAAAACGAAATTTGGGTTGTTGAAAAAGTTCCACCGTAACACCTGAGATTACCGAGCGACCCTTCGAATCGGCTCCTTGGGGCCAGGCCCGCAATGACTTTTAAAACTCACATCGTGTCATTGCGAAGAGCGCAGCGACGAAGCAATCTCATCTTTTTTTCTTGACATGTCGCTTAATAGAAACGTTCTCAATTACGTATATGTGGAATATCACAAACTCCCCGAGTAGGGCTCGATTCGGCTTCAGACGAACGACCTAGCGGTTAACAGGAAATCTCTGAAAACCTGCCGAAAAGCCCAAAAGTCTATTGTTTTCAGTATCTTAGCAAGTTTTTGGATTTTCGCAAGAGTTCGCATTCTTTCGCATCTTTTCGCATTGTATCGCGGTATTCACACAGAAAAACGGTATAAAACGGTAGTAGGATTTTCTCATTCGTTGAGTTGAAAAGTTCAGGTTAATAAGCCTGGCAGAAGGTGTGACTAAACCGATTAAAATGTAAGCCTGAATGCAGAGCAGAGTCAATGATGAACAAACCATTAGAAGGATCAGCACTGTACTTCAATTGATTTTATATATAGAGACTTTCCCTTCCTTGTCGAAAAAGATGGTAATTGTGTATTGTCTTGTTCTTGATGGAAATCCGCCTGTTTGCCCAGAAATTCTGTAGAACCAAATTGTTCTGTCATACCATCCTCGCTCTTTGGGCATATACACACCTCGCTGGTGGTCAAAGACGGTCTTACCAGCAGGAGGACGACCAAGTCTCTGGAGGACATTCTCTCTGTCAGTACCAATCAAATCGTTCAAGAATACTCTTCTAGGTCCTCCTGGGCCGATTGGCGTGAGCGTTACAACAGGTCCAGTGAAAGATTTGGATCTGGTCAATGGTTGTTTCTTTGGCTGTGATACGTCTATAGATTTGGCGGTCGACGTTGTCGTTGGCCTTGATATACTTGTTGGTTTTGCAGTTACTCTCGCGATAGCAGATTCAACGGAAACTAGTTCAGAATTGCTTCGGTCTGATTGAGTACAACCGTTTATTACAAAGTTTATCAAGATGATGCAGGTTGTGAAACGTATGTAACAAGGTGTAAGACCAATACCTCGTGTACTTGGATGTACTCCGGCCCAGTCTTTCGTACTTCCAACTCTAATCATAACTCGGTCCATAACCTGATGTTGGATTATGTTTACTGACCATAATAAAGCCTAAGAGCCTAATGTATACCACATCTTAGCAAGTTCTTAGATTTACACAAGCTTTTTAACTCGCTAGCGTTTCTGCACACGCTACCGCGGTATGGGATGTAAATATGGTATGAACTGATTGCCAGGGAGTGACTAAATCTTTCTATTGGTGTATGCTGTCTTGAAGTAGAACGTTGTTTTACCTTCGTCAAGTACGCAAACATGTGGATTTGGCTTTATCAATGTAGGGCATCAGCACCCGGTAAAGCTGGTCTCACCAACCAGTCTAAGGGGGCGGTTTATCACCCGTCATGCTGATGGCACGTAGAGCCGGATGCGTCGAGAGACGCTTGTCCGGTTCGAGGGAGGCTGCTGTAAGTAAAGCTCGTTCTGAACAGTCATGTGCAACGATAGATGGAGCGTAAGCAACGCCGATAGGTTCAACGTTTGAAAAAAGCGGTAACTTCAATTCTGAAAAGAGGTTCGGGCCTAAACTGTAAAGCAGCCAAAACAGTATGTACCGTTTTAAAACGGTATAAAACGGTAGTAGGATATCTGGAGTGATTTTGTCATAATACGTAAGCCATTGCAATGAAATGACTTACAACTCCCCGAGTAGGGCTCGAACCTACGACCTAGCGGTTAACAGCCGCTCGCTCTACCAATTGAGCTATCGGGGAATCCCGATGAACCGGACCGGATTAAAATCTTGCGTTCCAAAAACCATTTTCGTCCAATTCATTTACGATATTATCCAAATTCCAGCAACTTTGTCAAGTACTTCTTTTTTAGCGAATATTACGAAAAATTGGACTAATACTGGATGGAGGCCGGATTCTATTGTATACTTCCGGCTTTGCCAAATTTAAGTAAGTGGGTCTAACGTTCGATATAAAGATAGTTTTTTGTGTTTTGAAGGATTTTTAGTAATATTTTGGTTGGTTTTACGTCCTATACAAGCAGGGGCATTTTGCTAAATACATTAATTAAACGAACAAAAGACCTGTTTGGCGCATCTAATAATTTTAAGGTAAAATATCGTTTAACAATTGAATTTTAGGTTATTATCGACAGTATGGCGAAAGATATACTCGATATTGGCGGTTTTACTATACTAAGGCGCATCGGAACCGGTGCTCGCAGCACGATTTATTTGGCTGCCGACGAAGTGGATGGAACAAAAGTTGCCCTAAAAAGGGTCATATACCAAAAGCCTGAGGACTCAAGAATTTTCGAGCAGGTGGATACCGAGTATAAAGTTGCCCAGCAGATAGACAATCCCTGCGTCCGAAAGTGCTACGAGCTGAGGAAAATACGCAGCATGTTTAAAGTAAGAGAAATGCTGCTTTCCATGGAATACTTTGACGGCAAGAACCTCGAAGACTGCCCGACTTTGGGCCTGGGAGATGTGCTGCTTGTCTTCAGGATGGTCGCAAGCGGGCTCAACGCGATGCATCAGCACGGATTTGTTCACTGTGATATCAAGCCCAATAACATCCTCATGGACAAGTCAGGCTCAATTAAAATTATAGACCTCGGCCAGAGCTGCAAGATCGGAACGATCAAGCAGAGAATCCAGGGCACACCCGATTATATCGCTCCTGAACAGGTTAAGCGCAGACCGCTCGGTCCAAAGACGGACATCTTCAATCTTGGTGCGACAATGTACTGGGCCCTTACCGGAAAACACGCCCCAACTCTAATACCTAAAAAGAACAAGTTAGGCTTGCCCATAACCGAGCCGCGTCGAGCACCGCACGAAATAAAAAAGGGCCTGCCAATAGGAATCTCAAAACTTGTGATGGATTGCATTGAGAACGATCCTGTAAAACGCCCGAGTAATATGTTGGCGGTGACATCGAGGCTGGACCTGATGGTGCATAGTATTTTCGGGGGCAAGATAAAAACGAACAAAAATGCCTCAAACAATAATTGACCTGCTGAACAAAGGCATAGAAGCCAACAACGCCGATAAATATCGGCGCGATAATCTTGTTTATTTGCCCGCTGAGGGCGACGTGATTGTAACGGGCGATCTCCACGGGCATCGGCGAAATTTTGAAAGAATTGTCGCATTTAGCGATCTGGCTAATAATCCCGACAGGCATATCGTTCTCCAGGAGATTATACATGGGGGGCCGGAGGATTCGCTTGGGGGCTGTTTGTCCTATAGACTTTTATATGATGTTGTCCGCTATAAATTAACCTTTCCTGACCGTGTCCATGTTATTATGGGCAACCATGATACCGCATTCATCAACAACAGCGAAGTGATGAAAGACGGCAGAGAAATGAATCGAGCGATGAGTTTGGCTATTGCCCGGGAATTCGGTACGGATGGCGCCGAGGTAGAACTGGCGACAAAACAATTTCTGTTCTCGCAGCCGTTAGCGGTCAAAACCGAGAGCCGAATATGGATATCGCATTCGCTGCCCGGCGACCGTTTCATCAATAAATTCGATCCGCAGCTTTTGAACAGACAACTGAAAGTCAACGATATAGTCAGGCCGGGCTCGGCTTATCTTTTAACGTGGGGCAGAAGACACAGCCAGGCGCTGCTTGATAAATTGGCCGGACAATTTGATATTGATGTTTTTATTCTCGGTCACCAGCCGCAAGAGAAGGGATGGAACCAGGCCGGTGAGAATCTTATTATTATTGCCTCCAATCACAATCACGGCTGTTTGATTCCAATCAATCTGGCACAATCTTACACAGTTGAGCAGCTCATCGAGTTGATCGTGCCGTTGGCTTCTATATCATGAAGTGCGGCCTGGCTCAGGCACGGGGTATAAAAAACGACAATGGATTGGTATTACTATATAGCTCTGGCGGCAGTCGTTTCACAATTAGTTTTTTTGTTCCAGTCATATAAAAACTATTGCTATGCCGTCAACAAATACAGGAGAGGACGTTCATGGTATCGGCCGCGAACGGTTTTGATTGTTCCGTGCAAGGGTTTGGATTCGGCTTTTCAGCAAAATATCACCTCATTCTTTGAGCAGGACTATGATAAGTACCTGCTGTGGTTTGTGGTCGGCGATGAATCTGACCCGGCCTACGACGAATTATGTCAGTTGAAAAATCGGCTGAGCCAAAGCTCAAAGGCTCAGGATGTGCAGGTATTTGTTGCCGGTCAGGGGCAAACCTGCAGTCAAAAAATCCATAATCTCCTGTACTGTTACGAAAAGATTAGCGACGATATCGACGTTCTGGCCTTTGCCGATTCCGATATCTGTGTACGGAGCAACTGGCTCAGTCACCTCGTCTATCCGCTTCGAAAAGCGAAGAACGGTGCCGCCAGCGGATATCGCTGGTTCATCCCGGAGAAGAACAACCTGGCCAGCCTGGCCCTGTCGGCGATGAACGCTAAGGTTGCCCAGTTGCTCGGCAATACCCGTTTCAATCAGGCCTGGGGCGGATCTATGGCGATCCGCGTTGAAGTCTTTCGCAAGCTCGGGCTCGACAAAATCTGGCCGAAGACCCTCAGTGACGACTTATCGCTAAGCATCGCCGTCAAAAAAGCCGGCCTGATCGTAACTTTCGTCCCCGCCTGCCTGGTAGCTTCACACGAGGTCACCACGTGGCGAAAGCTCTTCGAATTCTCTCGGCGGCAATTTCTAATCACCCGCGTAAGTGCCCCGAAGACCTGGTGGTTCGGATTGCTCAGCAGCCTCTATTCGATATCAGGGATATGGGCGGCGGCCGGCCTGGCGATTTATGCCGGGGTGATTCAACATGAAAACCTGCTCCTTTTCGCAGCGGTCCCTGTCGTATTTTTCATAAGTCAGCTCATTCGGGCGATACTCCGCCAGGCAATGGCCGGCAAATTACTCAAGCACGAGAGGCGAAAAATGAAAGCCGCCTGTGCTGCCGATATCCTGGCCTTTTGGCTCTGGTCCCTGCTTATGCTGATTCTTATTATCTCCTCGGCCTTTGGCAGAACGATCTGCTGGCGAGGGATACGCTATAAGCTGCTGGGCCCGACCGAGACAATCGTCGAAGGCCCTCAGTCACAATAAAATTCTCCTACAAATGATACGGGTGACGCTGCGGCCGGGACATCATTCGCTGTGCCTGCCGGTCGCCGACTATCGTCTGGTTGGCCTGGTCCCATTCGAGCTTTCGGCCGAGAATATACGAAAGGTTGCCCAGCACGCACAGGTTGGCCACACCTGCCGCCGCTTCGATATTCATAATCGTTTTGGCGCCGGTCTTGATACCCTTGAACCAGTCTTCTTTATGGCCGGGACTTTTATAGACATCTTTACCGCCTGCGGGCAGTTCCCACTGCCGTGCCTTTTTCTCGGCCCACGTTCCGCCGTCGCCGCCCCAGTGGATGAACTCGCCCTTATCGCCTCGGTAAATAGCGCCGTAACCGGGCCTGCTGATTTTGCCGCCCGGCTCCTTGCCCGTCCGCTCTTCGGCCTTCGGAAGCTTATTGTTGGGCATCTGCCGCCAGGTGAGCACCCAATCGGGATTCTTGAATGTATATGTCACGTCCATCAGCACGGCACTGTCCCACAGCCCTTTCTTTGGTGCGGTCCCCGTTGCCTCGACTGTCACCGGGCCGGTGCCGTCGGCGCCCATCCACCACATAGCGCAGCTCATCACGTGCGCGCCGCGGTCGCGAATCTGCCCGCCGCCCGATTCCAGCAGCCAGCGGAACACGCCGTGACAATATCTCTGGTTGTACGGTCTCCAGTGCAGCGGCCCCAGCCACATGTCCCAGTCCAGCTCGGCGGGCGGATTGCTGTCGGGAACCGGATTGTTGTCCTCGGGGCTTGGGTAATGGAAGCAATCAACCCGGCTGACGTGGCCGATGTTGCCGTTGACCAGATAGCGGTGCGCAAGATAAGCTTCCGGCTGGGACCGGCCCTGAGAGCCGACCTGGACCGATACGTTGTTTTCCTTCGCCGCGGCGACCATTGCCTTGCCTTCCTCGATGGTGCAGCAGGCGGGCTTCTCGACGTAGACGTGCTTGCCGCACTCGGCGGCATGAACCGTCTGGACCCCGTGCCAGTGGTCGGGCGTGGCGATTACCACCGCGTCGATATCCTTGCGCTGCAGGATATAACGGTAGTCGTGATACGGCTCTACGCCGGGCCCTGCCGTCTTTAACGCATTGACCAGGCGGTTCTTATCTATATCGCACACCGCCGCGATATTGACCTGGCCTTTCTTTCGCCGGTTTATCATATCGCGCAGGTGGTGGCCGCCCATTCCGCCGACGCCGATATGCGCCACGGTTATTTTTTCGTTTGCCCCGATTCTTCTGGGTCCCGCTAAAACGCCGGACGGTATCAAGTAAGGCATGCTCACCGCTGCAGCGCCGGCGGCCGCCAGAAATTCACGCCTGTTGAGTTTGTTTGACTTTTTCATCGATCTACTGCCTTTCTGCTTTAATCCCTTCGAACATGATAAATTTTCGAAAACATTCTCACCTTGCCTTGCTATAGCGGCTTGACATCCGTTTTTTTCGTGGGCACCAGCTTTTTGCATGGATATCCGGCCACTTCTTCGCCGCGTTTTCGCAGCGATTGCGCGATGTTGGGTTTGAAATCCTCAGGCGCCGCCTCGAAGCCGGCTTTCAAAGCCGCCAGGGCCCTTCTGTTTGGAATACGTTCGAGCGACATTCGGGCGTCCTCGCGCAGCTCCTCGTTCTTCAACAGCCCGGCGACAGCCTCGATGGAGCGGCGTGCTCCGATTTCCGAGAGCATCCACAACACTTCGCGCCGGACGGCGACCGGTTGGTCATCGCCCAGCAGCCTGACCAGTTCGGTCTCTACGGCCCTTCTCTCCTGGTTGGCGCCGGGCCGGCCGGTATACCGCACGATCTTCCACAAAGCCCGCTTTGCCGCGCGGGCGACTTCAAGATCATTGTCCGTCATAACTTTCGCCAGGGGTTTGACCGCCGGGGCGCCCGCTTTGCCGGCACCGAGCCAGGCTTCTGTTCGCACTTTGTCGCTGGAACTTTTTATCCCGGCGATAAGCCCATCCACCCCCTGGCCCAGGGCGGTAGAGGCCGTTTGCGCCATCACGCCGGCAGCTCCTGCTGCGAGTGATACTTTTTTAAGGCTGTTCGTTGACATGTTTAAATACCCTTTCTCGATTGGATCCCGAGGGATCGTTTCCGAATCGTTTGAGATTCTATCGCCGCCCGGCGGGGCGGTCAATTATTATTTACACTTACTGTAGACCCATTCAAACTATTTAGGATTTAGAACTTAGTGCTTAGGATTTCCGGCCGAAGGCCGGTATATTGGCTTTGTTTGGCTTTGTTTTTCGCCGACCAAAACTGCTCAAAATCATCAAAATCCCCATAAATCCTTACTATTACTGACCTAACGTCTTTTTGCCCATATTAACATTGGCTTTGTTTTTTCAACCCCCAGAGCAGGTCTGGGGGCTAACCGAGATTGGCTTTGTTTGGCTTTGAATTGGGTTTGTTTTTTCGCCGTCTCAAAGCATGAAATTCTTCATAACCACCTTTCATATAGATATTTAAGATCATTCTGCCCTTTCGTAAATTGGCTTTGTTTTTTCAAATTAAGCTCAATTTTTCGTCGTTTTCTACTCTTTTTCACCTGTTTTTTTCATTAATCCGCCTTCTGCCTCTTCGATTCCACTCAGGACTTCAATTGGGTCCGGCACCGCAGGGGTGCGGGCTAAACTTTATTGTTTCGTATTGAGTACTGCGTTCTGTGTGATTGGATCTCATTTTTCCTTTTCCCTTTTGCCTTTTTACTTACTTATGTATCCTATATTCAATTTGTTGTGTATTATACTAAATAAATGTTAAATATCAAGCATATTCTAAAAAAATCTCCGTGACTCGCCGTTTTTATATCTACACCAGAGGACGCAGAAGTTCGATGACTATTGTGCCAACGGCCGTCTCGTGACCGTCACAACCGAACTTGTTGCACTTCGCATGTTAAGGAGCCTCTATTTCCTATCCTCATATAACAAGCCCAGCCTTTTTGAGAAAACTGGACAATTGGGCGTATGCCGTCTGAGGGGGGATAGCATTTGGAGGCGCGGCTCCGTGAGCCACGTGGTGGCGATAAGTTCGGATGTTTTTGGTATTGTTGACGTCCTGATCCGCCACCGGCGGATTGAAAAGCTCGATCACACTGTCAATACGCCAATTGTCCACCCCGTCTTCCAGGAACTTATGCAACTTAGCCGCCAGTTCCGTTGGTGTTGTTGAGGTCGCAGCAATTGGATTCAAACTATCCGAAAGATGATCTCGAAGTGTTCGCTCGAAAGCTGCAAAGAGCGCAAAGGCCACGAGCTTGTTGAGTTGCTCTTCCGCTTGGTCGAGCATGTCGTGCCCTTCTTGCGGAGTCAAACCGTAGAGCCTTGTATTGGACACTGGGTCCGATCGTTGATCGAGAACGCGCCTGGTGATCTTGATGGCGTTCATTGCTGTTTGGAAAGCCTCGATGTGCTCATCAAGTGGATTTGTCATCGCCCCAGCACCTCCAGCAGACGATGAAAAAGGTTGGCATCCAGCGAGGGTAACATTCCAATCTGGCGGTTTTGAACGAAGACCCATCCTTCCGCAACATCTTTCGTAAGGGGACGCGATTTTCCTTTTTCAAGAACCTTCCCGTTCTCCGTCAGAACGTCGATTCGAATGGCTGGGCCACCTTCAGAAATATAGACGAGTGTTTCGGTTCCGAGGTCGCTCTTCATATCGATGCGGCCCTCCGCACCGATAATCCATCGGCCTCGCGGAATCAGACGAATAGTCTTGTAATTTGGGCGATTGATGACCAAGACCTTCGCTTTGTAAGGATCGACGGGTTCTTCTTTGATTGTGATGCTCTCTTCCGCAATTTGCGCCTTAGGATCAAAGCCCTCAATCCAGGTTTTTGCCTGTTTATAGAGCGCCGCTACACGTGAAAGGTACTCATCGCGCATCTGTTCGCGATTTGTTTTATTGCTCATCATAGATTCTCCTTACGGCTCAAAAGCCGATCCTGTTTATTCGCTTGTCTCTGATCTCTTGTTCCGTAATGCGTCGTTGCCCGATTTGAGCTAGTGCTCAATATGAAACAAGAATAGAATATAGCGAACCACGGGAAGATGTCAAGCCCGATTTTTTACCGTTTCTGGAAAGGTGGAGGAAATCCGTGGGCTACCTTACTTATTTCTCCCTTTGATTGAGGCCCATTCGTATCTTGGATTAGGGATCTCCAAACGGATGCGTCGAAGCCGTTTTGTTTAGCATCCGTAAGTTTTATATTATCAAACGTGAGTCTGTTTGCCACTGATTTTCGACAGAATACAGCGAATTCAGTGTACGCCATACTAATTTCTTGACAATTTTTGTGTTGAACGGAAGTAGACAGAGGAAGATCGATTGCTTATGAAAGGTCAATTTGGTAGAGTATTTTTATGAAGAAGGCGAATAAAAAAGAATCAGCAGATGATTTACGGCCGGAATATGACCTTTCCAAACTCAAGGGTGGTGTGCGAGGTAAGTATGCCAGGCGGTTCCAGAAGGGAACAAACCTGGTCCTGCTATCCCCGGATGTAGCTAGGTATTTCCCCGACGAACAATCTGTGAATGCTGCGCTAAGGTCTCTGGTCGGTATTGCCAAGGCCGAGCTGCGTCACACGAATTAATCTATTTCGGCGATATCGTTTTGAGGTTTGCCGACGAGGTAGATTCTGTTTTTGCCGCTGCGTTTGGCTTCCAGCAGGGCCTTGTCGGCCTGCTGGAAAAGCTGCTCTATTGTCCGGCCGTCACGGGGGAAGCTTGCCAGGCCGCCGCTGATTGTCAGCACTCCCTTACCCCCCGGGCCCAATCCGCCAAAAGTAGACATTTCGGCTTTGCTTAGTTCCTTTACGAAGCGTTTCGCTATGGTGATTGCCTCGGCGGGATGGTCGGCATTTGCCGAACGTCTATCATCGCTCTTGGCAGGAGCGGCCGCTCGTTTTTGTTGCGGGTCGTCCCAGAAAATAACGGCGAATTCATCGCCGCCGACTCTGCCGACGACATCGTGACCTCGACAGCAGCGCTGCATCAGGACAGCGGCCTGTTTCAAAATCTCATCGCCCGCAGAATGGCCGTAAATATCGTTGTACTTTTTGAGGTCGTCGACATCGAAAACGAGCAGGGTCACCCGCCCGTCCTCTTTTTTGGCGTACTCGATAATCTGCCGGGAGAATTCCCAGATATATCTTCTGTTCTTCAGGCCCGTTAAATCGTCCTCGGTGGCCAATCGTTCGAGTTGTCTTATTCTCGTTTCCGTCATGTCGATAGCGGCCGGAGGGGCGGTCTCGGCCTTGCCGAGGTCGCCGGCAGTCATAATGGATTCGTAAAATCTATCGGCGCCGACAGGGCAGATAAAATAATCGTCGGCCAGGCTTGATTCGTTGTAAGCCGAGCCGACCAGATGTATAGCTATCGGCTCTTCGTACATTTGTGCCAGGAGAATGATTTTCGCATCGCTGTTGTCCCGTAAGGCTTTAAGGTCGGAGCTTAATCTGGCCGAGATTCCGGACATTACAATTGCAATTGCGGCAAAGTTTTTTCTCGCTGTGATGTTTATAGCTTCCGGCATATCGGCACAGACTTCACTGCGAGTGTCCGTGGCGGCATTAATATCCAAAAAAGCTCTGCCGAGGTCGCCTACCAGCAGAATTTTCCGGGCGTCTGGGTAGCGGGAAATGTATTTATTGACGGCACTCATCTATCTAAATCTCTAAATAGAGCATTCGGTTCGGCTTAGCATTAAAATTCATCTATGGCGAAGGTTGAAAGTCCGGCTGCAAACTGGAATCAACGTTCGCCACGGCTGTTGTTGTAGCTTGATTCAAAGCACAAAAACGCCTCCAGCCTTTATCTATATTAACAATTTTCGAAGGAAAGTCAACTTAAATCCCGCCAGCATGGATTACGGGGGGGGGCGATCATCAGAAAAGACGTCCAAAGCGGTCGTCAATTCGTAGGTAGGTCTTCCAGGTTTTTTTTGACTTGCTCTGCGCAGAAGTTATTAGGATACGAACTGATAAAACTCGTTAGAGTTGCTCTTGCTTCTTCCAGATACTTTTTCTTCAGCTCTGTGTTCGATTCATCCTGCTGTCGCCACAGACTGATCTTCAAAAGCCCGAGTTCGTACAGCGCCATTGTCCCGGCGTCGGTCTGGCTGTATTCTTTGTGTATCTCGCCGAGTTTTTCCGCTCGAAGCTGTTCGTCGGCGACAAGTTTTGCCTGGGCCAGCAGGATGTTGTCACGAAGCCGGTCTCCGTTCTCTGTTTGTTCGAGCAGCCCGTCAAGTTGCTGGGCGTAATCGGAAGCATGAGGATTCAGCATGACAAATTTCGCCAGCCGCTCGACGGAACCCGGTTCTTTGGTTCGATTTTGCGAGCTTACAAGGACCTGCGATTGGCTGAGTCTTCTTTGCAGCTCGTTTAACTTTGGAACCGTCATTACCGAATCGGCCGGCGGACGAAACAGCCCGAAAAGTTTGCCGGAGGGTTCATATTCGGCTTCGAGGCGTTTCGATTTCTCGGTGGCCAGCATTGTCTGGGCCTCGGCGAGAAGTCTCTCGGCCTCGTCGAACATTTGTTGGCCGGCCCGATGTTTTGCAATACGCCATCGTGCTTCAAGTGCTTCCGGGCTGTTCGCGAAATCCCGGTTCAGCAGCATCCACCAGGTTTGCCGGTTTTTTTCATACGGATAATCGCTGTAGAAGTGGAGCACTTCTTTCTGGCCGAGGGTTTTCGTATCCGGGCTTAATTCGTTCAACATCGCCTTGTAATACAAAGCAATGGGCATCCGGCGACTGTTGGGGCGCTTTTCGATAAACAGGTCGTACTGCTGGAGCAGCCATTCTTTTTTCTGCCGGTACTTTAATTCTTCGGGAACTAAGAACCAGCCCGGCCAGAAGTCGTAACGCAACTGTTCCTGTATTTCTCTTTTGAGTTCCGCTCGCCGTGCTATTTGGTCAGCGGGGTAAAAGGATTCTTCCAGGTATTTTTTTGTAGTGGGATCTCTTGTTGTTGCGTCCAATGCTTCTGTGATGCTGTGGTCATGAAATTTGCTGACCTGCTCCGGATTGTTTTTAGCCACGTAAAGCTGGTAGTCCAGCTCGTCGAAGCCGATAGTTATTTCGAATACAACAACTGCGATAATGAGTGTCAGGGAGGTGAAAATCCAGGTCAGGCCGGGCCGATAGCGAGTAAAGTGACCTATACCGAGAACGAATCCCGCGATTACCAGCGCATCGAGCCAGGCGCAAATCCAGGGTGCGAAGGAAAATCCCCATTCGATAGGTTCGACTCCCCGGGCGCCGCCGAAGTATCCCCAGTAAAAAAGCTGTGGCGCTGTGCACAGCGCGATCGCAATGAAGCGCGAGCGGAAACGAAGAGGCCGGCACGCCACGGCTATACAACTGACAAATAGACAAATTGCAAAACCGGGCAGGTTGGCTAAAGAAAATACTTCCAATATGAAAATGAGGCTGTAGCGGAAACTCATAAGTTGCGATATCAATACCGGCACAACGGCCAGGATGCCCATAAGCAGCCCCAGAACAAGAATCTGCCAGGGGTATTCGAATATGCTCACGTCGGTTGTGATAGACTTGCCCAGACGCCAGAATTCCGGCGTTGTTACGGTTTGAACGTCGAACGACCAGAATGAGCCGGTTACTATCTTCGACCAGAAAAGGCAGCTTATACCGAACGCCCCGACAGCGAGAAGCCAGCATATCTGAACGTTCTTATGGCTGTAATGCAGGGTCGGACCAACAGCCATAAAAGACTTCGAGACCGATATAGGCGTCTTCTCTGTCTGGTTATTATCCATAAGCCTCACCTGCATTTCCAATTTTCGATTTACGAATTCAGATTTTAAATCGGCAATCGGAAATCAGAAATCGGCAATGGTTATGTCCCTTCACCGCTGCTGGCAAGATAAGCAACCTGTTCGGGTGTAAGTTTGTCGATGCCGATTGACATTGATTTCAGTTTGAGCGTGCTTACCTGATGCTCTATCTCCAACGGGACGTCATGGACGGCAATAGAAAGTTTGCCTTGTTTTTTTATCACGTATTCGGCCTGCAGCGCCTGTGTTGCAAAGCTCATATCCATTACGCTGGCAGGATGTCCCTCTGCGGCGGCGAGGTTGATAAGCCGCCCTTCGCCGAGAAGGTAAATTCGCTTGTTATTTTTGAGTGTATATTCGTCAACGTAGTTTCGCACATTGCGGGTCACTTTTTTGCTCAGTTTTTTCAGGGCCGGTATGTCTATTTCGACGTCGAAATGCCCGCTGTTTGCGACTGTTGCTCTATCTTTCATCACGCGGAAGTGCTCCGCCCTGAGGACGTGTTTGTTGCCCGTGAGTGTCACGAAGAGCTCGCCGATTTTTGCCGCCTTTGCCATTGGCATAACGTCGAAGCCGTCCATTGCCGCCTCGAGTGCCTTGATAGCGTCGACTTCCGTAATAATGACAATCGCGCCCATACCTCTTGCCCGCATTGCAAAGCCCCGGCCGCACCAGCCGTAGCCCACAACGACGACCTTCTTGCCGGCCAGGAGATAATCTGTTGCGCGAATGATACCGTCTACCGTCGATTGGCCCGTGCCGTAGCGATTGTCGAACAGATGCTTGGTCGCGGCGTCGTTGACTGCAATGACCGGAAATTTCAGCTTGCCTTCGTTCGCCATGGCCCGCAGCCGAATAACCCCGGTGGTCGTCTCTTCCATGCTTGCAATAATCCGGCCGGCGTCTTTCTTTCTGCTCATATGCAGTTCGTTCACGAGATCTGCGCCGTCGTCGAGCGTAATAACCGGCTTGTGGTCAATAGCCGCATGGATGTGTTTGTAATACGTGCTGCGGTTCTCCCTGCAAATGGCAAAAGTCGCTATCTTGAAATCCTTCACAAGAGAAGCAGCGACATCGTCCTGGGTGCTCAGCGGATTGGAAGCGCAGAGCACAACATTCGCCCCGCCCGCCTTGAGTGTTCGGACTAAATTAGCCGTCTCGGCCGTTACATGCAGACAAGCAGAAACATTTTTGCCCTTTAAGGGCTTGTTTTTTTCAAACCTCTTTCGGATTGCCGCCAATGCCGGCATATCGTTATCCGCCCAGAGTATCCGTTTTTTACCACCCGCTGCCAATGACAAATCAGCTACGTCATATTTCATTTTATAGTTCCTTTCAATGATGAATAAGAAGTGCAAATATAGACCCAAACCGCAGCGATTGCAAGCCTTTATTTGAACAAACGAAGCCGAAATTTTCCTTCATCTGCTTAGTTAGCAGGTGCCGGGAATGCCCTTTTTTGAGATTTTACGTGTCATTAGCTTTCTGTTTTTCCTCATTTCCCTGGTGAATTAATGCAGTATTGTATCGTATTGGTGTACTTTATTGCATTTAGGAAGTAATATCTATTGGAAGTCTCCGTTACCGGAATTCATGATGGACTTAAAAGACCGAGCAATAGGTTATGTACCTGCTAAGACTGGGTAGAAAGGCAAGAAAATGAGTGAAGAGACAAGAAAGATATTTAATTGGCGATCGTATGTTTCAGTATTGACGGCACTTTCCTTCATAGGCATGGCATTTACCGGTATCGTACTTTTTTTTGTTCCGCCCGGACGAGTTGCGAACTGGACCGGCTGGACTATGCTTGCCCTGACGAAGCACCAGTGGATCGGTCTGCATGACTGGTTCAGTATTATCTTCGTAATCGCATCGGTCTTCCATTTATATCTTAACTGGAAGCCATTTGTATGCTACTTCAAGAGCAGAGTCACCAGGGCCTTTGGCCTTCGCGCCGAATGGGCATTAGCGGCGATTACTTGCATTGCTGTTTTTATTTGTACTCTTGTTGGCGTTAAGCCCTTTTCATCGCTGCTGGTATTGGGCGAGAGCATCAAGCACAGTTGGGACAGCCCCGGTCAGCGCGCCCCTATTGCCCACGCTGAGCTGTTTAGCCTAACAGAACTAGCTGGGAAGGCCTCTGATGTGGACCTCGATACCATGCTCTCAAACCTTAAGACGCGAGGAATTGAAGTTGAATCCCCGGATGTTGTTCTCGGCGAGCTGGCCGAGGCTTATAATATGACACCGGCTCGGTTATATTACATTGCTTTGGGTCAAACTACATCCGACAAAGGCGGTGGTGGACGTTACGGCCAAGCAGGCGCCGATGGCGCCCATGGCGGCGGATCAGGCCGAGGTTTCGGACGGATGACATTGAAGCAATACTGCGAGCAATTGGATTTGGATTTGAACTCGGCCGTGAAGAATCTCAAGGAAGCTGGTTTTTCTGTCGGTACCGATATGACTATAAGGGACATATCAGACTCCACGGGCGCACATCCATCGGAGATCCACACTATCATTCAAGCCCCGATACCTTAAAGGGATGTCCGGCACTATTGTTTTCAACTTGACTAACGTTGAGTTTTTCAAAGGTGTTCGTTTACCACTAATCATTATTTCAGATTGATGTTAGACGGTTCGAAGGCTCCCGGAGACAGATACGGAGTTTTGGTGCGCGCGCGATCTACAGAAACTCTTAGGCTATGCTAAATGGGAGAACTTTTCTAAGGTTATCGACAAAGCCATAACCTACTGTCATAAGGCCGGTTATGAACCAAGGGACCATTTTGCCGAGATCAGGAAATTGGTTGTAGAAAGATGGGGTTTTGTGTTTAATACAGACTGTATAATTATCGTTGGCCATAATTCGAGTCGGATAAGATATGAACAGGCTCTGTATATTCATGGGCATGATAGTCTTTGGATGGATTGGATGGTGGATAGGAGCCAGATTTGGTGGATTCATGACCGCCTTTCTGGTTAGCAGCATCGGAAGCATTGTCGGAGTTTACGTAGGCTGGCGTATCAACCGCGATTACCTAAGCTGAAACTCCGTTGAATCATCGAGGAACTGGCAGCCGGTCAGCACCACGCAAGGGATTGGACGAGTATTGAGCAAGCATCGGGAACTTCTTATACTGGCAGAAACAGTCTGTGTTTCCCGTTTTATACAGTACGCCAGCCCGCCTCGCCTACGGCGAGTAAACTCCGGCGGGTAAAAGGCGTATAAAACTGTATAATCATTGTTAGGCGCAGTCAATAATCGCCGTAGTGGGGAAATAAGAAGAAGAGATATAATCATTTGGTGTACGATTATTAAAATTAAGCTTTTTAACTCATTGACATTACCTTACTTCAATATTATCCTAAGTGCTATTACATAAGGTTTCTTGAGACAGGCAAAACCTTATTCTCTCGATGATACAAAGGTGAAAAAATGTTTAAAAGTATAAAAATCAAGAATCTCAGGGCTATAACTGAACTTGAAATCGAAAATCTTGGTCAAGTGAACCTCCTTGTAGGCCAGAATAATTGTGGTAAAACTACATTACTTGAAGCTCTTTTTCTTATTATCGGGAGAACTAATCCCAGATTACCACTTAGCATAAATAGTTTCAGAGGACTTGAATTTTTGAGTAATGAATACTGGGATTCCTTTTTTAATAAGATGGACACTAACTCAAGTATTAGGATATCAGCTATCCTGCACGATACTCAGGAAGAACAAAAATTAGTTATACGTCCAGTAATACAAAAACAAACGACAGTTGAACCAGTCTCTTCGGATATAGTTTCCGTTAGAATACAAAACGGAGATTCAAAGCCAGGCTTTGCCCCAATGGGTCTTGAGCTAACATATACCAGCTCACAAGACCCCAGCGTCAAGGCAATATCAAGTATCTTTCTGAAAGGAAATGAACTAACAGCCGAAGGCACCAAGGAAAGCGCTCTTCGTGGTGTTTTTGTAGGGCCGGCAACAAAGTATGATTGGAGAAACAGATTGGCCTCAATCCAGCGAAAAAAACGTGTTGGTGAATTGATTTCTTCTCTCAAGGAGATAGAGCCGGATATATCAGATATCAGAATTAATGAAATTGGAATTTTAGAAGCTGACATTGGTCTACGTAAACTCATACCTGTCAATCTAATGGGTGGGGGAATTGCAAATTCACTATCAATCATCCTTGCTATGCTGGACTCACAAGATGGAATTGTTCTTGTAGATGAAGTTGAGGATGGTCTTCACCATTCTATACAAAAAAAAATCTGGAAAGCGGTTTTTAAGTGGGCACAAGAACTTAATGTCCAAGTTTTTGCCACAACGCATTCTAATGAAGGCATCAGAGCTTTTTCCAATTCTGTCGATATGCCTTTATTCGGCTCTGAAGCAAAACTTTTCCGAATTGAGAGAAAAGACGAAAAATTTAGAGCGGTCGAATATACCCGGGAACTACTCAGTGAATCCCTTGAAAGCAATTGGGAGGTCAGGTAATGCCTTCTCCCAATGAAGCTCTCTCCTCCATAAATTCGAAAAAGGTTATTGCTGTCGAGGGCAAGGATGAAATAAATTTCTTTAATGCTCTATTACGACACATGAATATCACAGATTTCTATATCCTTGAGATTGGTGGCAAAGGCCAGTTTCCTAAAAAATTGCCGGCCTTACTCAAAGCGACGGGTTTTTATCTTGCAGATGGGTCTTCATCTGTTACACATCTGGCAATTATTCGGGATAGAGACGAAGACGAAGCATTTAAGAGCGTTGCGACTATCGTTACGAATGCAGGGCTCAAGCCACCTACCAAACACTCAGAATTTTCGAATGGTTCCCCTAAAGTAGGTATTTTCATAATGCCGGGTGAAACAATTGATGGAACTATGCTCGAGGATTTATGTTTGAAAACTGTTGAAAACCACAAAGCGATGACCTGTGTAAATGAATATGCCTCCTGCATATCCGCCTTAGAGCCCATCCCTAAAAACATACCAAAAGCAAAAGTGCAAGTTTTCAAAGCACAGGTTTTTCTTGCTGCGCAACCAGAAATTGTTGACTCAGTCGGATTAGGTGCACAAAAGAAATACTGGGATTTCGAATCCCACGCCTTGGATGAGTTGAAAGAATTCCTTATCAAGTTAAAATAATAGTTGCTAATTCCTCGCTATTTAGTTTTATAAAGATGCACATCCCATGCTTCGAAATTGTCCTTGAAGACGCCGTCGTTTAGGACAATTGTCCGGTTTTCGCCAATTACTTCTACGGTTTTTACGCCCTGCTGATGCTGGAGGGTGAATGTCGCCGTTGTTTTGTTGCCTCGCATTCCGGCGGCAAAAAGATATGTTGCGCCATTGTGCTTTTTGGCCATCATGGCGACAGGTACGGCTTCGTTGCTCGATGAGACGCTCGCCGCATCTTCAATTGTCGGGCTGTTCAGCACGGGAGCGAGTTCGGTAATCTGCCGGTTTATTGCGGTTACCGCTGAGAGCATCCCGGGATCGTGCAGAAGCGCCGATTCGTCGAACTTCGGCTGCCATTCGTGGACGAAGTAGATCAGCCCCATCGAGCCGTGGATAATGGACATCCACACCTCGCATTTGACCTGATGCGGCGTGGCTTTTTTCTCGGGATTGCTGATTCGGGTGCATTCGATGCAGTTCCAGACGACTTTTTTGCCCTCAGCCCATTTTGTCAGGCGCTCGACGCCTTTTGCGACGAACCAGAGATTCCCTGCAACCTCCGGTTTTGAATGAACAGCGGGGTAGATATCGAATGAGGCAATATCGCAGCCCTTGATGTATTCGGGATAGTCTTCCGGATGGTTGGTCCGAACGCCCCGCCCGTGCCAGCCGTCCCAGGCCACGCCCTGGCCGAGATTGAGAATCACTGGCCGGGTGGGATCGGCCTGTCGAATCTTATTATAGTCGTCAGTTATCTTTTTGGGTAAAATCGGCGGACCGTAGCCTTTGCCTTGTCCTAATGATTGAGCGTTGTCCGGCTCATCGCCGTGCATCCAGCCAATAATCGTCGGGTCATCTACGTGCTTTAGAGCCGTTTTGTTTTGATGGCAAATGACTTTCATGCCGGCCTTTTTCAGCTCTGCGAGTTGCTCTTCCGTCGGGCCCCTCCAGAGCGCAACGTAGGTGTTAATCCCGGCCTGCCTGTATCTCTTCGCGTTGTCCGGGCTTTGCAGCCAGACGGCTATTGGGAAAAAATTTGCGTTATGCGGCGGCCCATTCTCCCATTGGGCATACGGGTTTGCCGAGGCATTTGCACCAAGGCCGGCATTGATAACGGATAAGAGAATGATAAAGCAGCTTCCAATGGTCATAATCGGTCCCTTCAATAATGCTGTTGCCCAGATACAAAAGGCTATTTAGCGCAAAATAACAGGAAAGCCGAAACATAGCAAATAAAAGCCAAATATTAACTTCCCGGCTACGGGAAAATTTAATCAGATAAGGCTTGATTAAGGGAGCTATCAGTATTAGAATCCATCTTTTTGCTTCATACTATCTGGTAAATGAAAGGCTGAATTGAAAGGAGCTTCAACGATGCAAAAGCCCATATCAACATTGATACGCTTGTTTCCTGTTTTCATTTTATCCTCCTGCCTTTTATTGCCGCACCCGGTGACCTGGGGCAAACCTCTGGCGAGAATCACAGTCGAAGCGGGCGATTACACTCGCCTCGATACTCCGGTGTCGCTCGATTTGAGCGGTGTGCCGTTTGGCTTTCCGAACGAAAAACCAAGTTTGATTGAAATCAAGGGTAATCGGCGTGTCCCAGTGCAGGCCCAGCTCGAACCGGGCAGTCCTCCGCGTCTGTGGTGGATTCTCTCGGGCGAGACTCCGGCCGGCGGTAAGCGGATTTATGAGTTGAGTCGAAGTTCCGCAATTGTCAGCCAGGAGCCCGGCGTACAGGTGACAAAGAATGATTTGGTACTCGTCTTACGAAAAGGCGAGCAGAAAATCCTGCAATATAATCATGCGATTGTCCCGGCGCCGGAAGGGCAGAGCAAATTGTATGATCGCGGCGGGTTTATCCATCCTTTATGGTCGCCATCCGGTTCTATACTGACGAATATTCATCCGAAAGATCATTATCATCACTTGGGCATCTGGATGCCCTGGACGCATACCGAATTTGAAGGCAAGCCGGTCGATTTCTGGAACCTGAAGGAAGGGCAGGGGACAGTTCGTTTCAACCGATTTCTTTCGACGACAAGCGGCCCGGTTTATGGCGGCTTTCAGGCCCAGCAGGATCACGTCGCTCTTAAAACCTCTTCGGGTGAGAAAGTTGTGCTCAAGGAAATATGGGATGTGCGTGTTTATAATGTCGGCGGGCCTGAGAAGGGCTACTGGATTTGGGATTTCGTCTCGACTCAGCGGTGCGTGGCGAATAGTCCGCTACTGCTGGAGGAATATCGCTACGGCGGTTTTGGCTACCGTGCTACCGGCGACTGGAAGGGCGAAACAGCGGCATACCTGACCAGTGAGGGCAAGACCCGCAAAGACGGCCACGCAACGCGGGCGCGATGGTGCGATACGGCAGGCGTCTCCGACGGCCAATGGAAGGGCATTACGTTCTTCAGCAATCCGCGGAATTTTCGCCATCCCGAGGCGATGCGAATCTGGCCCGAATTCGAGCAGGAAGTGTTCTTCAACTGGGCGCCCGTGCAAACGGGCGAGTTCGAGATGAAACCCGGCCGAGACCATGTGTTCCGATATCGCCAGTACGTACATGAGGGCAAGGTTGACGTCGAGAAAACCGAGCAGCTCTGGAGCGATTATGCTCACCCGCCGAAGATTGAAATGGAGACGGCACAGCCCGATGGTGCAATTATACTGTTTGGCGGCGCGGACTTTTCGCATTGGACCACCGGGAGTGATAAAAAGGTAGGATGGGAACGTGTCGGTGACGCCATGAAGGTTGTGCCGGGCAGCGGCAGTGTTATGACAAAGCAGGACTTTACCGATTTTAAGATGCACGCCGAGTTCAAGACGCCGCAACTGCCGCCGAACGTTAAGGGGCAGGGTCGAGGCAACAGCGGGATTTATATTCAACGCCGGTACGAGGTTCAGATCCTGGATTCCTTCGGTCTGGAGCCAAAGAACAACGAGTGCGGATCTCTGTACAGATTCAAGGCCCCGGATAGAAACGTCTGCAGCATGCCGGGCAGGTGGCAGAGCTATGATATTATATTCCACGCTGCGAAGTTTGACGGCGGCAGGAAGGTCAAAAATGCTCGCATTACGGTATGGCAAAATGGCGTTTTGATTCACAATGACGTAGAGCTGGAGAATAAAACCGGTGCCGGTCGGCAGGAAGGACCAGAGCCGGGACCGATACTGCTGCAGGAACACGGTAATGAAGGTTGGTTCCGTAACATCTGGATTGAGCCTCTGTAAGAAAGGTTGGGAATTTGAAAAGCAGGAATTAGATTGCCGGGGGCATCTGGGAAGCAGAGAAATTTTCGCAGGAAATACGTTGCATATAAGCTGGGCCGGGTTATAATTCATGGATAATTTTTGGAGTTCTTCGGAAGGGTATATTTTGTTTGCTCTTGGGTGTAAGTATTTTTGCCATAAGCTGTTATAGCAATTATGCTCATCAGGAGGAAATCGTTAGAAGAAAACGTACATAGGCGTTTTTTTCGCTTTGCAACGTCTATCTTATTAGAAGCCTTAAACATATTCTGGATTAAGGAGAATGAAAAATGGCAAGACCTGTAACACTTTTTACCGGCCAGTGGGCGGATTTGCCACTGGAAAAATTGCTCAAAAAAGCGGCAAGCTGGGGATACGATGGGGTGGAGCTGGCCTGCTGGGGCGACCATTTCGATGTGGACAAGGCCCTGAATGATCGCAGCTACTGCAAGGCCAAGCGTGACTTGTTGAAAAAGCACGGCCTCAAAGTGTACGCGATATCGATGCACTTGGTTGGGCAGGCTGTCTGTGACAATATCGACGAGCGTCATAAGTCGATCCTGCCGGCGGATATCTGGGGCGACGGTGACCCCGAGGGCGTCCACAAGCGTGCAGCCCAGAAGATGATCGATTCTGCCAAGGCCGCGAGGAGACTGGGCGTAGAAATCGTCAATGGTTTTACAGGAAGTTCGATCTGGCACTTGCTTTACTCGTTTCCGCCGGCCTCACCGGAGATGATCGAGGAAGGCTACAAAGACTTCGCGAGGCGCTGGCGACGCATCCTCAACGCCTTCAAGGCCGAAGGTGTGAAGTTCGCTCTGGAAGTTCACCCGACGGAGATCGCGTTTGACATCGCCTCGGCTCAGCGTGCCATTAAAGCCGTCAGGGGCCACAAGTCTTTTGGTTTCAACTACGACCCCAGCCATCTCGGCTACCAGGGTGTGGATTACGTCAAGTTCATCCGTACTTTCAGCGACCGTATTTTCCACGCTCACATGAAGGATGTCTGGTGGAATCACGGAGACGGCTCAGTTGGTGTATTCGGCGGACATACAGATTTCGGCGATCCCCGCCGCTACTGGGACTTCCGCTCGATCGGACACGGCGATATCAATTTCGAAGAGATTATTGTCGCTCTGAACGACATCAGATATCAGGGCCCGCTTTCCATCGAGTGGGAAGACGGTCGAATGGACCGCGAGCACGGTGCAGCGGAAGCCTGCGAATTCATCAAGAAAGCGGACTTCAAGCCGTCTCAGATTGCTTTCGATGCGCAGTTTGACAGATAATCGAGATAAATTTTCTCGAAGCTGACGGAGCACTCGTTGTAGTGCTCCGCAGTTGTTTAGATTGTAGTTTAATACAGGAGAGCTGACTATGGCCAAAGGTCGTCGTATCAGCCGGCGCCGGTTCATCGCACAGACAGCCGGCACAGCTTTAGGGGCATTAGGTTTGCCGTACATCGTTCCATCATCGGTTCTGGGACAGGCCGGAAACGTTGCGCCGAGCAATAAGATTACAATGGGCTGCATCGGAGTCGGCTGGCAGGGGGGCAGCAATCTTGGGTCCTTTCTGCGAGAGTCAGATTGCCAGGTTGTTGCCGTCTGTGACGTCGACAAGAACCATCTGCAGGATGCGGCTAATGGCGTGAACGGTCGTTACAGAAACAAGGATTGTGCGACTTACACCGACTTTCGCGAGTTGCTTGCGCGGGACGACATCGATGCCGTCTCGCTCGGTCTGCCCGACCACTGGCACGCAATCCCGGCTATCGAGGCGGCAAAATCCGGCAAAGATATATTCGGAGAAAAGCCTCTGTCGCACGACTTGAGGCAGGGCAGGGCGATGTGCGACGCGGTAAAGCGTTACGGCCGGATCTGGCAGACGGGCAGTTGGCAGCGCTCGCAGGCGCACTTCCGCCGCGCGTGCGAGCTGGTGATAAACGGCCGCATCGGAAAAGTTACCAGAGTCGAGGTCGGTCTGCCTTCGGGGCACAGCGATTTCGGCGAGACCCAAGGCCAGGAAGGGATTGTTCCTCCACCGGCTGAGCTGGACTATGACTTTTGGATCGGGCCGGCCCTGTATGGACCTTATTGCCCGGCACGAGTGCATAAGAACTGGCGGTGGGTCCTCGATCACGGCGGCGGGCAACTGATGGACTGGATTGGCCACCACGTGGACATTGCGCACTGGGGCCTGGGTGTCGATTATACCGGCCCGCATGAGATCGAAGGGACCGGCGAATACCCCAAAGACGGCTTATGGAACAGCCCGACGAAGTATCGCCTGACGGCGAAGTATCCCAAAGATATTACGATGGTTATCGCTGGCGGGCATGGCGACATCCGGGGCGGCACAAAGTGGATCGGCACGGACGGCTGGGTCTGGGTCGATCGGGGCAACAGCCTGGAGGCCGAGCCTAAGAAAATCCTCAATGAGAAGATCGGGCCCAACGAAATCCACTTATACGAGTCGCCCGGTCATTGGCGGGATTTTCTCGACTGCGTAAAGAACCGAAAGACGACAATCACACCGTGCGAGGTTGCACACCGTTCGGCAACGCCGGGTCACCTCGGTAATATTGCGATGCTGCTGGGGCGAAAGATCCGCTTTAATCCGGACACTGAGGAAATTCTCGACGATCCAACCGCTACGAGTTTGCTCGGCAAAGCGATGCGAAGCCCGTGGCACCTTTAGAATTGACTATTGACTATTTACTATTGATTATTGGGAAGTAGAGGCGTTTTTGTGATAAAGAAAAAAGAAATAAGCCGCCGGCAATTCATAGAAAGGGCCGTCGGTACCGCAGCCGCGGCAGTGGCTTTTCCGTATTTTGTTCCTGCGTCCGTTCTGGGCGGAGCGGGCAATGCAGCGCCGAGTGAGCGGATTACGCTGGGCTTTATCGGCACGGGCAAGCAGAGCAAGCACCTGATGAGGTCTTTTCTGAGTTCTCCCGGCACACACGTTGTTGCCGGCTGCGACGTTGACAAACTTAAACTTCAGCGCGGCAAGAAAATTGTCGAAGACCACTACGCGAGCAAAAACGGCGGCTCATATAAGGGCTGCGATACGTACAGCGACTTTCGCGAGCTGCTCGCCAGGGACGATATCGATGCGGTCGTGATTGCCACGCCGGACCACTGGCATGCTGTCATAGTTATCGAGTCGGCCGAGGCCGGCAAGGATATCTATTGTGAAAAGCCGCTTTCGCAGACCATTGAACAGGCAAGAGCCATGGTTAATGCCGTCAGGCGCTACGGGCGGGTCTTTCAGACCGGCAGCATGCAGCGCTCGGACTGGCATTTCCGCTTGGGCTGCGAACTGGTCCTCAACGGCTACATCGGAGAACTAAAACACGTCACCGTGAGCGTTGGCGGACCGCCGGGAGACCGACCTTTGCCGGCTCAACCGGTACCGGATTACCTCGACTGGGATAGGTGGCTCGGCCCGGCACTGTGGAGGCCGTATAACTCCGAATTGTCGCCGCACCTGAGCTGGGACGGCTTTCCGAATTGGCGTAATCACAGCGCCTTTGGCGGCGGCGGCATGACCGACTGGGGCGCGCACCATTTCGATATCGCCCAGTGGGGCATGGGAATGGACGAGAGCGGCCCGGTGGAAATTATTCCACCAGACGGCAAAGATTACAAGGTGCTCACCTATAAATACGCCAGCGGTGTTACGATGACGCGTGATAAGGCAAACGGGGTTTTATTCACAGGCACCAAAGGCGAGGTCGAAACCAATCGCGGGCACCTGCGCACCGTACCCGAGAACCTTATGAATCAGAAGCTCGGCCCCAATGAAATTCACCTGTACGAATGCAATAACCATTATACCGACTGGCTGGATGCCATACGCAAGCGCAGCAGGCCGATTTGCGATATCGAGACCGGCTGCCGCTCGGTAAGCGTTTGCCATCTGGGTAATATCGCTTATAAGCTTGGTCGGCCGCTGAAGTGGGACCCGAAACGTGAAGTGTTTGTCGGAGACCGCGACGCGAGCCGTTTACTTTCACGCGCTATGCGCAGCCCCTGGCACTTGTGAAATTGATTATTGACTATTTACTATTGATTATTAAGGAGTAGAAAAATGAAAAAGAGGTCAAAACTTATCAGTGCTGCTTTGCTGGGCCTCTGGTGTTTGTCGATGCTTACGAGTCCTTTGCAGGCGGAATCGCCGGAGAAGCTGCGTGACCTGAAAGCGGATGAGCTACAAAAAATCCAGAATGCCGTACCAGAGAAACCGACAGTCCAACCAAATAAGCCAAGAAAAATTCTGGTCTTTTGGCGCTGTGAAGGTTTCTTTCATACGAGTATTCCGGTTGTCAATGAGGCGTTAAAAATTATGGGTCAAAAGACCGGTGCGTACGAGGTCACGGTATGCACGGACGATTACTCGGTATTCACGCCGGAAAAGCTCGCGCAATTCGATGTCGTATGTTTGAACAATACAACCCACTTGAAATTCAACCCGAAAGAGACGCCCGAACGCTGCAAAGCTTTGATGGATTTTGTCAAAAGTGGAAAGGGCATCGTCGGTATTCATGCTGCCACGGATAATTTCTACGATTGGCCGGAGGGTATGGAAATGATGGGCGGCAAATTCACCGGCCACCCCTGGGGTGGTGGCGGAACCTGGGCCATCAAGATCGATGAGCCGGATCATCCGCTGACGGCGGCGTTCAAGGGAAAAGGTTTCAAGATCAACGATGAGATTTACAGAACGGACCCGCCGCTCTATTCGCGCAGCAAGCAGCGTGTTTTGATGAGTCTCGATATGAGCGATCCGACTACCAAGAATGCCAGGGGAGTCAAGCCCTCGGATGCCGATACCGGAATCACCTGGATTAAGACCTGGGGCAACGGCCGGATGTTCTATTGCTCGCTGGGGCACAACGACCATTTGCTATGGAATCCGGCGATCTTGCAGCACTATCTTGACGGGATTCAATTTGCACTTGGTGACTACAAAGTGGATACAAAGCCAACGCCTATCGTTAGTTCAGGAAAGGGATCAAAAATGGAACAACAACTGAATATACTGAAGACCACATATGACTGGGGGCAAAGCCGTGTGCCGCTAACCGAGCTTAGCGCATATATAGGCAGCATGCATGGCAACACTGCGGAGCTAAAGAATATTGAGAAGGCCCTGCTGGGTGTGCTCGACTCAGATGCCAAACGGGCCGGCAAACAGTTTGTTTGCAGGGAATTGAGCATCATCGGTACCGAGCAGTCTGTGCCGACTCTTGCCAAAATGCTCGCTGGCGAGGAAACCTCCGATATGGCAAGATATGCGCTGGAGCGGATTCCCGGTTCTGCGGTCGATGAGGCTTTGCGAGGTTCTCTTAGAGGAACAAGAGGCAAAGTGCGAATTGGTATCATTAACTCTTTGGGTCAGCGTCGTGACAAGGGAGCTGTTCGCATTTTGAGCAGAATTTTAGGCAGATCCAACCAGGACGCCGCGATTGCTGCAGCCGCCGCTCTTGGCCAGATTGCCGATTCGCAGGCCGCCGAAGCGCTGGCCGAGGCAAAAAATAAAGCCGAAGGTAAGTTACTATCGGTGGTGTTGGATGCCTATTTAAAGTGTGCCGACCAGCTTGTGGCCGATGGTAATAAGATTAAGGCTCTGGCTATCTATAAAGAGCTTCAGAAAGAAGGTATGCCCAAGCCGATTCGCACCGCTGCTTTGACGGGCATGATTAACGCTGCCAAAAAGTAAGAATAAAACATGAAAATTAGACGTACGATTTGCAGCTCATTAGCTTTTGTGCTTTTGTGCTCTTTTGCTGTTTGTTTGGGTGGTGTCGAGGGCGATTCGGCTGTTGGTATCGTTCTGGATATTCTCCGGAGCGACGACCAGGAGATGCAGGCCGCCGCGATAGCGATGGTTAAGGAGATGCCCGGCACTGAGGTAACCGAGGCCCTGACCAAAGAACTGCCGAAGCTTTCGTCGAAAAGTCAGGTGCAGCTTTTATCGGCCCTCGGCGACCGTGGCGACATTGTCGCCCGGCCTGCGGTTGTTTTCGCTATGAAGTCTGAGGACCAGTCTGTTCGAATCGCCGCTTTGAGAGCATTAGGACAGTTGGGCGACGATTCGAGCGTTGAGTTATTGGCTCAGGCGGCAGCCGGCGCTAAGGGCGCCGAACAGAAAGCCGCCCGCGACAGCTTGTATCGCCTTCGCGGCCCGAACGTCGATAAGGTAATTCTCGCAGCTATCCCAAAGTCCGAGCCCAAAACAAAAGTGGAATTGATCAGCAGTGTTGGCCAGCGCAATATCACGGCGGGAGTTGCTGCTTTGTTGGAAACGGCGAAGGATTCGGACCGTAAAGTCCGAACCGGCTCGCTGAGGACTTTGAAGGTTGTCGCTGGCCCTGAAAATTTGCCGGCGTTGGTAGAGCTTCTGATTAAGGCCAAAAGCTCATCCGACCGCACCGAGGCCGTCAAGACAATCGCCGCTGTCGCTCACAGAATCGCCGACAAGAACCGCCAGGCTGAAAGCGTTTTAGCCGTGCTGCCATCGGTGAAAGAAACCGTCGCTCGATGCTCTTTGTTGAATGTGCTCGGTAGGATAGGCGATAACAGTGCTTTGCCGGTACTTACTGCCGCGATTAAGGATGAGAACGTCGATATTCAGACCGCGGCGATTCGCGCGCTGGCGGACTGGCCGACGCCGGAGCCGGCGGCCGAGCTGCTGAAAGTCGCTGAGAGTTCCGGCAATAAAGTGCACCGGATTCTGGCTCTTCGCGGATTTGTTTGTCTGCTTGGGCTTGCGAGCGAGCGGCCGGCCGGCGAGACGATTGAGATGTACAAAAAGGCCATGAGTTTGGCGCCGGATGCGGGTGAAAAGAAAAAAGTGCTGTCGGGGCTGTCCAATACGAAATCTCTCGTGGCGCTGCAGATGGCGGCCGGTTATCTCGATAATGAGGTTTTGTCCGTTGAGGCGGGGGCTGCGGTAGTTAATATCGCCGGCGACATTTATGCCGATTATCCCGGACAGGCGACCGATATGCTGAAACGGATAATAAAAACGACAAAAAGTGATTCGCTACGCCAGCAGGCTCAGGAATTAATAAATAATATCGAGCAGGGTGATGCAGGCCGGCAGGAAAACGAAAACTGAAAACAGATGCCGGTTTTAAATATAATATTTTGGAATAATTGTGATTGATTTTGGTTTTGAACCGTTTGAAACAACGCTTATTTATTAAGGGATAACAATTATGAACGACAAGAAAATGACTGAAAAGAAGAACATCTCTCGGCGTGAGTTCATGGGCGGCGCTGCGGCGGCGATGGCATTTACGATAGTACCAAGCCACGTTCTGGCCCAGCCGCCGAGCGAAAAACTCAACGTTGCTGCTATCGGTGCCGGGGGTATGGGCGCAGGAAATACCAGGGCCGCCGCTTCTGCCGGTGCGAATATTGTCGCGCTGTGCGATGTGGACTGGGCAAAAGCGGATGAGTCCTTCAAGAGATTCCCCAAGGCTAAAAAATACAAAGACTTTCGCAAGATGCTGGATACTGAGAAGAGCATTGAAGCTGTGATTGTCGCGACGCCCGACCACTTTCATACTGTCGCTGCTATGGCGGCGATGAGGCGGCGCAAGCACGTCTATGTGCAGAAACCGCTGACCCGTCTCGTGTCGGAGGCCCGTGCTTTGACCGAAGCGGCCCGCAAGTACAAGGTCGTTTCGCAAATGGGTAATCAGGGGCACTCCGGAAACGGCGTTCGCGACATTTGCGAATGGATCTGGGCCGGCGTGATCGGCGAAGTCGAGGAAGTTCACGCCTGGACCAACAGGCCGGTCTGGCCGCAGGGCATCGACAGGCCCAAAGAAGTGCATGATATTCCCCGTACAATGGACTGGGACCTCTGGATTGGCCCGGCTCCCATGCGTCCTTACAACAGGTGCTATGCCCCGTTTGCATGGCGAGGCTGGTGGGATTTCGGCGGCGGTGCCCTGGCTGATATGGCCTGCCACGTGCTGGATCCGGTCTTCTGGGCGCTCAAGCTCAAGTACCCGACGAGCGTAGAAGCGAGCTGTACCCCGGTCAACAAAGAGACATACCCGCTGGCTTCGATAGTTCATTATCAATTCCCGGCCCGCGAAGGCATGCCGGCGGTGAAAGTGCATTGGTATGACGGCGGTATGAAGCCCGAACGCCCCGAGGTGCTGGAAATAGGTCGAAAGCTGAATCAGGCTTCGAGCAACGTACTGTTTATGGGCTCCAAGGGCGTGCTGCGCTGCGGCGAATACGGCGACAATCCGCAACTGCTCCCGTACGAACGCATGCGCGAATTCACCAAGAACAAACCGGCGCAGACGCTAACGCGAATCAAGACCAGCCATGAAGGCAACTGGATCGAGGCCTGCAAGACAGGCGGCAAAGCTACCTCGAACTTCGACTATTCCGGACCGTTAACCGAGATGGTCACGATGGGCAATCTGGCGATTCGCCCGGAGAACGTCGGCAAGAAGTTTCTATGGGACGGCGAGAACATGCGCGTCACCAACGATGAAGGAGCCAACGATTTCGTGCAAATGCATTACCGCGATGGCTGGTCGCTCGAAATGTAAGAAATTGCAGGCCGTAGGGTAGAGCTTGCCCCACCATGATTGTCCTGGGGACTCCCTATGGAGAATCGGTGGGCAAAAGCCCGCCCTACAATGCTGGAAGTGTGAAATGCGAAAGGGGTCTCTTTATGAAAAGCTGGGTGAAGTCGGACGAAGAGCGGGATAAGAAGATCACGAGACGTGACTTTATGGGCGCTGCGGGGGCCGTTGCTGCTTTTACGATTGTGCCGAGCCACGTGCTTGGCGGGCCGAGGCGAGTGTCGCCCAGCGAGAAGCTCAACATTGCCGGCGTGGGAATCGGCGGCCGCGGCGCAGGCGACCTCGACGAGGTCGGCAGCGAGAATATCGTCGCTCTCTGTGATGTTGATGACAGGTATGCAGCGAACGTGTTCAAACGCTATCCCAATGCCAAAAAATATCACGACTTCCGCGTGATGCTCGATAAAGAGAAGAACATCGACGCGGTGGTTATCGCCACGCCGGATCATACACATGCTGTTGTTGCAATGAACGCGATCAAAAGAGGTAAGCACGTCTATTGTGAAAAACCGCTGGCCCATTCGATTTACGAAGTTCGCAAGCTGACCGAGGCTGCGCGCCAGGCGGGCGTCGCGACCCAGTTGGGCAACCAGGGCCAGGCGTCCGAAGGGACGCGTCTGGTGAGCGAATTTATCCGGGACGGTGCTATTGGCCAGATTCGAGAGGTCCATTCGTGGTGCAACAGGCCAATTTCGCCTCGCGGAATCAACCGGCCGAAGGACACTCCGCCCGTGCCGGAGACCCTGAATTGGGACTTATGGCTCGGCCCGGCCCCCCAGCGGCCTTATCATCCGTGCTACCTGCCGTTCTCGTGGCGGGGCTGGTGGGATTTCGGGACGGGTGTGCTGGGCGATATCGGTTGCCATCAGTTCATTTCGATTTTTAGGGCTCTGAAGCTCGGATACCCGACGAGCGTCGAAGCATGCTCCAGCGGCGTAAATTCCGAAACGGCGCCTCTGGCGTCGATCATTCGCTATGATTTTCCCGCCCGCGAGGGTATGCCGCCGGTCAAGCTTACCTGGTACGACGGCGGGTTGATGCCGGCCCGGCCGGAGGAACTCGAAGAGGGTTTGCGTTTCGGCAACGCCGATGAAAACCTGTATATCGGCGACAAGGGAAAAATGCTGGGCCACAGGCTGCTGCCGGAATCCAGGAGCAAGGAGTACGGCAAACCGCCGAGAGTCCTGCCTCGTTCGCCCGGGCATCACAAGGAATGGATTAACGCCTGCAAAGGCGGCGAACCGGCCGGCTCCAATTTCGACCTCGCGGGACCGTTGACAGAGGTGGTATTGTTGGGCAACGTTGCCTTGCGCATGGGCCAGCAGTTATATGAGAAGGGTCTTAAACTGTATTACGACGGCCCGAATATGAAGGTGACGAATTTGCCCGAGGCGAACAAATATATCCGCAGCGAATATCGTGAGGGTTGGAGCTTGTAGGCGAAGAGCAGGGCTTGTCCCACCTTATACAACTGAGACAGCAATTTTGATATTTATTTTAAGATCGTGAGGAATATTTTATGAAAGAGACCGAAAGAGCAGGCAAAAAGCAAAAAAGCAAAATATCGCGACGAGATTTTATGGGAGCGGCGGCAACCGTAGCGGCGTTCACGATTGTTCCACGGCACGTTCTGGGAGGACCGGGTCAGATTCCACCAAGCGAGAAGGTCAACATTGCCGGCATCGGCATTGGCGGACAGGGCGGCAGTGATCTTAACTCGCTCAGCAGTCAGAACATTGTTGCACTGTGCGATGTGGACTTCAGACATGCAAGCAGGACATTCAAACGCTATCCCAATGCCAGGAAATACAAGGATTTTCGCGAGTTGCTGGACAAGGAGGATAAGAACATCGATGGGGTAGTGGTCGCCACGCCGGACCATTTGCACGCTATCGTTTCCATGGCCGCCATCAAGCGGGACAAACACGTTTACTGTGAGAAACCGCTTACCCACACGGTGCTTGAGGCTAAGATGTTGGCGGATGCCGCTCGCGAGCACGAGGTAGCCACACAGATGGGCAACCAGGGCCAGGCTTCGGAAGGGACCCGTCTGACTTGCGAGACGATCTGGGACGGGGCCATCGGGCAGGTTCGCGAGGTCCATATCTGGACCGACCGGCCGCTCAACGGAATTAATAAATGGTACTGGCCGCAGGGTGTTGATAGGCCCCAGGGGAAAGATCCAATTCCTGATACGCTCGATTGGGACCTTTGGGTGGGTCCGGCACCGATGCGTCCGTACGTGGGCAACCGGACCTACAATCCGTTCGTCTGGCGCGGCTGGTGGGATTTTGGCACCGGAGCACTTGGTGATATTGGCTGCCACAGCATCGATCCGGTGTTCCGCGCACTGAAGCTCGGCTATCCGACGAGTGTGGAAGCCTGCTGTACGCTGGTCAACAACGAGACATACCCTGTAGCCTCCCGCGTGACGTATGAGTTCCCTGCCCGAGGCGATATGGCGCCGGTAACGCTGCACTGGTATGACGGCGGGATGAAGCCGCCTCGTCCGCCGGAGCTTGCCGACGGGCGCAGGTGGGATACTAACGGAGCGCTCTATGTGGGTGATAAGGGCAAGATGTACGGCGGCCGTCTGCTGCCGGAATCCCGGCAGAAGGAATACGGCAAGCCCCCGCAGAAGCTTGAGCGTTCACCCGGCCACTACAACGAGTGGGTCATTGCCTGTAAGGGCGGCAAACCGGCAGGCTCGAACTTCCCCGACCACGCCGGGCTGCTGGCCCAGGTTGTTCTGATGGGAAATATAGCCCTTCGTCCGGAATTGAAGGATAAAATGCTGTCGACGAAGTTGCTCTGGGACGCCGAGCAGTTCAAGTTCACCAATATGCCCGAAGCGAATCAATACCTAACCAAGGAATACCGCCAGGGCTGGAGTTTATAGGTGTAGGGTGGGGCTTGCCCCACCATAAAACTAAGTTTAAGGAAATCTATCGTGAAAAGTCAAAAGATAACTCGTCGTGATTTTCTAAGTGGTGTTGCAGCCACGGCAGCATTTACTATTGTTCCGCGTCATGTTCTTGGCGGGCCCGGCAGGGTTTCGCCGAGCGAAAAGCTCAATGTAGCCTGTATTGGCGTCGGCGGCATGGGGGCCAGCGATGTCGGCCAAATGAGCAACGAAAATATCATTGCATTTTGTGATGTTGATTGGAAACATGCGGCCGGTACGTTTAAGCGGCATCCTAACGTGAAGAAATACCGCGATTTCCGCAAAATGCTGGATAAAGAAGGCAATAACATCGATGCGGTCACGGTCTCGACGCCGGACAATATTCATGCCGTCGCGGCGATGGCCGCCATCAAGATGGGCAAGCATGTTTATTGCCAGAAGCCGCTGGCGCACGATATCTATGAAGTCCGCCGGCTTACCGAAGCCGCTCGCAAGTATAAGGTGATGACGCAGATGGGTATCCAGATTCACGCTGAGGAGGCCGTCAAGCGCGTGGTTGAGATCATAAAATCCGGGCTGATCGGCAAGGTGCGGAAGGTGGATATTTTCAGCAATAAAAACTGGGGCGGCGGCACGCGACCTAAAGAGGCTGAACCCGTCCCTAAAACGCTCGACTGGGACCTCTGGCTGGGTCCGGCCCCGTGGCGACCATACCATTCGATTTATCTGCCCGGCAACTGGCGCCGCTGGTGGGATTTCGGAACCGGTACGTTAGGCGACATGGGCTGTCATATCATCGACCCTGTGTGGTGGGCCCTGGATTTGGGTTACCCCACGAGCGTGCAGGCCCGTCCGGGTGAATTCAATAAGGAAACTTATCCGACGGCGACGGTCGTTACGTGGGATTTTCCGGCCCGGGGCGAGCTGCCGCCTGTAACCGTTACCTGGTATGATGGCTCAAACAGGCCACCCAGACCTCCGGAGCTTGAGCCCGGGCGCGAACTGCCCGGTCAGGGTGGGCTTTACTATGGCGAAAAGGGCACTTTACTCGCCCCGCACATGGGCAATCCCCGGCTGATACCCGAGACGAAAATGAAAGGCTTCAAGATGCCGGATCCATTTTTGGGCAGGGGGGTAAATCATTACCAGGAATGGATTAGGGCGTGCAAGGGTGGTCCGAAACCGTCGGCCAATTTTGACTATTCCGGCCCTCTGAGCGAGACTATTCTTTTCGGCAACGTTTCAGCCCTCGCCGGCGAGAAACTGGACTGGGACGGCCCGAACCTCAAAGTAACCAATCTGCCCGAGGCAAATAACTACCTGAGGCGCAAATATCGCGAGGGTTGGAGATTATAGTTATACTATTTTCGATATTAACAACGTCTTAACTATTAGGAGAAAAAGAAATGAACAGAAAAATGAAAGTAATGGTTGGTATTCTGGGATTTGCTTTATGTATTTGCTGCTTATCGAAAGCGAATGCGGCGGGCGAAGAAAGCTGGAAACTGGGTATGCAGGCGTACAGCTTCAATCGCTTCACGTTTTTCGAGGCGGTGGATAAGAACAAGGCGCTTGAAATGAAATACATCGAGTGCTATCCCGGCCAGACGCTGAGCAAGGAAAAACCTGGTGTAAAGATGGACCATAACATGTCATCCGCCGATAGAAAGCTGGCGCTGCAAAAGCTTCAGGACTCCGGCGTCAAACTGATGAACTACGGCGTGGTGGGCCTGCCTAACAACGAGGCCGAATGCCGGAAGGTGTTCGATTTTGCCAAGGAAATGGGTATCGAGACGATAGTCTCCGAGCCGCCGGAAGATGCATTCGATTTAATCGACAGGCTTTGTGAAGAATACAAAATTAACGTGGCGATCCATAATCATCCCAAACCTTCGCATTATTGGAATCCTGATACCGTGCTGAAAGTCTGCAAAGGGCACAGCAAACGGATCGGCGCCTGCGCCGATACGGGCCACTGGATGCGTTCCGGCGTCGATCCGCTCGAGGCCATCAAGAAGCTCGGCGCGGCTAAGCGCATCATCAGCTTCCACTTCAAGGACCTCAATGAGTTCGGTAATCCCGGTGCGCACGATGTTCCCTGGGGTACGGGTAAGGGCCAGGTCAGGGCGATATTGACCGAACTGGACCGGCAGAAATTCAAGGGCGTATTCTCGATAGAATATGAGCACAACTGGCTCAACTCGATGCCCGAGATATCCAAATGTGTGGCATTTTTCAGGAAAACCGCAGCCGAGCTTAGCGACGTCAAGTTCAAGAGAGTTTTCAAGAAGAACCTCTCGAACGCCATAATGGAAGCCGGCTCCTGGGCTTTTGACGCCGATGGCGTTCTTTCACCCACACCGAAGGGTCACGGTACCATCTGGACCGAAGATCGCTACGGCAACTTCATACTCGAACTCGATTTCAAAGTTCCCGAAAAGGGCAATAGCGGCGTCTTTATCCGCGGCGCAGATTTGAAGAACTGGATCCACACTACAATTGAAATCCAGATTCACGCTACCACCGACGGAGCCAAGCACGGCCAGTGCGGCGCTGTTTATGACTGTCTGTCGCCCTCGAAGGATGCGACAAAGAAGCCGGGCGAGTGGAACCACTATATCATCACCTGTCTGGATAATAAGATTTATATCAATCTCAACGGTGAAGATATCATCGATATGGACCTGAACCTATGGACCGAGGCCGGCAAGAATCCTGATCCTCCGGTCGCCGCGGGAACCAGGAATAAGTTCCGCTACGCCTACAAGGATATGGCCCGTGAAGGACATATTGGCTTCCAGTATCACGGCAATATGATCTGGTTCAGGAATCTTAAAATTAAATCACTTGACTAAAGACTAATCACAATGAGGTACATACCTATGAAAAGCAGAAGCAAAAACGCAATCGTTTGCAGCGGGACGGTTCTGGTAATCGCGATCCTGGCTTTCAATTTGTTTGGAATGTCCATGATCGGCAGCCAGCAGTCCGTACTCGCGGGCGATTCGGATTCATCGAAAGGGTGGGTCTCGGTATTCAACGGCAAAGACCTGACCGGCTGGGATGGCGATTCGCGCCTATGGTCGGTTAAAGACGGCGTAATTCGGGGCCAGACCACCCCTGCAAATCCCGCTCGCGGCAACACTTTCCTTATCTGGCGGGACGGCAAGCTGAAGGACTTCGAGCTGAAAATCAAGTTCCGTCTCCAGAACGGCAACTCCGGCATCCAGTATCGCAGCAAGGAAATTGATAAGTGGGTCGTCGGCGGCTATCAGGCCGAGGTCGAGAACAACCCGGGCAAGGTCGGATTCCTCTATCACGAGGCCGGCCGGGGCTGGCTCGTCAATGTCGGCGATCTTATGGTTATCGACCAGAAGGGTGGCAAAGGAGTCGTCAGCAACGTTTCGGATGTGGATGAGCTTATCAAGGCCGGCTACTACAAGGACAAGGACTGGAACGAGTATCACATCATCGCGCAGGGCAACCACCTGAAACATTATCTCAACGGCTACCCGACGATGGAGTTGATCGACAACGACCGGGTTACCAATCCGAACGATCCGAAGGACCGCAATGGTGCTGCCAGAGAAGGCATTCTGGCGCTTCAGATCCATGCCGGCCCGCCGATGGTTGTGGAGTTCAAGGATATCCGTGTCAAGCATCTCGATGAGAAGTACGGCGATGCACAATTGATATTCAACGGAAAGAATCTCGATGAATGGACCACGAAGACTGGTTCGGGCAAAGGCGACAAATGGGTGGTCGGAAAGGCGAGTATCTCGCCGACCAATCCTAAGATGCTGGTTGCCAAAGACGGCAAAGGTGAGATGATCAACCTGACGCCCGAGCACGGTGCCAGCCGGGATTTTTACTCGAAAGCGAAGTTCGGCGACTGCCGGATAGAGTTGCAGGTAATGGTGCCGCAAGGCTCTAATTCCGGCATTTACGTTATGGGCGAATATGAAATACAAGTGCTGGACAGTTGGGGCCGGCGGAAAATGGGCGGCGGCGATATGGGCGCGGTTTACGGCGCCAGTCCGCCGCGAGTTAACGCCAGCAAAAAGCCCGGACAGTGGCAGCAGTACGTCATTGATTTCCTTGCGCCGAAGTTCGACTCTTCCGGGCAGAAGACGGACAAGGCCAGGTTGCTTAGGGTGGAGCTCAACGGTCAGGTCCTGCACGAAAACCTTGTAATGGAGAAACAAACGCCCGGTGGCGTTACCGGTAGAGAATGGCCGAACGGACCGCTGATGTTTCAGGGCAACCACGGGCCCGTGGCGTATCGCAATATCATTGTCAAACCTCTGGCGAAGTAAATGTAGGGGCAACCCTGTGTGGTTGCCCAGGGCAGGCACATGGGCCTGCCCCTACCGGGATGGCGTTTCCTGGACCTGAAGCAGTTGTAAACGAGCGGCTCAGTCACCATGCTTTTGAGTGGCATCTGGTGGAAAAATAGCCGGATGGACGCTTGACATTGAGGTATAGCCGTGCTATATTGCCCGGCAACATTGAAAGTTCAAGATTAGTTAAATTTGTGGAGTTGTTAAACAATGGATAATCAAAAAACTGTTAAAGAAATAAACAGGCGTAGTTTTCTGCGTTCGACAGCGGCGATGGGAGCCGGTTTGGCGTTTTCGCCGATTATAGGACAGGCAAAAGCAGCAAGTGCTGATACAATTAATGTAGCTTTGCTCGGAGCCGGAGCCCAGGGCCAGGTCCTGATGAACGCCTGTCGTAATATTCCCGGCATTCGTTTCAAGGCGGTCTGCGATATCTGGACAGCTTATAACCAGAAACGCGTCTCACGTATGCTCAAAGCCTATCGCCATGAGCACAATACGTATGTAGACTATAAGGAAATGCTCGATAAGGAAAAAGACCTTGACGCGGTCATCGTCGCCACACCTGACTTCTGGCATTCGCCGCACACAGTGGCCTGCCTTGAGGCCGGATTGAACGTCTATTGCGAAAAAGAGATGTCCAATACGCTCGAAGGCGCCAAGAAGATGGTGGAAGCGGTGAGGAAATCGGGTAAGCTGCTGCAGATCGGCCATCAGCGCCGCAGCAATCCTCGCTACAGGCATGTCTACGACAAGCTGATAACCGGAGCCAAGCTGCTGGGTAAGATAACCACTATCAACGGCCAGTGGAATCGCAGCAAGACGGCTTGCGAGGATTTGGGTTCGCCCAGAAACGCTGCGATGGATCAGGCCACCCTGGAAAAGTATGGTTTCAACTCGATGCAGCAGTTTAGAAACTGGCGTTGGTACAAAGGACTCGGCGGCGGCCCAATCGTCGATTTGGGTTCGCATCAGATCGACATTTATAGCTGGTATCTCGGCACCAATCCCAAGTCCGTAATGGCAAGCGGCGGCATCGACTACTGGAAAGGACACGACTGGTACGACAATGTCATGGCCATTTATGAGTATGAGGTTGGCGATCGGACCGTCAGGGCGTTTTACCAGACAATTACGACCAACAGCAGCCAAGGATACTTTGAGACCTTCATGGGCGATGAAGGCTCGCTGGTTATCTCGGAAGCCGCCGGACGCGGCATAGTTTACCGCGAAGCCTGGGTACCTGCGGAGAACTGGGAAAAGTGGGTCAAGATGGGCTTCATCAAGGAGCCGGTTGAGCCGGAAGAGGAAAAATCCGCCGGCGACGCCGTGCTGGATGTGCGTGAATCACCAATACCGCCGAGCTATGACATCCCGGTTACAATGGAAGGCAAACCGTATCATCAGCCGCACCTTGAGAACTTCTTCGATTCGATTCGCGGTAAGGCCAAACTGAATTGCCCGGGCGAGGCCGGATACGAAACGGCAGTGACAGTATTGAAAGTGAATGACGCAGTGGCAGCAGGCAGGAAGCTGGAGTTTAAGCCGGAAGACTTCGAGGCCTAAACGTTCGGTTACGGTAGCCGCTCTGTAAGATAAATATTAATGCATTGAGAGAGAAGGATTGAGCTTACATTGAGAAAAGGATTAATTAACCATTGCCGATTTTCGATTTTCGATTTTCGATTTAAAATCGAAATTCTGGTACTGTGTGTGCTGGCCTTGTGTCTTCCCGCCGCCGCTGCTGAAACCGGGCAGAAGCTTCTCGGTGATGAAAGTGACGGTAGCCGTGCACTTCCAATTCATCGTATTGAGTTGCTCGCCGAACCGAGCGAGGATGGCGCCGAACCTATCAAGATTGATCCGAATATCGACACCGCCGAAGAAGTTCTCTTGCCTTTTTCCACACGCCTGACGTGTGGTGAATGTCACAGCTACGGGATCATCAACAAAGGCTGGCATTTTAACTCTGTAGATCCGAATGCCGAAGCCGGTCGGCCGGGCCAGCCCTGGATATATGTCGATGTCCGAACCGGCACGCAGATACCACTTTCTTATCGTTCCTGGCCGGGCACGTTTAAGCCGGAGCAGTTTGGCCTGAGCGAACGCGAGTTTACCAAGATTTTCGGCCGGCAGATGCCGGGCGGCGGGCCGGGAGAAACCGACGACCGGGACGATGTCATGCGGCAGTACGTATCCGGCAAGCTGGAAGTCAACTGCTTGGCTTGCCACAACGGCGACCCTCGCCATGACCAGGGCGGAACAACCGGTTACGCCGTTCAGGTAAGTCGCGGCAATTTCCGCTGGGCTGCGGCGGCATCTTCCGGCCTGGCGACGGTAACCGGTTCTGCGGATGATATGGATGTCATGTACGATCCATTTGATCCGTTTTCGGTCGAAACGGCCCAAAGCGGAACCAGGAAACCGCCGACCATCACATATCACAAGAACGTATTTGACCACGATAACAACGTGTTCTTTGATATCCTAAGAGAAGTTCCTTCGCACCGGTGTTACTTCTGCCACTCGAATCTATACATAGGTTCCGAAGAGAGCGAAAAATGGTCCGAGGACGAGGATATTCACCTGAAATCCGGGCTGACCTGTGTTGATTGTCACCGTAATGGGATGGATCACAACATCATCCGGGGCTATGAGGGCGAAGAAGATGAATCGGGCAACGAGCTTGTGGCGGCGTTCTCCTGCGAAGCTTGTCATCTCGGAGAACATTCTGCTTCCGAGCCAACCGCGGGTCGTCTGAGCGCGCCGGTTCCCGAACACTTCGGCATCCCGCCGGTTCATTTCGAAAAACTGACCTGTACGGCTTGTCACTCAGGCCCTTGGCCTGACGATGAAACACACTTGACAAAGACTTCGAGGGCCCATCGCATCGGTACTCCGAATGTGAATAAGGCCCACGAAATGCTGCCGCACATTGCTTCTGTTGTTTTTGCAAAGCAGGCCGACGGCAAAATCGCGCCTCAAAAGCTTGTTTGGCCTGCGTTTTGGGGTGTCCTAAAAGACGATGGCGTTGTTCCGGTTGAGTTGGGAACCGTCACAAAAGTTATCGAAGATGTGCTATCGAAGGAAGAATTTCCGTTCTCAGGCGATTGGCCTGATTTGACGGAAGATCATATTGCGAAAGGTTTGACCGCTCTTGCATCCGATGGTTCAGCGGAGGGCAAGGTTGTGTATGTCGCCGGCGGCAGATTGTACAACCTCGATGATTCGGGCCAGTTGAGCGAACAGAAAGACCACCCGGCAGCGAAGCCTTGCTTGTGGCCCATCGGTCATGATGTCAGGCCGGCGGCACAGTCTCTGGGCATTCGTTATTGTACGGATTGTCATGGGACCAACGCGCCTTTCTTCTTCGGGGACGTTACGGTCGATACTCCTGTTGCTGCGGCCCGTGGAACTAAGAAAATGGTTGAGTTCCAGGATATCTCCCCGTCCTACGCCTGGGCCTTTGCCTTCTCATTCGTGTTCCGTCCCTGGATGAAGGTAGTTGTTATTGCTTCATGTGCGGTCATGGCCTTCGTTTTGTTATTATACGGGCTCAAAGCCCTGGGTTGTGTTGTCAAAACATTGGCCGGTGAAAATTAGTGGCTCTTGATTTAAAATGTGAGTGATATGTATCAGACGATTTCGATAGTCGCATTTTTAGTTACCATCGGTGCTCTGGCACTGAATTGCATTATTTCTCCCTGCAGGGAATGCTGGCGGCATCCCCTGAGAAAAGTGGTACAGCTTTTTACGATGCTCTTTATCGAACAGAAGCTGAGTCCGGCGGGGGTTTTAAGGAAACTGGTTTATCTGCTGGCCCTGCTTTGTCTTATCGTGTTGGCATTGACCGGTTTTTATCCGACGCTTGTCTTAGGCGAGCACATTTCGGGTTATCTGGTCATGGTGCACGCCACGTTCGCGCCGGTTTTCGCAATCTGCCTGGCGGTTCTGGCCGTGATGTGGGCACGTAACAGCCGCTTCACCGGTAGTGACTGGCCATGGTTTCAGCGCTTAGTTAAACGTGTTGCTCTGATTAAAAGCACCGGCAAAGAAGCGCATCCCGAAAGCACCGGCCTCGGGCAGAAGATATCTTTTTGGCTGATAATCTTTTTGGCTTTGCCGCTTGCTTTGTCGATTGTTTTAAGTATGTACCCAATTTTCGGAACTTATTGGCAAGAGCTCCTTTTAGAAATTCACCGTTACACTGCTTTGTTGTTTTTCTTGGTGGCAATCGTTCATCTTTACCTGGTAATCCGATGTAAGACGAACGAATAACATCCAGATAGATTGTTCTTTCATATGTTTGTCGGGGTCACCGGCGCAAAATATTGCGTTTGTGGCCCGTTCCGTATACAGACGCACCCTTCGACTCCGCTCAGGGTGAAGAATAAAGAATCCTTCACAGTGAAGAAGTAAGACTCCTTCATGCCGAGCGAAGACGAGGCATCGGTTTATTTATAGCGTTTTCTTGCGCACGAAGGGGTTCTTTTAGAAGGGCCGGAAAGGAGAAAGAGCCGATGGCCAAGGTAAAAGTTGCTGTTGTAGGGCTTGGATTTGGTGCCGAGTTCATCCCAATTTACCAAAGACACCCCGATGCTGAGTGTTACGCCATTTGCCAGAGGAACGAAGAGCACCTCAATGAGATAGGCGACCAGTTCGGAATCGAAAGGCGATTTACCAAGTTCGAAGACCTTTTGGGTATTGACGAGTTGGATGCAATCCACGTTGTCTCACCTATTGCCGATCACGCCTGGATGTCGCTTGAATCCCTGAAAGCGGGCAAACACACCTGCTGCACCGTCCCGATGGCTACTACCCAGGAGGACTGTCTTGCAATTGCCGAAGCGCGGGAGAAATCCGGCAAAGTCTATATGATGATGGAAACCGCCGTATACAGCAGGGAGTTTCTATACGCCAAAGAACTGGTAGAATCGGGCAAATTAGGCAAGATACAGTTCCTTCGCGGCTCACATCAGCAGAACATGGGTCTGCCGGGCTGGCCGGAATACTGGTACGGTTTTCCGCCGATGCACTATGCGACTCATGCCGTAAGCCCGTTGTTATGCCTTGCGAAAAAGCGGGCTGAGTCTGTCGTCTGTCACGGCTCGGGCCGGATTCAGGAAGATTATATTAAGCGATATAATGCGCCTTTCGCCGCTGAAACCGCCATTATCAAACTCGCCGACTCCAACCTTGCCTGCGAGGCAACCAGGTCGCTGTTTAATACGATCAGGCAATACAGGGAAAGTTTCGACGTGTACGGCACGGAACTCTCGTTCGAATGGGAGCAAACCGCCGGCGAAGGCCCGGTCATCTATTCCGGCTATGAGGACTTCGAGAGAATAAAAATTCCCGATTTCGGACACCTGCTACCGAAGGAAATCGCACCCTTTACGGGGCATGGTGTCTATGACGAAGAGCACGAGCACACGTCTTTCATCCAGGGCAGCGGGCACGGCGGCTCTCATCCGCATCTGACGCACGAGTTTGTTCGTGCGATTGTAGAAGAAAGGAAATCCGCCGTCGATGCGGGCACGGCGGCGAACTGGACTATGGCGGGAATCTGCGCCCATGAATCTGCGATGAACGACGGCAGGAGAATTCAAATTCCGCAGACGGATTAGTTGCTTTCGCGCCGCTGACAAATTTCTCATAAACCCGTTAAAAAACTGGTTGTCTCGAAGAGCAACTGTTATATTTAACGTGGATAATCCGGTAGCGTGCCGGTGGTATATATTCGAGGTAGTTTATTAAGGAGAAGAAATTATGAGTAATGGAGCACTGCCAGACTATGTAAGTATGGCCAAGCCCAATCCGGCTTCGAACAGGGCTCCCTGGTACAAGAACACGGCACCTACCTATGCGGGTATCTTCTTGTGGTTCGTGTTCTGGAGCCAGGCACCGAGTGGCGGCGGAGTCAGTCCCGGCGGAGTGCTAAGCCAGGGTGTCGGAGTAGCGATTCTCGGTTTGGTCGTAGCTGCGCTTCTGTGCCACTTTCTGTTCTACGTGGTTCCGGGCCTGCTTGGTCTGAAGACCGGTCTTCCGCTCTACGTTGTGGGCACATCGACCTATGGCGTTCAGGGCGGCTTTTTGATGCCCGGATTTCTAATGGGTGCCCTTCAGTTCGGCTGGCTTGGTGTCAATGCCTATTTCGCATCACAGGCCCTTGCACCTCTCTTCGGCGGCAGCGCCGCTGCCGCGAAGGTGATTGCCGTGATATGGGCGGCTGTCGCAGCATTCGTCGGATTGAAAGGTATTCAGTACGTTGCAAAGATTGCTACGTTCCTTCCTTTGATTCCCTTGGTGATCCTGCTTATTATGCTTTCTAAAACTATCGGCGGTATAGGAGATTTTGATGCCGATGCACTGATTGCTGCCGGTACCGTTGAGGGTGGCGCTACCGCCGGTTTGAGCTTCATCGGTGTCATAGCTTTGAGCATAACGTTTGTAGTTGGTTTCTTTGCCACTGCAGGTGCTGCTGGCGTCGATTTCGGAACGAACAGCAAAGACGAAAAAGACGTCCAGATGGGTGGCCTGATCGGAATCGCTCTGGCCACTATCGTTGCTGCTGGAGCTGCAATTCTGATAGCTGCGGGGGCTTTTGGCACGTCCGGGACGTATGCTATGAACCCGGCCGACCCCGGTTTTATGGGAGGGATAATGGGTTCTCCGGGGGCCGGCAAGACAATGGGTCTGCTCTTGGCAATCGCCGCTTTCCCACCCGCTTGTTTCTCGTCTTTCATTGCCGCCAATAGCTTCAAGACGACACTGCCGAAAGTCAATCCGTTCATATCAGTGAGCATTGGCGCTGCGGTCAGTATCATCCTTGCAGTAACAGGTTGGGCCGGCCAGGCTGGCGCCGTCTTTACCGTAATCGGGGCATCGTTTGGTCCTGTTTGCGGTGCGATGATGGTCGACTACATAATGGCGGGCAAGAAATGGGCCGGTCCTCGGGCCGGTTGGAACATGGCCGGCTGGATTTCCTGGGTTGTTGGCTTTATAGTGGGCATATTACCGCTCGTGAGCAGTGTGAACATCCCGGCGGCGCCGCTGATGGCATTTATTGTCGGTGCCGTGCTTTACTTCATTCTGGCCAAGGCGGGGATGGAATCGAAAGTCCTTGAAATGGCTGCCGCACCGGCGGAAAAAACTCAGGGCGAAGAAAAGAGTGAGTAATATTTAGAGAATTTATAAATATTCTCACTGCTTGAAGAAATTGATTAGTTCGGCAGGGATTCGGAAATACTCTGGATTCCTGCCGTGTTTTTATGGAAATTTGGGTTTGAGGCTAAGCGTATTATTAACAAATACTTGTCTGTGGTTTTTTAGGAGTGGTATCTGCTGTGGCATACAAATAAAAGAAAAAAAATATACTTTTGAGCGGCTTGACAACGTCATACAAATAGGATAGCATTATCGTTCCGGTTTTTGGATACCCGGCAGTTTTCTGACGATGAGTGGTTTCATCGGTAGTAAAGAATTTAGACTTTTGAGGTAAAAGGAAATGATGACGAAAAAATTTGGTACAATTTTGAAAATCTGTGTCTGTGTGTTGTTTGCGATGTCTTTATGCCTTATCCCTTCCTGCAAGAAATCCCCAGAGGAACCCGCTACCGAGGGCTCCAGTCAACAGTCCCTTACGACAACTTCTCCGGAAGCTCCTGCCCCGAGTACGACTAAGCCGGTTGCAGAAAAGCCCGAGAAGCCTGCCGAAGCCGTGACGGAAGCTGTTGCCGAGACACCGGCTGCGGTCGAGGCAGAAGCACCGGCCGCCCCTGCTGCCGATACTGCAGGCTTGGTTCCGATTGATATTAAACTGCCCAAGCCGATGTTCGTCGGCACGCCTCAGGATACGAAAGTACCTAATCTCGAAAAACCGATAGGCAAGGCACGTCCGCCGTTCCTGGCTCCTGAGGGAACAAAAAATGTCGCCTTAGGCAAGCCTATTGCCAGCAGCGATGAAGAGCCGATAATCGGCGAGATTGAAATGATCACCGATGGTGATAAGGAAGCAGCCGACGGCAGTTATGTTGAGTTAGGCCCGTTTGTGCAGCACGTTACGATTGACCTAGAAGCGATGCACGAGATTTATGCCATTGTGGCGTGGCATTATCATAAGCAGGCCCGCGTTTATTTTGATGTAGTCGTGCAGGTTGCTGATGACGCTGATTTTATCACTAACGTCAAGACCGTTTTCAATAATGACATTGACAACTCTGCCGGATTAGGCGTCGGCAAAAATATGCACTACACGGAAACTAACGAGGGCAAACTTTTCGATGTGCTTGCCCAGGGCATCAAGGCTCGTTATGTCCGCTTCTACAGCAACGGCAACACCAGTAACGACCTGAACCATTATATTGAGGTTGAGGTTTACGGCAAGCCGGTACAATAACATGGCTAAAAAGGGTTGCGTCCTTATTTTGGCCGCGACAATTGTTGCGCTTGCGTTACGCTTGCCGCGGCTCCAGCAGCGTCCGATGCACGGTGACGAGGCGGTTCACGCCATCAAGTTCGGAGATTTGCTTGAGCAGGGTTTCTATGCATACGATCCGGACGAATACCATGGCCCGACGCTTAACTACCTGACATTAATCCCTGCCGGACTTACCGGCACCAAAAAACTGGTGCAGGTCAGCGAGTTTACTCTGCGCATCGTGCCCGTTTTTTTTGGGGTGTGTCTGGTACTGTTGCTATTGTTGGTGATAGACGGCCTGGGAACAGCAGCAGCGGTTTACGCCGCGGTATTGACCGCGATCTCAGCGGCGATGGTTTTTTACAGCCGGTATTATATACAGGAAATGCTCCTGGTCTGTTTCACTTTTGGCGCAATCGTATCCGGCTATAGATATACTCAGAGCAAAAACATCGCCTGGGCTTTGTTGACAGGGGCGTTCCTTGGGCTTACGCACGCCACCAAGGAAACATGCATCATTGTTTTTGGCTCCATGTTTTTGGCCCTCCTGCTGACACTCGTAACGGGGCGTCCGAAAGGTTCTCTTGCTGATGCCGCCAAAGCAGTAAAACCGTTGCATCTTATCGCCGGTCTTGCAGCCGGTGCAATTGTATCGGCACTGTTTTTTTCATCGTTTTTGTCAAATCCCGGCGGCATTCTCGATTCGATACGCACTTATACGACTTATTTCAATCGAGCGGGGGGCAGCAATCTGCATTTTCACCCATGGCATTACTACCTCAAAATGCTTATTTATTCTCGATACAGCGGCGGGCCCATCTGGACCGAGGGGCTCATCGTCTTTTTAGCCGCGGTTGGTTTTATCGCTGCAATGTTGAGAAAAGGCCCATCCTCTGTCAATATTCAACTGCTCAGATTCATCGCCTTTTATACGCTCATTTTGACCGTCATTTATTCGGCGATCCCGTATAAAACGCCCTGGTGCGTTTTAGGATTCCTGCACGGCATGATTCTGTTGGCGGGCGTCGGGGCGGTAGTTCTTGTCAGGCTTCTGCCCAATGTTTTGCCGCGTTTAATTATTCTCTGCCTGTTATTTGATGCTTCGGTCCACCTATCCTGGCAGGCCTATCTGTGCAATTACAGTTATTATGCCGATAGTCGAAATCCCTATGTTTATGCTCATCCGACGATGGAAGTGTTTACTGTCGTGCAGCGGGTCGAAGAAATGGCCGGGGCAATGGAAAAGATGAATCGGGAAAACCCGGACAAGGTGAAGATGCATATTCAGGTGATTTGTCCCGGTAAAGATTATTGGCCGCTGCCCTGGTACTTCCGGCGATTCGAGAAAGACATTATCGGTTGGTGGGACCAGGTTGATCCAAATACTCCTTCTGCGCCGCTGATTATTGCATCGCCGGAGGTCGAGGCTTCGCTGACGAACAAGCTCTATAATTTGACACCTCTTGAAGATCGTCAAATGTACTTGTTTTTATTTGATAAACCCTATTATATGTGGCTGCGTCCGAAGATAAAATTACTTGGCTTCGTAAGAACGGATGTGTGGAACTACTTCCACCAGCAGCAGGCACAGGCATCGATAGGGGACCCCATTTTGCAAACAGATAGCAAAATGGGAACCCTGGAAAAAGCAAAATGACTGAGCCTCCACAAGAAACTTGTTTTGTCAACAACAATTGCAGCACGATTGACGGGATGAAGCGTTTTTCGCACGAGGCGATGGCGACCACTTTCGAGGTCATCATTGTGCACGAGGATGAGCGTTATGCCAGTCAGGCTGCGGTAGCGGCTTTTGATGAGGTGGATCGACTCGAACGCGAGCTGAGCCGGTTCATAGAGAATAGTGATATCGCCCGAATCAACAGCATGGGCGCCAATCAACCTTTGCAGATTGGTCTGGACACGTTCGAATGCCTGAAGATCGCCGAGCGAATTTATGCTGAAACTAACGGAGCTTTCGATATCACAATCGGCTCTCTGCTTAAATGTTGGCGTAACGACGATGGAACTCCGCTGAGGCCTTCGCCGAAGGAGATTGATCTTGCCCGATTGCATACCGGCACGAATCTCCTGCAACTGGACGAGGCCGAACATACGGTTAGGCTGTCGGCCAGTGGCGTACAAATCGATCTCGGCGGCATCGGCAAGGGCTACGCCGTCGACCGTGTAGCAGAGCTGTTGCGCGACTGGAGCATTGATGTTGCTCTGATCTCCGGTGGTTACAGCTCGGTCCTGGCCCTTGATGCGCCGCCCGGGAAAAAGGGCTGGCCCCTGACGCTAACCAATCCGGCCGGACAAAAAGAGATACTGGCCCGCCCTTTTTTACACAATGGAGCTCTGAGCGGCTCCGGAGTGCAGAAGGGCGGGCATATAATTGATCCGCGCACTGCCCAAGCCGTTGAAGGCAGACGTGCCGCCTGGTCGTCGGCTCCCGACGCCGCAACCGCCGATGCACTCTCGACGGCCTTTATGATTATGGGCCTTGATGAAATCAAAAAATATTGCAGCTTGCATCCGAATACCCTGGCGATGGTAATTCTTGATAAGCAGGATGAAAACACGCCCGAAGAGACAATTCTACGCTTCGGGGCATGGGAAAGCCTAATTGGCTAATGACTATTGACTATTTGGGTATCGGGCGTCGGTTTTGCTATCGAGCATGCCTTTTATTAGTCAATAGTCAATAGACAATAATCAATATTTCAGCGTCCGCCTGATTTTCAGCAGTTCAGAGAGGACGTGCCATGAACTGCGGGTAGGCGACAGCCGGCTGTCACGGTCGCATGTCCAGTCGATGGGAAACTCCCTGATCCTGTAGCCTTCTTTTTGCGCCCGCATGATGATTTCAATATCGAATGAAAATCCGTCAGTGATGGCCTCGCCGTACAGGTGCCGTGCGACGTTGCCTTTGTACATCTTAAAGCCGCATTGTGTATCGGTGAACTCGGCGGGGATTTTCATATCGTGGATGACGAACCAGTGGAATATCTTCGAGCAGATACGCCGGTACAGGCTCTGCGTTTTTTCGATATGGCATTCTCGCATTTTCCTTGAGCCGTGTGCTATATCGCACGCATCGCTTTTCAGCAGCTCCAGCCCCCGCAGCGTATCTTCGTAGGGCACGCAGGAGCCGCTATCGGCAAACATGACATATTTACCGCTTGAATGTTTTATACCTGTACGGACAGCGTAACCTTTGCCGCGATGTGTTTCATAGCGAATGACATTGAATTGAATATTGGGTGGAACTGCGATATTTTTCGCCGCCTCGGAGGTGTTGTCCGTGCTGCCGTCGTCGACGACGATAATCTGGCCCGAAAAGTTGTGGGCTTCTAAAAACGCCACAGCTTCCTTTATATCCCGAGCGATCTTTTTACTTTCCTCGAATGCCGGTATAACGATAGACAAATCCATCAAGGAATTATATCCTACAGAGCCGCGTTTTCATAGTGTAATCCATCTTTATTCGAATCATTAAGCTGTCCGGGCTACGCTTTTAACAGATCTCTGTCGCTTTCGGTTTTGAAAATGCGGGTCGACGTGACGAATTTCGTTTTTGTCAAAAGGCCGGAAGCGTGCGTTTTAATTGTCGCCGCCATGTTGCTTTTGTTTCTCAATGCGGCACATGCCTTCTCGAATATCTTCTGCTTCAAGGGACAGGACAAATCTGCGTCGCTGACGATACTCAGGAAGCGTTTTTTGTGCCGGTCGGTAAAATCGTTTCCCTGTTTGAGCATAAAATATACCTCATACAAAGCGATAAGATAAACCACCGCCAGTTCCACGGCCAGCCGGTAATACTTGATGTAGTCCACGTCCTTGATATATTCCAGATACATCTTGGAGTTTTCTTTATCCCTGCGGTATTCTTTGTCCGCTTTTTTATACGGCCCCATTTGCCGGCATGCCCGTAGCGTCAGCAGGAGGTTATCGACAGAATTTTCGATTTCCTGCTCGGATGGGCACGAGCTGTAGGTTTCCACAAATCCCCGCTGCAAAAAGTAGCGGAACCATTCCTCGGTGTTTCTTGTGGTGATTCCCCTGACACAGTCCGTCCAGCTTCGGAAATCCTGCTTGAAAAAGTTGTATTTCTCGCCGGTCTTTTCCTCCAGGCGATAGACTTCTTCATACAGGAAATAATCCTGAAAAACTTCGCACTCACGGTGTTTTTTGCGATTCTTACCCTCGCGATAGTAAGGCCCGGCAACGCTGTTGACGACGGGGTGGATAATCTGGTCGGCGGCGATGTGCGTTAGGTGCCCGGCAATGTAGGCGAGCTTCCGCATATCATCGTCGTACAGATTGACCTGACCATTTTCTCTGATGACATCGCTGAAAATAATCTCGACCAGCTTCAGAGGAAACTCGTTAGGCCGGTGCGAGTGCAAATGGTACGACCACCGAGTGACTCCCTTGGCTTGGACGAAACCTTCTTTCAGCATGTCTTTGATAGAGCTGGATAGCCTGTTATAGTAATAGAGGTCGGGGCCGAGGCTTCCGAGATTTATGTACGCCTTATAATTCTTGCTCCTGGAAGCGTCGTCGAGCTTTTCTGCAAATTGCGTATATTCGTCAATCCCTTTTGCCTTGAGCGTTTGAAGCGCCTTATGGGCTATGAGCATATGTGTTATGTTTGCCGGCATAGCATCATCCTTTCTATACACGAATCAGACTTCCACAGAGTTTACGATAGTAGGCGAAAAACGCAAGGGTCTTTTCAAAGTCTAACGGTTGTTGCGTCGTTTAACGTAGGGGCAACCCTGTGTGGTTGCCCTGGTTCATTATCTGTGCTCCGCCGTTGGGCGTCTTATGGAGGGCGGCCACATAGGGCCGCCCCTACGTCGGTTGTTCTCGGTAGGGATGTCAAATTAATTCCGCGGCGTTGTCGGGGATCCAGCCGTCGCTGTCGTCGGAGAGTCTTACGTGGAACCAGCCGCTCCGGCGTTCGAGCAGATCAAACTCAGTTCCGTCATGAAGCGGACCCTTGAAGCTCTCCCGATAATTCGGGCCGTCACCCTGGCGGGCAACAATCTGCTGAGCCGTAATAACACCGCAGATTGTATTGGCCCGAGACCGGGTTTCCAGAACGACCGATGCAAGAAAACTCACCGTCAGAAGGCCGCAAATCGCTGCCGTGGCGACCCAGGGAGCGGATTTGCCGCGCCACAGCATCAAGGTGGCGCTGATGCAGACAATAGCGAAACAGATGCACGTGACCATGAATTTTGTCTTAATGGAAAAATCATAGTGCCAGAAAAACAGCGTCTCAAGGATACGTTCTTCCGTTTTGATTTCTACGGTGTCAATTCTTCTGCTGCGTGCGAAGGCGAGGTTTTTTTGAATGTTCGTGTCGGCTTTGTCGAGCCTTTGAGCCCGGCGATAATTCAGAATCGCTCTGCCGAGGTCGTCTTTGAGGATATAGGCGTTGCCGAGATTATAATAAAGTTTCGAGTTTTTTATCCGGCCGTCACTGATTATCTTTTCGTAATTCAGTATCGCTTTTTCGTATAGCTTTTGGGCCTGGTCCGGGTCGTTGGCGGTTGTGTTCGCTTCTCTGAAGAATTGATTGGCCTGGTTGAAAAGTGAATAGACTTGCTCCTTAGGCAAGGCGCTGCGTACTGGAGCAGCCAGGCAGTCCGTAAGGACTCCATAGGAGAACAAAAGCAAACCAATCAATCCTACGGTAAATTTCCTGTCAGTCATATTCTACAATTCTTTTCGATATTGCGAACAAGCTCGCTTACTTGCCTGATCTTATCGGAGTCGGTTTTTATCTCCATCGGTGCGTAGCGCCCGGCTTCGAAGCCGGCTATGATCGATTTGTATTTGTCGGCGCTTTGTGAATCTTGCGTTGCGGCAATAATCGCATCGTAACAGTCATCGGGTGTAAGCGAGCCGGCCGTTTTGTCGAACTTCTCGCCGATATAGTTTTTCATAATCGACACAAGCTGTTCGTTTTGCTGGATTGTGTCGGTCGAGGCCAATATTTTTAATTGCCCGAGAGCTTTGCCGCAGGCCTGCCGGTGTCGTCTGGCTGCCGCTTTCTCAGGGCTTGTATGTGAGAAGAATTTGACAAGGAAACTCGATACAAGCCCGAGCAAAGGAACGGCCCAGAGAACCGCATAGCCGGGACTGCCTATAGCCGCCAGCGGCGAAAAACTCATGTCATCCAGCGTCTCAAGAGCTTCGTAATTGGCAGAGAGGCCTTTCCTGATGGCCTCGATTTCCCTGTTAATCGGAGTGAAATCGGAACCCTCCAGGTCCGCGTTTGTCAGTATTTTCGTCGGCGCCACTTCGAGTTTGATCGGCTCGGTTTTGGCTGTCACGTACCTGCCCTGTTCGGCATCGAAATATGCCAGCGGAATCGGCGGTATCTCTGTCACCTGATCGTTATTCGCCCGTATCGTCTGTGTAAAGACCTTGAATTCATTGTCAATAGTAGGTGAAGCTTTCTGAGAAGGGATCTTGAAATTGGCAGCCAGGGCCGGCACCTGTTCGAGCGCCGGCCATTGGATCGGTTTGAGGTATTTGCTGCCGCCGATTTTCACGGTGAGTGTAATCGGGTCGCCGACGTTGACTGTAGTCGGCGTCGCCGAAGCGGAAATTGTGTATTGTCCGACGAGGCCGTAAAATTGTGCCGGCTTGTCCTGCCGGGGCAAAGGCAGGACTTCCAGTTCGAGCGGCTCCGAGGCCACCATGAACCGCCTGTAGTTGACCTGCGAGCCGAAGAAACTGTCGAATGGATCCCGCGAGCGGGTGCGCCCGACGGCAACAGCGACGGAAACCGAAGCCGGCTGCATTGCTATTTTACCGGAACGTTTCGGTATCAGAACCTTGCTGAAAGAAAGCAGGATCGAATCTTTGTCCTTATGAACGAGTCTGTATTGGCTGACCATGACGGTTATTCCGGTATTGAGGCGGTAAAGTTTTGCCTGCGGATTCGAAACATCGGGCTCTTCGATATAAAAGGCATCATTGCTGAAAGCCGGGATGTTGAATTGAAAGTCTCCAATGTTGGCCGAGATGTAAAACTTCACTGTCATAATAACCGGCTGGCCGACGTAGCACTGCTGCTGCGACAATGTCACCTCAAGGTCCAGTTGGTCGGTAGTGCCGGGCTTAATGATATTTACGGCCACCGGATTTGTCTTATACGTTTTCCCCTCATGCTCGACAGTCAGCGATGGTAGCTGGGTCTGCCCGGCCTGGCTCGCGGTCAGGGTATAGGTCATGATTGTCGTGATGCGCTGGGTCCTTTTGTTGTTTATGATATTTGTAGAACTATGTTTTCTGCTACCCATGCTTTGCGGATTATACTGCCGCAACGGTTCCAAATCGACCTGACCGGCATTATCGGATCCCTGAATAACGATATAGAAAGTAAAACCCTCGCCGACGTAGATATCTTTTCCGGAATCGACCTGTGCGGAAACCTGCACCTGCCCCGAAGCGCTTGCCGCCAGAACAGCCATTACAGCAAAAACCAGTATTATATGTTTTGCGTGTTCCATTTTGTTTTTTCGAAATACTCAATCATAAATAAACATTATTGGCTCTTGCTACCAGTCTTTTTCGACTTTTTGCCAGGGGCCTCTTTGTAGAATCTGCCTTTCTTTTCGCTGTCGCTGTTCTTTATCCAGAATTTCCTGTGCCCTCGTATCGGGAGCGGCCTGTTGCTGCTGCTTCTTCTGTTCCTCTTGCTGTTGTTTCTGCTGCTGATCCTGTGATTGATTAGGGTCTTGCGGCTGGTTCGGGTCCTGCCCGGCGTCTTGCTGTTGCTGCTGTTGGTCCTGTGGTTGATTCGGATCTTGCTGTGAATTTTGCTGCTGCTGATTCTGCTGTTGCTGTTGTTGGTTTGGATCCTGCGGCTGATTGGGGTCCTGCTGTTGTTGCTGTTTGTTAAGCTGGTCGAGGAGGTCCTTGATGAGCAGCCGGGCCACTTCTATGTTCTTTGCGGCCTTTTTGTTTTCCGGCTCGATATCCAGTACGCCTCTCCAGCTTCCGATTGCGGTTTTAAGATCGTCGATCGCCTTCTGAAGGTTCGAGTCTTTTTGTTTGGAACCCTGCTGGAAGTAAGAATTGCCGAGGTTGTATTTGGCCCTGGCCACATATTTCATATCTTTGCTCTCGGCTGCAACTTGCCTGTATAAGTCCATTGCCTTGCCGAGGTCGTCGAGCCTGTAATAGCTGTTCGCCTGGTTGAATTTCGGCTCCAAAGCGCCCGGCGTCTCTAAAAGGGCCTGATCGTAACTGTTGATCGCCTCGTTGAAATTCCCCTGCTTGTACAGCTTATTGCCCTGCGATGTGGATACTCTGGCAGAATCGGCAAACGCCGCTTGCGCAATTACCAGAACCAGCAATAAATGAAAAACCGTTTTATATTTTCCTGCGTTCACTGATAAATGCCTCACAAATAAGCAATACCAACCCTAAAGCCACGAATATCTGAAATTTCTCATCGTACTTGAGCATTGTCGTCGATTCAAGCTCGCGTTTTTCCGCCGACGCTATCAGGCTCTCATATATCTGGCCCAGGTCCAGGGTGGTCCCCGGCTCGACGGACAGATATTTTCCGCCGTCGGTGACGTAAACAATGTTCCTCAGCAAATCCCCGCCGAGCCTCGACCAGATTTCCTCGCCCTTGTATTTCAGAAAGCTTTTCTCGCCGTCCGGGCCGGTAATCGGAATACGCGAGCCTTCGTTCTCATCGCCCAGGCCGATTGCGATGATTCTTATACCTTCGGCCGCGGCCTTTTCTGCCGCCTGAATCGGAAAGCTCTCAGAGCCTTCATGCTCTTCGCCGTCCGTAATCAATATGATATCCTTGAATTCCCGGCTCTGCTTGTCAAAAACCTCCTCTGCCGCTTTGCGGATCGCATCGCCGATCATTGTGCCGCCCCTGCTGGTGCTTTCCGCGGATATGTCGGCCAATGCCATTCTCACAAACGCGTAGTCCTGTGTCAGGGGACATTTTACTACGCTGTTGCCTGCGAATGTAACGATTGCGACCCGGTCGCCGGCCAGCGTTTCCAGCAGGTCCGCGATGGCGATTTTCGAGCGTTCCAGCCTGCTAGGTTTGATGTCCTCTGCCAGCATCGAGCGGGATGTGTCCAGCAGGATACAGATGTCCCGGCCCCGGCGTTTTATCTTCTGGGCCTGTGGATTCCATTTGGGCTCGGTCAGGGCCACGACAATGCTGACAAATGCCGCCAGCAGCAGCAGCGCTTTGAACATCTGCTTTCTCAGGCTGACTGCGTTATTGATTTTCTTGAGCATCTCACTGCTCGCCAGAATTCTCAGCGTTCGGGCCTTCTGCCAGAAACACCAGATGTACACCGGCAGCAAAACCGCCGGCACGGCGAATAAAAACCACAACGCTTTGTCATTTCCAAGATTCATAGATAATCTTACTCAAACAGACCGATTCATTGTCATTCCCGCGGAGGCGGGAATCCATACAATTGCCACAATTTTGGATTCCTGTTTTCACAGGAATGACAGACCGTATTATTCTATTATTTACCTGTGCTCCTTCTTTTATGGTATCTTACGAAATACCGTACAGCTTGCCAGCATCTCGGCGGCTAATACAAGCAGTGCTGTCAATGTCCATGGCCCGAAACGCTCTGCGAACTGGGTATATTGAACGGACTTGACCTCGGTTTTTTCCAGTTCGTCGATTTTCTCGACAATATTGCGAAGTGCCTTCGCATCGTCGGCCCTGCCGTAAAAAGCGCCCGTTCTTTCCGCGATTGCCTTGAGCAGTCCTTCGTCGAGCTGCTGACCTGTCGGCATCTTATATGTTCCGAGCGGCGTCTGAATCGATGTATAAGCCTGCGACGAGCCGATGCCGATCGTGTAGATTTTGATGCCCCACTTTTTTGCCAGCTCGGCTGCTTCGAGAGGATCATATTGACCCGCGTTGTTGATACCGTCGGTTAGCAGTATCACTACCTTGCTCTTGATTTTAAAGCCGCTTTCATCGGCGTCCGAAATCTTTTCGCCTGACGAAACCAATTGTTGCTTTCTTTGCTGGATTTCTTCTTCGGCTTTTTGCAATCTCGCCGCACCTAAGGCGATTGCATCGCCGATGGCCGTGCCGTCTTCGCTGCGTATTGTGACAATCTCGGTTTTCTTCAGGAACTCAAGCAGCACGTTGTGGCTGTGAACCAGGGGGCATTTGGTATCAGCATACCGGGCAAAGCTGATCAGGCCTATCAAGTCGCTGCTTCTGCCCTTTAAATCCTTTTTATCGCCCTCGATGAAATCGGATAATACATTTTTGACAACCTCCAGGCGGTTGAGCTTGTCTCCGTAGTAGTCCATTTCGGTTTGCATGCTGCCTGAGTGGTCGACGACGGCCTCGATAGCGACACCTTCGGTGGATATTTCCGCCAAGACAGTTCCCTTTCTCGGGCGCGCGAGAGCCACGATAAGCAGCGCCACGCAAAGAAGTCTTGCGATCGTCAGCAGAGGTCTGAGTCTAATCCGCCACGAAACCAGGCAGCCCTTCATATCCACCAGGCTCGGAAATCTTACCGCGGCCGTACCTTTTCTGCGCAGCATTAGGTACGCCATTAAAGGCAGGACTAAAAGTAAAATCAACGCCCACGGTGAATAAAACGGCATTTATGTGCTCCCAATCGTGACGGCCTCTTCAGAGCCGGTCATCTCTGTGACATCGACCTTTCGCTCGTCGGATTTGGTTTTCTCGATAAAATCTTTGACCAGGTCGAAAGTTTCCTGAATCTGCTGCGTTGTCGGGTTATGTTTGGCGAATTTCACAAGGTCACAATGCTTTAGAAATTCTCCCAGTCGCTGCTTTTCGGCGGCCGGTAGAACTTCCGCATTCGCAAGCTCGGCCAGAAATTCTTCCGTCGTTCTTTCCGGCGCCCTGAGGCTGAAACGGTGCTCGATATAGTGCCTTAGAATATCGCTGATCCGTTCGTAAAATTCCTTTATTTTGCCGGCGCCGACGAGGTCCTCTTTGACCAGGGCTCGCAGCCGTTCATACGCAATCTCATGGGCCGGCCTGAAAATTCTGACAAGTTCCTTGACCCGCTTGCCTCGCAAATACAGCCACAGGCCGGCGGCGGCAGCCACGACAATGGCGCCCAGAGCCCAAATCCACGCAAAAGACTTCTGCCGGGGCATCTCCAGGACATCTTCGATATCGTCTATTTTCAATTCGGCTCGCTGTTCGCCAATCAATGAAGTCACCTCGATATCAATTGGTTCGGTCGTCAATTCGTATTTCTTATCTTCCGGGCCGTTGGCATCATAAAACTCGAATGTGAATGCCGGAATGGGATACGTGCCGGACAGAAAAGGTTCGAGGCGGTACTGGTATGTGCTGACGACGCGATTGTTTGGATCGAGTTTGTCACCGAGATTGTCCCAGTCGACAATCCCGAAGCTTTCGAGCACTTTATCGACCTTCGGCATCCTGACTTCGTAGTCCGGCTCGATTGCAGCTTCAAGCTCCAGCAGGACCGTCTCGGCAATCGTCATTGTAGCTTTATCGGCGCGGACGTGAACGGTTATAGGCCCCCGCTCGTAATTTTTGTCGATTTCGAATTGTGCTTTGTCGGCCTTGCCCTCCGGACTCTTTCCGCATCCTGCGCACAGCCAGAGCACGCCGCAGCAGAGCAGCATATGTAAAACAATCCGGTTTTTAGCTGAATTCCTTATCATATTATTTTTCAGTACTGCTTATTTTGGCGCTCCAGCCGGAGTTTCCTTCGACTCGGTCAGGCCCGCACCGCTCATTGCGGATGTGTGTATAATGACGTTGTGTTTATCCATCATCTGTTTGATGTAACTGCTTTGTACATCCTGGCGTTTCTGGTTGGCGAGCATTGATATAACCTGCTGGCTGACTTCATCAAGCGTTTTCTGCCGTTGAGGGCTAAACGTTTCTACCTTAACGATTTCCCAGCCCTTCTCGGTTTTGAAAGGCTCGTTCAGAACTTTCGGGGCGTCGCCGGCGAATATTTTTTTGTTCAGCTCTTCATACGTCCCGATACCGGGGATGGAAGAATCCTCTTGAACTTCCGGTTCGATCTTGCCGGCCTTTTCTTTGGTACTTTCATCTTTCGAGAACTGTTTTGCCAGTTCGCCGAAATCTTCGCCGCCCTTAATCCGGCCGATCAGCTCGTTCGCCTGCTGCTGATCTTCGAGAAGCATGTGACTTATTTTTGCCCTGGCCGGTTCGATAAATATATCCTTGTTGGCCGCATAGTATGTCTGAACGTCGGTCTCTGTAATGTTTATTTTACTTGCAAGCTCTTTGTTCATTAAAAGCTGGCTCAGAGCGCCGCGCGTTAGGTGGTCGATAAGTTTTTTGGCCTCCGGTTTTTCCGCCAGCTCCTCTTCGAGGGCCTGGCGGTATAAGACTTCCTGTGCGAGCCAGGCTTGCAGAAATTGCTGTTTGGCCTGCGGATTTTTATACTGCTGAAGCATCTTTTTCTTTTGTTCGCCGAACTGCTCCGGCGTCATAAACGGCGCCATGGGCTCAAGCTGGTTCTCGATTTCGCTTTCGATGACGGCGTCAAAGTCGGCCTCGGTTATTTTCTCGGCGCCTATTTCGGCGACGATTTTGGCGCCCGCCGCCGGGGCTGCTTCGAGGCTTGTCCGATCCATCAATTCGTATCGCAGCGCCGAGAACTTGCCGAGCTTCTCGAAGCAGTTCCTGATATGAGCGTTTATCTGGGGCTTCAACTCGTTGAGTGCGGCGACGATTTCGCTGCGATAGAAATATTCGATTGCCTGGTCGTAAAGACTCGCCTTTTCCAGCAGCGTGCCGATCTGAAAAAGTGTCCTGGCGCGCTCCCCATCGGTTAACTTGCCCGTTACAAGATAATCCTTCCAGAGGTTTGCCGCTCTGATATGCAGGTTTCGCTGCGCGAGCTTGCCTGCCAGTTGTTTGGTCTGTTCGGCCGATAGTGAGTAGCTCGTTCCATTAGGCGCCTGATTATCCTTTGCCGGCCGGCGGGCCATATTTGCAGCCGACAGTCCAATCAGAACTAAAAGCAATACGATGATTATCAAATTTGTAATGGCATTATTTTGTTTTTTCTCAGGGAGCGAAAAATCCAGTTTTCCTTCCATAATTTTTACTCCTTTAGCTTTTTATTATCTGCAGAAGGGCCCTCAAGTCACTGTCAATGCCGCCGATGCCGCATGTGGAAAAAACGAACCAGGTCCTGCACGTATGGCTTGTCCGTATTGATATCGATACAATCGACATTGATCGTTCGCAGCATGTTTTTCAGCTCGTCAAATCGTTGTGCACTTGTGCTGCTGTATTGGTTTCTGAATTTCCTGCTGGAGGTATCGACGAGAATCATCTGTCCGGTCTCGGCATCTGCAAATTCAATGAGTCCGACTCCCGGCAGTGCGATCTCAGCCCGGTCGCGCACCGATACGGCGATGATATCGTGACGCTTGTTCAGAAGGCTCAGGGGCTTCTTGAAATCGGTTTCTATAAAATCGGACACGAGAAACACGGTCGCTCTCTTGCGTATCACCTTGGCGAGATAATCCAGGGCCAGCGGAATATTGGTTCGCCCCTTGGGCATTTTGAAATAAAGCAGCTCGCGAATCAGCCTGAGCATGTGGCGGATTCCCTTTTTGGGAGGGATATACAGTTCGATCCGGTCGGTGAAAATCAGCAGGCCCACCTTATCGTTGTTCTTGGCTGCGGCGAATGCCAGCACGGCACAGAACTCGGCTGCCAGCTCGTTTTTCATCTTGTTGACGGTTCCGAAATCGCCCGAGGCGCTTAAGTCGACCGCAAACATTACCGTCATCTCGCGTTCCTCGACGAACCGCTTTATGTACGGCTTGCCCGTGCGTGCCGTCACGTTCCAGTCGATCATGCGGATGTCGTCGCCCGGCGTATACTCGCGGACTTCATCGAACTGCATCCCCCGGCCTTTGAAAACACTTTCGTACTGGCCGGCAAAGCTGGCGTTCACCGCGCGCGAGGTGTAAATCTGAATCTGCCTGATTTTTTTTATTAATTCCTTGGGTATCATTGCAGTTTAAAGCCAAATCAACAGCACTCTTTTTACGGCACTTCGATACTGTCGAAAATTGTCTTGATGATGTCCTCGCTTGTTTTGTCTTCGGCTTCGGCCTCGTAGCTGACGATAACTCTGTGCCGCAGAACGTCGAGGCCGATGCTCTTGACATCCTGAGGGGTGACATAGCCCCTTTGCTGGACGAATGCGTGTGCCTTCGCGGCGACGGCCAGGTAAATTGTCGCCCTTGGTGAGGCTCCGTAGTTTATGAAATTGGCCATTTCTATGCCGTACTTATCCGGCTCCCTTGTGGCGCAGACGATATCGACGATGTAATCCTTGATCTTCTCGTCGATGTATATCTCATCGACGACGTTTCTGACCTGAGAAATATCTTCGGGACTGATTACCGCTTTGATATCGAATTGAATATCCGTCGCAGCCATTCTGTCGAGAATCTGTCGCTCCTCGTCCTTGTCGGGGTAATCGATTTTGAGCTTCAGCATAAAGCGGTCCAACTGTGCCTCCGGCAGCGGGTACGTCCCCTCCTGCTCGATCGGATTCTGCGTAGCCAGCACCAGAAACGGTCTTGGCACGGGGAATGTTTCATCGCCGATTGTTACCTGTCTTTCCTGCATAGCTTCCAGCAGGGCGCTTTGGACCTTGGCCGGCGCCCTGTTGATCTCGTCGGCCAATATAATGTTGGCGAAAATAGGACCTTTGCGGGTGTGGAAATCGCCGTCCGATTGCCGATAGATTTGCGTGCCGATCAGGTCGGCCGGCAGCAGGTCGGGAGTAAACTGAATTCGTTTGAAATCGGCGTTGATCGCACGGGATAGAATCGTTACAGCCATCGTTTTGGCCAGACCCGGCACGCCCTCAATCAAAATGTGCCCATTGGCCAGCAATCCGATTAGCATACGTTCGAGCATATATCGCTGCCCGACGATGACTTTGTCCATTTCTGCAAAAAGCGCCCTTACAAATTCACTTTTCTGCCGTACCAACTCTCCGATTTGCTTGACATCTGTTGTCATAAGAATTTATCCTTTAAAATTTTGCCTTGAAGTCCAATAAATTCCTCAATTTGTGCCCGATTGAAAATATGGGCTTTTGTACTTTTAAAACGTGTAGTTTTTCTACGGCTCATCCCTGTCAAAAGTTCACGTTATGCAAAAAAAATCTGTAAAATTTAAGGCCCGAAATAATATCCCGGTAATTTTGTGCTTCTCGTATTCGATGGATTACAATTTTGAAATATTTGTAATAAAAGGCAAGGTCTCGCTTAGCCATTATATGGATGTTTCCAGGGCTTACGATACTCACGTTGCAGCAGTTCAGCGGCTTTGGGATTGCCGGTTATTATCTGAGATTCCTGATCCCAGGTAATCTTGCTCTCTACATCGTAGGCGATCATCGCCAGCTTTACGGTAGTGGTAGAATAATATCCTTCTTCGGTAGTGCAGAGAGGCTGTTTGCGGCTCTGCACAGCCTGGAGGAATTCGGCCATGTGCTCGGTTGCCATATCGGCTGGGACCTCGTTAACTTCGTGCTGCTTGTCTTTGCCCTTTGGAATGATAATCCATTTTCTGTCGGTTACAAAAACAGTCCCCTTTTCCCCGTATAAGAAGATGCCGTTTGCGATCTCAGGATTGTACTCTTGCGCTCCCCACATACGGTGACGCCAGATCACGGGACAGGCGTCGAAATCGAAGTGGACAGTCAGTATATCGGGCGTGGTAATCTTGTCTTTGAAATAGTAAATACCGCCTGAAGCCTGGACCGACCGCGGCATAGTCAGGCCCAAAATCCAACGGGCCGCGTCGATCAAATGAATGCCCCAGTCAACCAGGTGGCCGTGTCCGTATTCTTTTTCCAGCCTCCATGCGAAATGACCAATTTGCGGACAATACGGCAGCTTCGGAGCGGGCCCGCACCACGAGTCCCAGTCTAACGTTGCCGGCGGCTCCTGCGGCGTCGTGTCACGCATGCCGGCCGTGTAGTGAATTTGTGCCTCGGCCTGGGTGATTCTGCCGATGTTGCCTTGTTGAATATATTGCCGGGCCTGTTGAATTGCTTTACTCTGCCTGCGTTGAAAACCGATTTGCACAATCCGGCCGTGTTTCTTCGCCGCGGCAAGCATTGCCTTGCCTTCGTTTATGTCGTAGGCCAACGGTTTCTCGCAGTATACGTCGAGGCCTTTTTCCAAAGCGGCGATAAACATAAGTGCATGCCAATGAGGCGGCGAGGCAATAATTACGGCCTCTAATCCCGGAGTATCCAGAAGGTCCTTGTAAGCTTTAAAAGTTCTGGGTCGCGAGCCCTGCAACTTTTCAACTTCGTCCGCACTGCTATTGAGATGCTGGCTGTCTATATCGCACAGAGCAATGATTTCCACGCCGCCAACTTTGAAGGCTGCTTTTACATCCACCATGCCATACCAGCCGCAGCCGATTAGACCGGTTTTCAGTTTTGGTTTTGCCGCGTTATTTGAAGCTCCGCGAAGCATTGTTGTCATGGCCACGGTACTCGCTACTGTCGTTCCAATGAATTTCCGCCTGTTCATCTTCTCCATCATAAATGTCCCTTCTGCCCGGACGGTCAATCCGGCGCGAAACGATTAAGTTTTATCTGTATCGATGAATTCGACTGCAAACTATGATACCTGCCCTAACAGAATTGTCAATAAATCCTCATTGTCCTTTACTATTACTCAAGAAAAATGTACTATAGTAATGTTCTGAAAAATTAGATTTGAAAACGGAAGGACACAGAGCATGAAAAATTGGGTGAAATTGGTTTTATTAGGTGTTTTACTGGCTACTACGATGGCCGGATGCAAGAAGGGTGGGTGAGGCTCCTCCGCCCAATGCGGTGTACATGTTGTACACTCCGATAGTTATTCCCGTTAGGATGTTTTTAATCAATAAATAGCCATCCCCATCCCGATAACAACTATCGGGATGAGGCTGCCACCCAATAAAATTGGTGTGAAACGTGTGGCAGCCTCAAAGCCGGAGGCTTTGGGGATGGTCGCGAGCCTTTCAATTCTTCAATACAAAAACGAAAGTCGGATCGAGAGGGTATCGGCCGAACCGCTCGCCGTAAATCGCCAGCCCTCCCGGCAGCGCCTCGTCGACCTGAAGTCTCAATACTATTTCTTTTTGAGCGGCCGCTTCCCGCAAAACCGATTTTGGAATATGGGCGTCGACTAAGTAGCCGTATGAGCCGGCTTCACGCAGTTTTTTATCTCGTTTCTGGCTGTACCAGGAAAGGATTCCGCGGTGGTCGGCAGGATCATCTTTAAGGTCGAATGTCCCCACTGCCCGCCCGGCCACGCGTATGCGAACGGCACTCGGGAAACGAGTCTCATCGGTCATCGGGTAAGAATTAGGATTCGAACTGGGATCGTGTGTCCCCTTGCCCCGCATGAAATCGCCATCCTGCTTGCGTGCACCTTCTATGTCCTTACCGAAGAGCTGCTTTGCGGAAACCTCTGCAAGCAAGTCGGCTTCGGCGATATCCTCGACATTCAGATCGGCGGGCCACGGCAGAGAATATTCGAAATACCCCGCTCCGGCACCGTTTACTTTCAGCCCTTCGAGCACATTCCACTGTTTCAGTGACCATTCAGCCTTCCTGAAACTTTCTGGGGCAAGACGAACCACTTTGATTTTCCCGGAATTTGATGTGATTGTCTCTTCGCGGGGCGACTTGCCTTGCGATACCAGATACGTCGTAAAGTTGCGGTGCAGGACATTGCCCGACCCGTCTTCCAAAGCCATGCTCAATACGGCCAGTACGGTTTTGCCGGGCATTGTCACCAACAGTGGTTTTAGCTCCTTGTTCATCCAGGGGCTGTATGAAATGTCGCTTTCGTATCGTGAGTAAATCTCCTTGCGTCCGAATGTGTCCCAGCCGAACAGTTCGGCCCGCAGCGTCAAATTCCCGCTGACCGCTGCATCCGTCATGAAGGAAGCGTAAAGTGGCACCTGAATATTCTCGCCCGGTTTGACGTTACGGCAAAGCTCTCTTTCCGAGGCCAGGTAGAATTGGCCATGCAAATCTTTCAGGCTCATGCCCTCGATCAGCTCGGGCATGCCGGTGTACTTTTCCGAACGGTCATACTTGTAGTAGCCGTTCCATTCGTTGATGACATCGTGATGCTCAGTATATAGCCAGCCGCAAATCTCCGGATGCCGCCTGAACTCATTCATCATAATATGATAGTCCCAGCTCCAGTCGACGTCGCCGGCACTTCCCTCGTAGCCCCAGACATTGCCGCACTCGCTGTTCAGCAGGGGCTGATTGGCCTGGGTGCGTCCGCCGATGAAATTCCACTTCGAGCCCGGATAAGTGTCGCCGGTAATCTGATCCAGCCGTTCACGCCAGCCGTAGCCGGGCAGATATGCGTGCCAGCTATTGATGTCGGTAGCGACGTGGTCGAGGTTGCAGGGGGAGTTGTCTTCCACAAGACGCGTCGGATCGAGATTCCTGGTCAATTGATAAATCGATGCTACCCATTCCTGAGTTTCTGCGGTATAGCCCTTATTCCCGGTTCTTAGCCCCCAGGTTTCGTTGAAGTTCACCCAGGAAAAAATCGCAGGGTGGTTATAATCCCGGCGGACCATGCCTCGCAGCGCGGTTTCAGTTTCCTGTCGCGCCTTGGCATCGGGTGGCCCCCAACTGTTTGGTACATCGGCCATAATCAGGATTCCGAGCCGGTCGGCCCAGTACAGTTTGCGCGGCACTTCGACCTTGATGTGAATGCGCTGGCCGTTCAGGCCGATACGCCGGCTGCGCAATATTTCGTCCCGCATAAATTTGTCGCTGGGGAAAGTATAATACCCATCAGGATGATAGGACTGATCCAGCGCCAATTGCAGATATACCGGCTTATCGTTCAGAGCGATATAGGGAAAATCCGTGCCGGGGAGTTTGACCACGCTGACTTTTCTCATGCCGAAGTACGTAGAGACGCGATCTTCAGTTTCGCCGGGCCCTGACAAAATCGCTTCGATTTCGTAAAGATACGGATCCTCCAGCGACCATAAACGCTGCTTTTCGATGTGCACGTCAAATTCTATTTCCCTATTTCCTTTGCGAACCGTTTTGGTAATATTCGGATTCGCCAGGTCGTGCGGCTTGAATTGAAGTTTCAGGCTCATATCCGCCGGGGTGGATTTGTCAAGAATCGCTTTGACTGTGACTTTCCTGTTGTCGATATCAGGCGTGAAATGAATGGTCTCCAAAGCCACCGGCGGGCGGGATTCCAGATAGACGGTCTGCCAAATCCCGGCAGCCCTGCCGTAGCCCTGCTTGCCCTCTAATTTGAATTTATGAGGCGTGTCATCAGCCCGCAAGACCAGGCGATGCGTTTTTCCTTTTTTCAAGTGCGGCGTCAGATCGAACTCGAAAGGAGTGTAGCCTCCCTGGTAATTGCCAAGCAGATTTCCATCCAGCCACGCGGTTGTGTGCCAGTCGCAGGCGCCGATAACGAGAAAAACGCGCTGAGCCTGCCATGATTCGGGAACGGTTATCGAGCGGGAGTACCAGCCGATGTCCGCCTTGTCTTCGACGCCTGACAGTTTCGAGCCCCAGGGAAACGGAACCATAATAGTCATGGGCAAATCGGTGCCGGTCTTGAACCACTGCTGCTTCTGTCCCACGTTCTCTTTATCGAAGCGGAATTGCCAGGGCCCGTTGAGATTGAGCCATTGCTGTCTTTGAAAATCGGGTCGCGGATGTTCGGGCAGCGGGATGTTCTCGCTGCTGAATGTTTCGCCCCATACGAGATTTCCGCCACAAATCAGCAAAACCAGCACTAAGGAAATGCGCATTATTTTTGATATCGATTCCAACATTTTTTACCTCTTAACAAGTGTCCTTTTCGTCTATTTTAACAGGTTTTCCAGCAGGAACAATCCGCTCTTGCCGGGGGCTACTATGTCAATGTCACCGTCTTTGTCTATATCGAGAGCGGCCGTGCTGATGCCGAGGCCGACTTTCCCGCCCTCGTGTATAATATGACGCTGCCATTGCCGTTCGTTACGGTCGAACTTGTAGTAGTAAACGCAGGTCGGGTCGTTTCCTCCGGGGTCGTTGCCGTTGTGAGCATGAAAACGTTTGCCGGTGATAAGCTCGTCGCTGCCGTCGTTGTCAAGATCGGCCAAAATCAAAAAGTGAGGCTGCGACCATGAATCGTCGATAAGATGTTTTTGCCATGACCGGCTGGCGCCGGAAGCGCTTTGTTCGAGCCAGTAGATCCCGTAATTGTGGCCCATTCCCCAGACGATGTCGGCGTCTCCATCGGCGTCGACGTCGTGTGCGAGTATGGGAATGCTGGCATGGCCGAGGTTGAACTCGGCGTGCCATAACCATTGCTCGCTCGCGTCCTGGGTCTGTTCGAGCCAGCCGGCCGGAGCGATTATGTCACAGAGGCCATCCCCGTTGACGTCGCCGGCGCCGACGCCGTGGGCGGCGGCCTGCTGTGGCAACTGGTGCTTGGTCCATTTCACGCCGTACAGTGCAGCCTTGTCCCGGCTGAATTCGTACCATGCTGCCTGGCTCATAATGTTGGGCAGAACGTCGAGTTGTCCGTCCCCATTTATATCGACGGCCATAGCCGTTTCTATATTGCCCGGTGTGTCGATGTCGATGACCTCGAACTCACCGCCGGACTTACCGGGATTGCGAAGCCAGAAAACCTTTTTATTATGCCACGCGGCATCGGCGATATCGGTCCATCCATCGCCGTCGATATCCATTGGCAGGTTGGCAAAATCGTAATAATAATCGCCCTGTTCGGGCACATCGCGCACAACGTGCTTTTTCCACGCCGGAGCTTCGTACCAGAATCCGCCGCAGAAAATATCCAGCTTGCCGTCACGGTTCATATCGGCTATGCCGGCGGCTTCGAAGCCCGAATCGGCGTTGATTACGTGCAGGCGAAAGCCCTTGCCGACTTTGGGTGATTCGCCGGGGGCCGGCAGCTTGGCTTGTTTAATAACCGGCTTGGTCGCGGGCGCAGGTTTGTATGTACTGACGGATGGTGCCGCGCCGGTTTGGGATTTGACGCGTAAATCTTCGATTGCCAGGCCGTCCGGGCCGACGATACGAGTGCACACCGACCAGCCGCCGCCGCCCTGTGTGATTTTAAGCAGCAGTTCGTTGGGACCCTGTTTAAGTTTGATGGGCGCCATGTCCTGGTCGACAATCTGGCCGCGGTCAATGTTGTTGCTGTGAACCTCGGTACCGTTCAGCCAGGCCTTGATGCCGTCATCGCTGCCCATCAAGAGGATTGCATCGGTGGCTTGGGAGGCGATTATCTCTGACTTGAGATAGGCTGCACAATTGGATTGGTTGGGAAAACATCCCATCAGATTTATGGTGTCGCCCACCGGGGCGGCGTACCATCTCACGGCCTCACCCTGTTTTTCGGGCCCGAAGGCAAGATCGAATACCGCAATTGCCCCGACGACACCCGTCCGGCGGTAAGGCCCGCATACAAGCCAATCTCGAATGAAAGGACCTCCGGCAGCCGGCTTGAGGCGTAAGGCCCAGGCACGTTTGACGATAGCCGGCATTTTACAGTGTGCCAGAACCTCGGTGGAAACTTTGTTGGCGAGTTGCGGATTAGCGTCAGCCAGGGATTCGGCTATACTGATGGCAGCGAGACCGGCTTCGTTAATAAGCTCCGGATCATCCAGGTATCGCAGCGACATTTCAAGTGCCTCGGGCAGGGGAGTCCGGCCCAGTTGACTCAAAGCCAGTTTTTTCTCTTCTGTTCGAACGGCTAACGAAAGACCCTTCTGTATCAGCGCCAGACGCGCGGAAGGATCGGGTTCACGACCGGCCACGGTGATGCCTCCACGCAAAGCAAGGGTACGCAGGGACGAATCGGAATTAGTACGGGTTATTTCGAAAAGCTTCTCCGCCGGTGCTGCATTGGGCCATTGTGTAAGCAGGCGAATGGACTCACGCACGAGTTGTGCATCGCTGCTTTGAGTGGACTTTAACATCTCGGTCAGGGCTGCAGGAGTGGAAATTTCTAAAAGCAGCGGCAGTGCATAACGACGCTCCGAAGCCGGCAGGCGGTTCATTGCTGCGATGACCCGGCGGCTGACCTGGTCCTTGTCGGGACTCGCCTGACACACGGCGTTAAGGGCTTTTTGTATCGCGTTACGCTCGGAAGCGGATTTTGATGTGACAGTAAGATCGAGCAGCGGCAGGAGAGTATCAGTCACAGCCAGGCGGCGCAGTGACTCGAGCGCCGCAAGACGGATAGTTTCTTCCGGCGCGTCTGCGTATTGTAACAATAACGGCGCGGCCGCGGTGTCGCTGCGTTTGCCCGTCGCAAGAAGTAGTTCGACTTTCTCCGGAGTTTCGGCTTTTTTGATATTTGCCAGAAGTGCCTCACGCACACCCGGGCCGTGTATGCGAGCGAGCGTGTCACGGGCTGCCTGGCGTTCCGCCGGTTCACCTTTGGCTGCTGCGTTCGCCAACGCGGGTATCATCGAGGTGTCACTCAAGTCGGCCAGGGCCCGCCATGCGGCTACTCGGACCTCCGGATGTGGACTTTTGCTCGCAGTGCGGATTGTCGAAAGAGCTTCGGCGCCGAATTGCAGGTGCCCGTCCAGCACGGCCCGCTGAGCAGAGGCAGGAAGAGAGTTCCACTGTCGCAGACAAGCATTGATCAATTGTTCGTCCTTTGTTTCCCGCACCAATTTGAGCGCGACAAGCAGGAGTTGTTCATCGTTACCACTGAGAGCTTTGACGACGAGTCCCGGGCGTTGATTATCGTTAGACAGAACCAGTCCGCGCCAGGCGGCAGTGCGAATGGCTGTTGGAACATCGGCACCGAATAAATCGCCATAGAGCGCCGCGGCGCCTGAATCATCACCTGCGAGCAGACGATTTTCCGCGCAGCCCAGCAGCGCTTCGGCCACCGCGAGGCGGACCACGGGATTCGAGTTCTCGCGAGCCGCGATCAACGCAGCAATAGCTTTCTCGCCACCTATCCTGCCCAGCGCAGAGGCGGTTTCCTTTGCTATCGCAGCGTCAGAATCCGATATTAACGGCACGAGCAAAGGTACCGATTCGGCATCGCGGCGCCAACCGAGAGAATTGATTAGGCCTGCTTTGATCAGGCCGGAGGTTTTGGTGAGAGCTTTACGCAGAGCAGCGCCTGCTTCGGGGTCTGGAATGCCCTCCAATGCGTAACGGGCGGCATGGCCAACACGCTCTTGGCCCAGCAACGCGGCCAGGGCCGGAACGGATTGGACAGTGCCATAGATTCTCAACTGCTGACACGCAGCGCATTTTTCGACTGCGCCGGCCGAAGATTGCAGGATGGCGATTAGTTCTTGTTCACCGGCGGCATGTACGGTACAGGCTGAAAGAGTTATGAATACGATAAGCAGGATAAGATTGAAAAAACGAGTTTTCATAAGCTTCCTTTACTATAATCAGATAAAGTCTTCATTGATGGTTAGTTTAGAAACACCACGGCGCACGTGGAGTATAGGAAAGAAGGCGATTCGCGGTTTCATCCCCGGGGAATTCAAGCGTCGCCGGATTCCAATGGACGTTGCGTTTTAAAGCCAGCGCAATACCACCGACCAGAATAGCATTCATGGTGTAAGCGGCGACTTCGGGATTACAGATAGTCTGCCTGCGCGTACGGATGCATTCCAGGAAATTCCCCGAATGGCTGTCGGCGTGATACACGCGCTTATCATTGGGCCGGAGCGTCTCTTTGAGAATACTCGCGGGATATGAGACGATGTTGTTGCGATCTACGGAGATGCGGCCCTCCGTACCGACAAAGCAGGCGCCGCCCTCAGCACCCACCGGTTCTCCGGGATAACCGGCCGAATGAACAACGACCCCGTTTTCGTAGTGGTAATGGACATTGCCCTTATCGTACTCAACGTCGATCGGGGCCGTGACGTCGGGATTCACAGTCCACTGGATGATGTCGTAGTGGTGCGGACTCCAGTTGACATCGCCGACGAACAGACCGGACAATGTATGTCCGGCTTCACCACAATACGGTCGCCAGGGCAACGGTCCGAGCCAGAGGTCCCAGTCAAATCCATCCGGTACGGCTATCGAGCGGTCGGAGGTCCAGGCGGTCGGTACAAACGCGCCCGGAAGGCGGTAGGCGTAAACTTCTTTCAGTCGGCCGATGCGGCCGTTGCGGACAAGCTCACAGGCCTGGCGGAACTTGCCTTCGTACTCCGAGCGTTGCTGCATGCCGGCCTGGTAAATACGACTATAAGACCGTGCCGTCTCGACCATAGTTTGTGCCTGTCGTACCGTAATGGCGATGGGCTTCTCACAGTAAACGTCCTTACCCGAGCGCAGCGCCATGATAGCCATAGGAGCGGCCCAATGATATGGCAGCGCGAGCAATACGGCATCGATGTCGGTACGAGCGAGAACTTCCCGGAAATCATTGTATGCTTTGACACCGTCGTAGTTGGGCCGGCCGAACCGATCGGCGTATATCTCATTGCACCGTTTCCAGGCATGGTTGAGACGTTCACGGCGTACATCGCAAACAGCCATGACCTGTACGTCGTCACGGGCGATATACCCCCCGGGAACATACGTCCATGCACCACCGAGGAGATGTCCGGCGCCCTGGCCCCCCAGGCCGATGAATCCCATGTTCACGCGTTCGCTCGGAGCTGTGCGGCGTTTACTCCCGGCACCAAGGGCCGAAGATGTAATCACATAAGGAACAGCGACAGCCGAAGCCGCCGCACTCAGGAATGTTCGTCGTGTTATTTCTTTACGATGCATTTACATGCCCTCTCAAAAAACATTGTCAATCTTAGATCTGGCCGGTTAGAATACCAGATTCTGCCCCCGGATGCATGTATTTTATCAGCTCCGGTTCAAGTGAGTATTTAAAACGCTGCCTGCGGATGGTCGTCCCCGACGGCTTGAAGATCCACGGCTAAAGCGTTGGATTCGACTTGTTCGACGTTTTTACATCCGGGGATAACGCATGTTACGGCCGGATGTTGCAAACACCATGCCAGGGCCCAATGAGCCATCGACACTCCCTTTGGAACTTCGTTTTTGAAATTTGCTACCTCTTTAAAAATTTCCTTCCATTCGTCCTGGTCATGCCAGGAGCTGCGGACATCCGTGTCGGCGAACTTCGAATCTTCGCTGTATTTGCCGCTCAGGAATCCACTCGCTAAAGGCACTCGTGCCAGCACGCCCAGGTTCTGCCGGATGCAGGAGTCGAAAATTTTTCCTTCCGGCTTTCTGTGGACCCGGTTGTATACGGCCTGGATTGCCGCAGCTCCGACTTCGGACGCCTTTTCGACCTGGTAAAGGCTGCCGTGTTTTTTACTGATCGATATTCCCAGGTGACGGATTTTGCCGGCTTGTACCTGTTTTTGCAGCATTTCCCACAATCCCGGCGTGTCGAACATTTCATCGGTCCCGCTGTGGAACTGATAGAGATCGATATAGTCGGTCTGTAGTGCCCTCAGCGAATCCTCAAGCTGCTTTTGAACCTGGGCGGGCTCGAACAGATTTTCCCGCTCGAAGTTCGGCTTGAACTTGTGACCGAACTTGGTGGCGATGATCCACTTTTCCCGCCGGTCTTTGATGGCATGGCCGACCAGCTTTTCCGAGAGATGGTCTCCATAACATTCCGCGGTATCGATAAGATTTATGCCCAGCTCGGCTCCTTTGTCGATCATCGCATTGACCTCGGCCTGCTCGAATTTCTTGCCCCACTCCCCGCCGAGCTGCCATGTTCCAATTCCGATGACCGAGACATTCATCTGCGTCTTACCCAACCGGCGGTATTTCATAATCCATCTCCGTATAAACGATTATTAGTCAGTTTTGATATCCTTATTCCGGCTGTGGAATTCCACTACTTGCCGGCGTGTATCCTCGATGGTACGCACATTCGGCGAAACCTTCGTCAGAAAATCCCGGCATGCAGTGACGTATTCCGGGTCGGCCAGGTAGTGCTCTGAATTCTCATCGAGTGTTCTTTTATCGTTTGCATGAAAAATCAATTCGTGCCCGGATGAACCATCGCCCGAGTAAACCTCCTCGATCCAACGGCGGGCCCCGGGATAAGCGTTCTCTACGCGCAGAAAAATCAGCAGCTCGAATTTATTAAAATGCTTGCCTGGTACGCCGTTAGTATTGCAGATTTGATTTTTTGCCTGCTCCGGATTATCTGCGTGCAGATTCGTAGCGAGCAGATGCCCATGTTCGAACAGGCCGCAATAAGTTCTCAATGCATCCGCCCACAAGTAAGCGAAGTAATCCCCGGAGCCGATTTCATGGCAGACGTAACAACTACGCTGTTTCGGTTTTCCATTAGACGCCTCATATACCGCCTGTTCTGTGGCGGCAACTATGGGTAGGTCGATCGGCACGAAATTCAGCAGGGCGCACATTACGGTCGTCTTGCCTGCTCCGCCCGGCACCGAACCGGCCATGAAAGACGAGCCTTTGCTAATGCGAGCCATTAGATAAGCCGCCAGATCCAGATCCAGAGTTTTTGCCGCAAGTAAATCGAATACTGACAGCATCCGTCCGCCTCGCTGGTTGCAGCGGTTCAACTCATCACAGTGTTTCGAAATTTCGCCGTTCATATCTGTATTAAGTCTTTGTCTTGATAGGATATGTAAGCGATGGCATCTAAATCCATTACCAGGGTGATATTGTATAGCCTAATTCGCCCCACACGGCCTTCTGAACCCTGTGCAAATCCGGATTACCCGTCTGACTGGGACCGGAGCCGACCTCCAGCATGCCATAGCTTATGGTACGCGGGTCTTTCCACTTCCAGTATTCGCTGTGTCCGTCTGCAAATGAAAAGTTGGTGCCGTTTCCGTGCCTGACCGGCGGCGGGTCCTTATGGCGATTATCAGCCGCAAGTATGCCCGCTTGCGAGACGACCGAACCCCACCAGGCCTCGCTGTCATAAGGAACAGACCAACTGGCAAATGTTGCCCAACCCTCATCAATAAAAACAACCCTCTCGCCCGGTCTGCGAATATCTATCCTGTTTTTAATATTCGGCCCGCTGCTGGGCCAACCATTCATAGAATCAACTATGGCGTACGTACGCATCTCTCCCCGCAGGCCGGTCGGGCATTTGAAAAGTCTTTCGGTCTTGACGTATAAGAATAGTGCACCTTCTTTGACAGCCATTATCTGGTCGGCTTCGCTGGTTTCGTCCGTATAGCCGGCCCAGTGTACCCAGCCGTCTTCATCAGCAGGTATTGGATCTTCGCCCCCACTGCCGGTGCAGCCGTTAACGATTTTGTCATCGTTATCATCAGCATACAAGACCCACCCGAGGCCCAACTGCTTGACATTACTTAGACAGACTGCACGCTTTCCCTGCTCCCTGACCCTGTTTAATGCCGGGATCAATATCGCCATCAATATTGCAATTATAGCGATAACCACCAATAGTTCTATCAAGGTGAATCCTCTTCGTTTGTTCATAACAGCACCCCATTTATAAACATTGCCCCCTTCGACTCCGCTCAGGGTGAAGAAATTCTTCATGCCGAGCGGAGACGAGGCACAAGATCGAAAATCGAAAATCTGCAATCAGAAATACCAAATTAGTTACTTTCCTGTCAAAGAAAATACTCACGCGATTACCCACGAACTCTCAGATAATCAATATCACTAAGCCGTCTGCGGTTGTGTAGTCGCAGGTACAAGCGACACAAATCTACTATATCAACCGCGTCCCCACCCTTCGTCTCCGCTCAGGGTGAAGAGTTCTTCATGCCGAGCGAAGACGAGGCACTCCACAGGACACTTTACCGTCGCATCCCCACCCTTCGTCTCTGCTCAGGGTGAAGAGTTCTTCATGCCGAGCGGAGACGAGGCACCCGGCTTAAGGTGCCGGCTCTTGCTCCGGTTCAGGTTCCGGATGCAACTGAATATCGTCAAAGTACATCGTACCTGAACCGCCAGCCTGTGGATTATTTTTGTCGCCGAAACCGATAGCAATGGTATCGACATTGGTAAGGTTCACGCCCTGGTCTGCAAACGCCTGCAGGTCGATATTCCATTTCGTCCAGGTGTCTATCTGTGTTGCATTAGGATTATCGTGATAGACCACAGCGCTGCCATTGAGGGCAACATACATCGGCTCAGGGTCATTACTGGCCATAGTTGCACCAATAGCCTGATGCGTCCACATTGGCGGACTAACCGAGCCGGTTATCTGAACGTCGGAGAATTCGGCCTTGCATGTCACGCCGGCACTGTGACTGGTCACTGCCAGGCCTATATAGACATTCTGGTTCATCGGTATTTGTACGGGTGTGGTTTCCGGTACTTGCAGCCAGGTGATGCCATCAGCCGAATAGTAGCCCGTAAAGTAACCAGCGGCGTCACGTTCTAATTTCACCCAGTACGGCGCGGTAATCCCGGTCTGGCTCATTTGGAAACTGGTGCCGTCGGTAGTGTTACGAACCTGGGAGGAAGCACCGTAGCTGGGCGTAATATCCATTAAGGCATGTTTTGAGCCGGGTTCCAGCGTCTCACGAATCATCACACCGGCCTTGGCCCAGCCGTTTGTGTTCTCCACGCTAAGCACCTGTGCCGTAATTGTCCCGGCGCCTGACAATTGCTTGAAGGCGTAGCGGAACTCGTCGGCAACGTCCCAAATATCCGTGCCGGATGCGGTCATCGTGTATGTCCCGGCCGGCTCTTCTACGAAACCAGCAAGATTGCCTCTGAACCAAATCGTCAATGTGTTGACATCCTTTTCGGTCCAGTCACGCGGATGAGTCAGCGTCAATTCCGCCTCTGAGTACTTTAAGATGCTATTGTTGTAGTATAAAGGCATAGATTGGCTGCCTCCGTTAATGAGAGTCTCCTCGGTATATGAAGGAGTGTAATCCCAGCCTACGGCTGAGCCCGTCCCGTTACCGGGGTAATAGGGTTCACTGCCCGGCGCGCCGTAACCCAGGCCGTCTTTCCATGCGTACCATATCTGATTCTCGCCGGCGTCGTAATCCTCGAAATCGTCCACTACAAGGAAGTTCGCCGTTGTAAAGCTCCAGACATTGCCGATCCACGGACTATCGGGATTGACATCATTGACCTGGTCAACACGCCAGTAATAGGTAGTGTTCCACTCGAGCTCTCCGGGTGCGAAGTTTTCCGAACCAAGTGCTTTTGTGCCTTTGTACTCGGTCGAACCTGTATTGGCATTGCGTGTCGCCTCTTGGTCAGTTCCGAAATAGACCTGGTGCGAAACGGCATCGTCTCCGGCACCCCACTTAAGAAGCGGTGTCTGCTTTACATCTACTGCACCATTAGACGGGTGCGGACTGCTGGCCTTTACAGGTAGCGTTAGGGCGGCCTGTGGGATAAGAGCCTTTGGAGTTGACGGACTCGACCAGCTTAGTCGTGCCGATGCGCCACCGACGTTCTCGTAATACTCCAGCACAAAACTGTAAGTATTCCCGGCTACAAGGTCAATCTCGCCACGGTTCTCGGTATCCCCGTGGTCGTTCCAGTCATCAATGAGCTGTATGCCGTCGACCCAAAGACGCACGCCGTCGTCACTCATAGTGTAGAAGGTGTAGGTCTCGGTAAATGCCGCCTCCACCTCGCCGGTCCATCTGGCTGAGAACAGATCGACATTAATCAACGGATCCGGCGAACCATCGCCCCAGCCAAAGTTGATTTGAGGATCTATACGGGTCAGCACAAGATCCCTTAAATCCGTACCTCTGTAGTAATCTCCTTTCACACCTCCGCCTGGAACTGCTGTCGTAAAGCTCCAAACATCGCCTTTATGCGTAGCGAAGATGTCGAACTCATCGACACGCCAGTAGTAAGTCTTATTAGACTCAAGGGAGCCGGGATCATAGGTTGTATCTGTCTGAGACTGGCCGCCAACGGCATTAGCAACTTCGTCAAAATTGTCGCCGAAATACACTGTGTGAGATTTCGTGCCGAGGCCAGCGTTCCAGTTAAGGTCTGCATTCGGGTCTATAAATTTAGAACCGTTGGTTGGAATGGGATTGTAAGCGGTCTTGAGTGGAACCGTAAAATTCCAGACACTGCCAATCCACGGACTGTTTGGATCCGTATCATTAACCTCATCAATTCGCCAGTAGTAAGTTGTGCCCGGAACAAGACCTTCCTGATAAGGATATCCCGGGAAGCCGGCAATGATATACGTTGTAGTATAATTGCCCCAGAATGTCTCGGCGGTGCCGTCATTGACGTCTGCGAAATTATCGCCCATATACACATCGTGCGAGACTGCGGTCTCTCCTGCCGACCAGCTAAGGGTTACCCATGAATCCGAATGTAAAGCCCCGTTGGCCGGGTCGGGGGCAAAGGCGTAAGGCCATATTTCACCTGCCATAGCCGACAGAATTTCAGTCTCCGACAGTGCCCGGTTGTATATGCGGACTTCGTCAATGTCGCCTGAAAAGACTTCGCCGTTTCCGCTGTAGCCTGAACCGCCGCCGGTGACACAACCTATGCCCATATTGGAGCCTTCGCCTGCGGTATTAAAAGCAAATCCACCCGACATTATTTCCTGACCATTTAGATAAAGCCTGGCTGTGGTTCCGTCAAAGGTGGCTGCTACGTGCGCCCAGGTCTGGACAAGCGGAGCCAAAGTGCCATTGGGTGTAACTATCGCATTTGTTCCTGTTTCGAGTCGAAAAGTACCATCATTTTCCGGCCGAACCTGGAACTGAAACATCGTTGTGTCGGGCCATAGATCTCTTTTGCCGATTAGGCCTTGATATGTGCCGCCTCCGCCGGCCCACCTGATCCATAACGCCAGGGACATTTGGCCTGTTCCCTCGGCCGGATTCCAGGTTCCAAGTTCGATTCTTGAGTTTGCGCTGCCGTCAAGGTTGATTCCGCCGCCTTTATGTCCATCCGAAATCCATATCGCGTTATTATGAAGTGTCCCGTTATGCCCGTTGCCCGACATGTCGTAAGCGATATCACCCGCTCCTTCCTCAAGAGGGTAGTATCCCACCAATCCGCTTGTAATATCAGCATTCGCCACGCCCGCAGCCAGCCCCAGCATCAAAATAAAAGAAGCCAGATAAATCGATTTCTTAGACATGACAATCCTCCTTTACAAAAGTTGAAATTATTTTAACAACAATTCCCCATTCAAACATCACCGAGACATTGTGCAAATTTCAAGTCCAATAATACCAAATTTTCATCTCAATTTCAACTATATTCTAATTAAAAACGAAAAGCAGCCGGATACTCACGTCAAGTCAAGAAGTCGCTTGTTGTTTCTCTTTTCGCACATCGTGACTGTTGCCCTCTATTCCAAAATCAGGTTTTCAACAGAGCATCCTTGCGCGCTTCACCCATACGGTTCTCCGGTCTGATATGGTACAAGCCGACTTGAATGGTCTCCATAAGCTGTATAGCATCAAATTTCAGTCGAATTGCCATTAGCTACCTGGGAAATCCCGGTTAATTTTCGCTGCTGTGCTGTCAAATATTCCGGATATTTGCCGCTCGGCGAACTTTTACTATTGCGTAATCGCTAAAAAACCGCAAGATGTGCGAGTTCTTTGCTGCTGAATTACTTTGCAGGAAAAAATTACGAAGTGTTTGATTATAAGAGCATTATGTGTTAGACTGCTGAAAAGTACCTGTTGGAGTTTTACTATTGTATAAGAAATCACTCTGGAGGTGAGCGATGTCGACAATTACGAAAAAAGATGTTATTGACCGAATAGCCGAAAATACAAATACCAAACGGGCAGTGGTTAAGCCTGTAGTTCAGTCTTTTCTCGATGAGATCATCGAGGAGCTTGCTAAAAATAACCGCCTGGAATTCCGCGATTTCGGCGTTTTAGAGACGAAAATACGTGCCGCCAGGAAAGCGCAGAATCCTAAAACTATGGAGCAGGTTCATGTCCCGTCCAAACGAAACGTGAAGTTCAAGATGGGCCGGCTTATGAAACAGAAGATGAATGCCACGGAAACATAGGGAGTGCGGTTGACTAAATGACAGATATACAGCCATTTCTATTATCGGCAATAACATGCAACAGGGTTATCTTTGACAAAGTCTCCGGGATGCCGAGTATTATCGATATCGTCCAGACGATTGACGCTCAGAGATATCCGGCGAGACATCCGCAAATTGTCTTCTTCTGCGAGATGACGAATGGGCATGGCACAACGGATGTAAAAATAAGTCTCGTCAATACCCAGGATGAGGAAAAAGTCGTATTCGAGCGGGAGGGAAAAGTCCGTTTCGAGAACGTTAAACAAATCGTTACGCTGGCAATGAACCTGCAGGGTATCGTCTTTCCGGGCCCCGGAGAGTACCGTTTTCAATTATTTGGGGGCGGAAATCTGCTCGGAGAAAGACGGGTTACATGTCGCCAGGTTAAGCTGCCGCCGAAGCCCGGGCCGACCGAACCTCAGGCGGAATGAGAGTATGATAATAACAGCAGTTATTTCATTTCATAATGAATAGTAGAATCGATGGATGCAGTCCTCTATATCATTGCCGGCCCGCTTTTTCTAATCTCCATCGCAGCACATTTTTATGTTAAGCTCCGTATGCGTCCAAAGCAAGATACCGATCCCGAAGACGACTACTATTACGAGTTCGAAGACCAGCAGCCGGATGTCGCCAGGTATCTAAAATGGTCGAGACTCACATTTGCCGCTGCTGCTATCGGTGTCTTACTGCTTTTTATTGCCACTGTAATTTGACGCCCTTTTTCTCATACCCGACCTTTTTTCCACGTTTTTTGAGGGAAAAATAAGGATAGGAAATTTTTTTTCAAAAAACTCCAATTTTTTTGTTGACAACTACTACAAATTGTAGTACTACATAAAGAGGTATTAAAGTGAAGTATTGACTGTAAGGAAGCGAGGTTGTTTTATGGGCAAAAAATCACTTGATCATTTCGGGCAGTTGCAGCGTGCGGTTATCGAGGTCGTTTGGGAGCTTGGCGAGGCGACCGTGCGACAGGTCTGGAAACGTCTTTGCCGCAGGAAGGAGCTGGCGTACACAACGGTGCTGACCGCCATGCAGAGACTCGAAAAAGCCGGTTGGCTCAAGCATCGCGTTGACGGCAGGAAACACGTTTATCTTCCGACCAAAACCCGGGAACAGGCCGGTGCCGGCTCGGTGCGAAAGTTTGTCAAGCGGATGTTCAATGGAAATGCTCTTGTATTGTTCCGGCAGCTCGTTGAGGAGGGCGAGCTAAATGATGATGAACTTCAAGAGCTTCAGCAGTTGATCAAAATAAAACGGAAGGAGAGAGAAAAATGATACGCGAACTGTTTTTAAGAGATTTGTCGTTGTGGGCTGTAGTGTGGCAAAGTATCTTATTTGCCGTAATCGGGTTGGTTGGCAGTTTTCTCTTGAGGCGTCGGCCAGCCAGAGCATCTCGGGTGCTGTTTCTTGCTATGATAGCAGCAGTGCTCGTACCGATGATGAGTGTGCAGGTCAGGCACTTTCAATTAGGCGTCTTTACTACTAAACCGATTGCGCTGCCGTCGGTAGTGATGAACGTACCTGCCGAAGCATCTGTGGTTTCGGCTTCGCCGGGAATTCAACTCGAAGCACACGAGGCAGCGCCGGGCATCGAATCGGCCGCAGGCAGTTCACAAGGTGCCGAGATTCCATGGCGAACGATTATGCTGTATGGATGGATGGCGGCGACCCTGATCTTATTAGGACGATTGTCTGTCGATGTCGTTAACGGAATTCTTCTGCTGCGACGAGCACAATCCCGGGTTAGCGGGCATATCGAGCGGGCGGCGGATTCCGCAAGAGCAAGACTTGGGATCACCAAAGACCTGCAGATCCGAAGCAGCATGGATGTGCGCAGTCCCGTGATATGGTGCTGGAGCCCGATCCCTGTGCTCCTCGTGCCGACCGATTTGGATGATGGTCTCGATTGGGTGAGCGTAATTTGCCACGAACTGGCACACTGGAGACGCCGCGACCACATAAGCGGTCTGATTGCAGAGTTGATCGTGTGTATCCTGCCGTGGAATCCGCTCATTTGGTGGTCAAAGAAGCGAATGGTGAGATTCAGCGAGCAGGCATGTGACGACTGGGTCGTCGCCGGCGGGCAATCTGCCGAGGATTACGCGCAGTCGCTGCTCAATTTCAGACCTCAGAAGCAGGTGGCATTTGTGCCTGCTGTGGTAAGCAGTAAAAAGACTCTCGCCGGGCGTATTCGCCGGATCGTGGAGGAAAAATGCAGCAATCCATACAGCGGAGTGCGCTGGAGTTTGGCCGCCGTTGCCATTGTCGGATGCATCGCTGCTGGGATCGCATTTGCCCAGACGAGACCCCCCCGGCCAACCAGGACAATCAAAACCAAAGTCAGCCGGTCGGCAGTCATTGAACAGCCCGCATTCTCTATGATGATGATAAAAGGCAGAATCCTGGATCCCAACAATGAACCTGCATATGGTGCAAGCATTGTCGCCCTGCCAGTGACGTCCTGGGGTTACCATACCGAACCTCGGCGTCGGAACAAGGAAGGATATTTCGAACTGCCCTGGTCACCGACATGGATTGAGCAGGACAAGCCCATCTATCTTATGGCAGTAGTACAAGATCCCAAAAGCCAGGCTGCTTTGGTCGAAGTCTCAGACCCAACATCGCCGGTTACTGTTCGACTCGAGCCCGCTTTTGCAATCACAGGAAAAGTCGTCGATCCCGGCGGCCGAGAAATAGAGGAATGCCGAACGACTATTTCGCTGTCCACTGAATTCAAGTGTCGGGCGCCAATCTATTGTGCCCGTGGGGGATTGCCGTGGGAGCGTATGTTGTCGCCATTACCATACGGCAGGAAGTATGAACTGACCGTTCGGGCCAAAGGCTACCGGATTCAACAAATCATCGTTGACGGGACAGATAGAAGTCAGAAGCTCATCGATCTCGGCAGTATTGTGCTGCAACCGGAAGGCAGTGCCAAACCCGTAGTTGCGGAGCAGCTCGCGGATCCGGATTTGGAGAAGGAGTTTCACGAGGTCTATTCTCTTGATAAGGATGAGATTATTAAACTTATCAAGCCGCCATTTGTGCTCGGGCGCCAGGAGTACTTTCAATACCTGACTTCTCTTTATCCCGGACCGTTTCATTCTTTGGATTCTCAGGGTGCAGTTCAGGTCTGCTTACTCTGGGACGGCGAAATGTTAATCACGACGTCGTTGTGGGCATATACTAATACTCATCGGCCTCCCACACTCCGGCAAATTGTACCCTTGATGCTGCGCATGCAGGATTTTGATTTCAACCTTCCCAAAGAAGTGAACATAGAAATGCCCTACGGTGACTGGATTGTCCGCGCTAACTCGCCGAGAAACGAACAACTCCGCTGTCTGGAAGAGATTATCTACGCCGAGACAAATAGGGCAATCCACTTTGAGGAGCGAACAATTGAACGAGAAGTCATCATTGCCAGCGGCCGGTATGAATTCAAGCCACACCCCAGCGGGAATTACCCTAACTATATTCCTCTCTGGAATGGCAGACTCCATTCTTCTGAGAGAACGGTTGATTCGCTTGCGATGCTGTTCGGCGATATCGAGCGTGAGATAAAAATGAAGATTGTGGATGAGACCGAACCGGCGGAAACCGCAACAATCCGGTACAAATGGGTAAAGCCGGATCCGGAACCGACAGGCGATAAAATAAGCGCTCTTCTGGATTACCTCAGCGAGACGACGTCGCTTCAATTCAAAGTCGAGAGCCGACCGGCTCAGATATGGTTCGTCATCGAGACAAAAGGGAACTAAAAAAACGGAAGGAGAGAGCAAAATGATACGTGAGCTGTTTCTGGAAGATCTGTCGTTGTGGGGCTGTGTATGGCAGAGCACTTTGTTTGTCGTTATTGGGTTGGTTGGCAGTTTCCTCTTGAGGCGTCGGCCGGCCAGGGCATCCCAGGTTTTGTTTCTGGCGATAATCGCAGCAGTTCTTTTGCCGGCAATGAGCGTGCTGGTAAGGCACTTCGAATTAGGCCTTTTTACGGAAGAGCCGATTGTGTTGACATCAATCCAGATAGATATACCCACAGAGTCACCTGAGATTTTACTCGCGCCCGAGATTCAGCCGGCTGCGCTTGAGGTGCCAACAGACTTCGTATTGGCCGAGACTGGTTCGGGAGAAGTCGAGGTTCCGTGGCGTTTAATAGCGCTGTATGCATGGTTGATAGCGATGTTAATCCTGCTGGGGCGGCTTTTTGTTGGATTCGTCAGTGGGATTCGTCTGCTGCGAAGAGCACAATCCGACCGCTGCGAGCATATCCGGCGGGCAGCGGATTCTGCAAGGACAAGATTCGGCATAACCAAAGGCCTTCAGATCCGCAGGAGCACCGATGTGCTCAGTCCTATGATATGGTGCTGGAACCGATCGCCCGTTCTGCTTGTGCCGGGCGATTTGGATAACCGAATCGATTGGGTGGATGTGATATGTCATGAGCTGGCGCACTGGAAGCGATGGGATCATGTGAGCGGATTAATTGCGGAACTGGCCGTGTGTATCCTGCCGTGGAATCCGCTCTTGTGGTGGTCTAAGAAACGAATGGTGAGATTCAGCGAGCAGGCATGTGACGACTGGGTTCTGGCGGGCGGACGCGCCGGCGCAGACTATGCTCAGTCGCTGCTGAATTTGTCGCCGGATTTACAGATGGCTTTTATGCCGACAGTAATTGGAAAGGAGAAACCCATGAAAGAGAGAATTTACAGAATCGTAAAAGAAAAATGTGGGATGCCGCACGTAGGGGTGCGATGGGCTTTGGTTGTTACTATGATTGCGGCAAGCGCTACGGTTGGAGTTGCACTTGCTCAAATGCGTCCGGCGAGGCTTGAACCGCCCGAGCGCAATGAGTGGCCGGCTGCGGAAGAACGAGAGCGGCAGGTCCTCACGGAGCACATGACCGGTTTAAAGGGTCGGGCATATGAGTTGAGAGCACGGTTTGCCGAGATCAAAACAGAGCTTGCGGAACTTGAGGAGTCTGGAAAAGGTGAAGGTGAAAGGGCGAGGGCGCTCCGTGGTGAGCTGCGCGAATTGGAAGAGGCAACGGCCTATATAGAACGAGAGCTTCACGGGCTTGAAGTAGAGCGACGAGAACGTGAAGAAATGCGCCCGTGGGCAGATCGAGAACCTCGAAGCGATATCCTGAGAAGGCTCGAGGAACTGGGTCACGAGACCGAACTGGTCTTACAAAGCCTCGCAGACCAACGAATCGGCCGAAGTGAAGAAGCAACCGTTTTGTACAGGCGAATGCGGGAATTAAACGAACAGATGCAGCAAGTCAGGCAACAACTCGGACAACAGCTCGAAGGCCCTGGCAGACAGAGACGGGAACTTGACCTGGAAAGAGGCAGAGGTAGAACGGTCCCGGGAATTGGACGTGAGGCACATCCTGATGTGATCATGCTGGAACGGGAGGAGCTAAGAGATAGAGCTCGACAGATAGAGTTTGAACTTGAAAAACTCAGAGGCGAGAATCCCGAGAGGGCAGAGAAGCTTCATGCCGAACTTCGTGCGATCCACGAGGCAATGGCGCAAATAGAGCGTGAAGTTAGTTCGTCGCGAGAACAAGGAGCAATGCGTGATGTACGCCGGCGTGAGCTTCAAGAACGGGCACATGAACTCGAGCGCGGACTTCAAGAGCTCCGAGACGATAATCCTGAAGAAACTCAAGAGCTTCGAATTCGACTGGATCAGATACACCAGCAAATGCAGAGGATCGAGCGTGAGCCTGATCTTCTTGAACGCCCTCGGCCGCGAGTGGAGGACCCGATGCAGCCAGGCTCCGAGGTTCACCGCGAGCAGTTCATGGTACGGCGAGAACACCTTCAGGCGCGATTGCAAGAAATAGATCTGGTGCTTGGTGAATTGAACGAACAAGGGAAAGCCGAAAGCGATGAAGCACGCATGCATAGTAGAGAGCTGCGTGAACTCCAGGAGCAACTGCAGGCAACAAATGGTGAGCTTCGCAAAGCCGGCCCCGGCAGGCAACAGGAGCGTGTACGCGAAGATCTGGAGCGAGAAGTTCAGGATCTGCGCAGACAGATGGACAGTGTCAATGAGCAAATGAGCGAAATGCGTAAGCTTATGGAACGTTTGGTGGAGAAAGGTGAACGACCCGAGGGCGGGTAGTATGGTAAGGGCTTTATCCGATCTCCTTCGAAGACTTACTGCCCGGAGTTTATGCCTGACAATGGTCTTGCATTGCTGCGATGTGCAAGGGTACGAATCCGTTAAACTATTGTAGCTTACAGATGCATCGGTACACAGACGTTAGCTTCACTTTTGGCGTGATGGCCGCAGTGATCGCACCTGTACTCCGCATTTTCGATTAACACCTTGAATTCCTGCTCATCGCTGAGATGAAAACCCTGGGATATAAGATAGCACAGGTGCTCGTTGTGATTTCCCGTGCAGCATTGCGTATTGTGTTGTGCAATTTCTTCAGCCATAATGAATACTTCCTTAATTATTCATTGCAAAGTAAATAGCTATACGGTTTGTCTGGTGGAGAAGTTCATTTCAATTGGTTAATACCGGATCTATCTCAGGAATTACGGGCAAGACGCAGAGCAGGTTTGAAAATCCGGCCCTCTCTCGACTTGGATGAAGCAATGATGTGGGCAGCGATAAAAAACGCAATAGAACTCTGGTTAAGCATGACCGGCGAGTGCTCCTCCGCTGCCACTCGCCGGTTCACGTCCAGCTTTCTGTCAATAGAGTACCTTATCGGCAGGAAACGGCACTATGTTAACCTGGATAAGAAAATTTGAAACGACCGGCCCCTGGTTTTGATGTCGATTATTCCGAATCACGCATTATAGAGAGGGGATTCACGCCGGCTCTTAATTAACCAGCCGTTTTTTGAGCCTTTTTATCGCAAAGTAGCCGACTACCAGGATAAATATTGCGATATAGAGCAAATCCAGCAGAAGGACCGGTCTATAATCATTCAGGCATACGGACCTGACTAATCTGACCGAGTGGGTCAGGGGGACAATTTCGGCCAGTGGTTGTACGAAACCGGGTAAATTTTCGATCGGAAAAACAACGCCCGAAAAGAAAAAAATCGGTGAGATAAAACCGGTGAAATAAAAATTGAAGTGGTTGATGGTTTTTACGAATGAGGTCACCAGCAGCGAAAGTGCCGCGAACATTACGCCGGTGAGAAAACCAACCAGCGGTGCAAGCAGGCCGTAAGGCAGAGCGACAATTTTGAACGCTGACAGTATGCACAAAACGGCGAATGAGAAAAACAATCCCTTCGTCCCGGCCCATAACATTTCACCTACGATCAAATTGTTGACGGTAATCGGCGCCGCTAACATTCCATCGTAGACTTTTTCGTACTCCAGCCGAATGAATGTGCCGAAGCTGCATTCGAATGCCGAGGTGAACATTGCCGTAGTGACCAGCAGGCCCGCGCCGAGAAATTCGATGTATCTTACTCCGCCTATCGGCTCGGTGATGTAATTGCCCAATCCGAGCCCGATACCTAACAGGAAAATAAATGGTTCCACGAAGGGCGGGAATCCGTTGCTCAGGATGTTCCTTGTATAGACCCGCATGTGTCGATACCAGACGCTGTAAAGCCTCCAGTACAGAGGCGGATACTGGAGTGTCTTACTGTCGGTCATTAAGCTGTCTCCCTGTGGCTTTCAAGAAAACGTCCTCCAGATTGGTCTGCCTTATGAGATAATTTCCGGCCTTCAGATGGGTGGCCGCCAGGTCTTTGAGCAAATCGATCTGGCTACAGTAGTAACGCATCACGTCGGGGGTATGGTCCGCCCGGACACGGTTTGAAAGCATATCCGGGTGAATCTGCCCGGCGGTTTCGGCGTCACGGACCTCAAGGACGTATGGTTCCATATTTTCTTTCAATAAATTCTCCGGCCTGCCCTCCATGATTTTTTGGCCCTTGTGCATGATAAGAAGGCGGTCGCAAAGCTGAAACGCCTCTTCCATATAGTGCGTTGTCAGCAGGACGGTCGTTCCTTTTTTTTGCAATTGTCGGATTTTGTCCCAGATCAGGTGACGCACCTGCGGGTCCAGGCCGGTCGTCGGTTCGTCGAGAATCAGCAGTCTCGGGAAATTCAGAAGGGCCCTGGCTATTACCAGCCTTCGCTTCATACCGCCGGAAAGATCTTTGATTTTGGATTTCGCTTTTTCGGAAAGTTCGAGGAAGTCGAGCAGATATTCGATGCGCTTTCTGGCGTCCTTTACCGGCATGTTGTAGAACCGCGAATAGATCATCAGGTTCTGTATGACGTTCAGCTCATCATCAAGATTGTCTTCCTGCTGGACTACGCCGGAGAGATATTTTATGGCCAGTTCGTTCGTGGCAGGATCGTGTCCGAAGATATCCATCCGGCTGTCGGGATTCTTGTCCCGGGTGCATTTGCCGTAGATGATTTTCATCGCCGTGGTTTTGCCCGCGCCGTTTGGGCCTAAAAATCCGAAACACCTGCCGGACTCGACCGAAAAGCTAAGGTCGCGCACGGCCTGGATTTTGCCGAAGCTTTTACTGATATTTGTTACGGTTATTATTGTTTTTGCCATCTGGACTACTACTTCCGTGCGAGACATAAGGTTCGCTGCCGATTCTCTAAATTCGCTTAAAATACCATATCTGCCGCTGAATTGCAGCTATTCTATATCGTTATTTATATTTCGTGCAGTAGCGAAAAATGTTGCTCTCGCAGAAAGTTGAGACTCCGCCGGACTGGTATCCTGCGTCAATCCGGAGTATATTACTCAATCTGACCGAGTCTTCCTGTCATCCCTGCGAAAGCAGGGATCCAGGAGCGTAACAATAAGGTGACGGGATTAAAAGTAGACGACATGATTATGATGACAAGACGTGAGAGATTAATGGCGACGTTACGCGGCGAACCGGTGGATCGGCCAGCGGTCAATTTCTACGAGGTAGGAGGATTTGCAGTCGACCCGTCCGATCCCGATGAGTTCAACGTCTATAACGACCCATCCTGGCGGCCGCTGCTTGAACTGGCTGAGCAGCAGTCCGACCTGATTCGAATGCGGAGCCCGGTAAAGTCACGCTCTCACGAGCCTGCCGATGCCGGCGGCCCCCGCGGCGAGTTCTTCAGGACGGAGAAATTTCAGGCCGATGGCTGCCGCTTTAAGCGTGTGACTCTGAAAATTGCCGGCAGGACAATGACGTCGCTGACGCGCCGTTGTCCCGATCTCGACACAATCTGGACGCTGGAACACCTGCTGAAAAGCACCGATGATCTAAAGGCCTATCTGGAACTGCCGGATGAAGTCTTCGCCGAACAGATCGACGTGGCCTGCCTGATAGAAGAGGACCAAAAGCTCGCCGACCGCGGCATCGTCATGGTCGATACGGAGGACCCGCTTTGTGCCGCAGCGTATCTTTTCAGCATGGAAGACTTCACGATTATCGCTTTGACCGAGCAAAAACTTTTTCACCGGCTGCTTGAGAAGCTTTCGCGTCACATATACGCCAGGACGCAAACGACGGCCGAGGCTTTCGCCGGTCATTTATGGCGCATCTACGGGCCGGAGTATGCGACCGAACCTTACCTGCCGCCGCATCTGTTCGAAGAATACGTGGTGCGATACACCGGCCCGATGGTCGAGATGATTCAAAAGCACGGCGGCTTCGCCCGAATTCACTGTCACGGCAGGATTCGTGCCGTCCTCGATTACATTGTCCGAATGAAACCTGCCGCTATCGACCCTATCGAGCCGCCGCCACAGGGAGATGTGGAGTTATCTTATGTCCGCCAGAGGTACGGCAAAGATTTGGTCCTTTTTGGAAATATAGAATTTGCCGACATAGAAAACACCGAGCCGGCCGAGTTCGAAAAGCTCGTCGAAAAGACTCTCAAAGACGCAGCCGCGGGCCAGGGCAAAGGCTTCGTCCTGATGCCGTCCTCTGCCCCTATCAGCCGGAAAATCACGCCCAGAGTGCTGGCGAACTACGAGACGATGCTCCGCTTGGCCGCGAATTTTACATCGTGACGAACTCGTAGGGTGGGGCTTGCCCCACCGATCCATTTTATAATGGCGTTGCATCGAAGACCAGCACCTCGAAAGGCTTTAGCTCGAACGTATGCGTTTCGCCTGCCGACAGCACAATCACTTCGTGGCTGGCGTCCTCTTTCCACGGGCTCTTCAGGGAATATTTTTCTGTCGCACCATTAGGCAGCTCGAATGCTTTGCCGATATCGATCGTGATACTGCCCGGCTTGTCACTCGGATTGCGCAGCGACAGGACACCTTTTCTTTCGGACCACGCGGCCCAGCCGTAAATTTCACCAGCCGCCGGGTCGCCGCCCACCCAGTGCGTGTCGACCAAAACATCGGCGTTCTCATGCGACCATTTCGCCGCCTCGGCCAGGGCGTCCCAGTGCTCCGGCGACATCAGAGACGGTGTGATATACAGCTCCTGGCAGTTGGTCCCGCTGGCGAAGAAATCCCGGATATCCTCGGCAAGCCCAGCTTTTTCTTTCGGCAGGCCGTGATTGGCGTACATAACGCCCTGGGTCATGAGCGAATTGAGAGGATACAGCGGCGCACGTTTGACGACGTTGTGATAGGTCTCCTTGTCACGGTAGGTAATCTGCTGTTGGCGTTCTGTGCCGGCGCCGTATTTACTCCAATCGTTGCCGGAGCGCCAGGTCGAATCGCAGTGCCAAAGCCAGTACGGCGAGGACCATGTCCCCGTGGTGGTATTGATAAACACGTCGGGTCTGACGCGTCGCAGCTCGCTCATAAGCCGCAGCAGGGCCTGCATGTCACTTGCGAATTCAGCGGTTGTCCCGGCGGGTCTGCCGCCCACGCCGATGCCGTCGAACTTGAAATAATTCAGGTCATAATCGTTAATCATTTTGATACACACATCGCGGAACCTGCCGAAATACTTTTTACCGGCCAGCGAAAAACCGCTCTTGTTCGTTTCGAAGCCCTGCTGTCGGCCGTACTTGAGCCTCGCTTCCTTGGCCTTGCCGTAGCCGCCGAATGGAGAAAGCCATGCCCCCAAAACCGAATCATATTTTTCCACCATTCGTCGAAGCGGCGTAAATCCATCGGGATAGCCTTCATGAAACAGCCAAAGCGAAGCCGGGTCGTCCCACCCGTCATCCAGCACGAAAGATGACATCGCCACTCCGCGTTTTTTGATGAGCTCTTTGCCGAACAGCTCGACCACCTCGATGAATTGCTCCGGCTGGATTTTCTCCGGCCCATAGCCGATGTCGTACCAACTGTTGTAATGCAAAAAAGGCCGATAGGGATGCACCCGCTGCCGTTCGACATAATACAAAAAGCCGCGCCTTAACTGTCCTGCTGGAACTACGCCGAACACCGAGCTACAAACGAATTGCTCATCAGCCTCCAGCCGAATCGGGTATGGCAGGCTGCATCTAAAACCGTTCGAGTCGCTCGTACTTTTCGACAGGGGACTCTCAAAGGCGAAGAACATATTGCCCGCCACCACCGGCGAACCGTCCACGATGCCTTTGACCTCGGCCTTCTCAGCCAAATCCCAAAGCATGATTTCTTTTATTTCGATTGGGGTATTCCTCGCCGATAAGGTGATTTCCTGCCGGACGTAGTTCGAGCCATCCCGCAGTATCGCCCTCCATAGGACCTCAAGATTCTCATCGGGCAACCCGAGCGTGATGAGGATTTCTTTGCCTGCCAGCCGCTCGCCCAGCCGGCAAGACTTTGGCTCCGGCTCGATATTTTTCATCTGGGGCTTGCCTAAGATTTTTAACTCGGAAGCCTTTACAATCCGAACAATCCGACCATTATCCATAACCAGTTGGAAGCATTCGCCTTCTCCGGCATCAATCGCAGCCCCTGCCAGCTTATCGACAAACCGGTTGAGTTTTAACCATCCTTCGGAGAGATCCCATTCGCATGATAGCACGGCGTTTCCCAAAACCAGCCGACCATCGTCAAACTTGCACTGCGCGGCCCCCGGCTGAAGCCCGGGAAATTTAATCTCAGCTATCGCTGAACTAAAACCAACCAAAACCAGCACAATAAAAACCAAAACATCAAAAAACCATTTATTTCTGTTTCCGAGATCCATTTCACGTTCCTTTCGTATTTTACATGTTTCGATCCCACATCTTACCAAGATTTCTAGCCAATATCGAGAATCGGATTGAGGGTTGTGTCTCACGGAGACCTTGAAATTTACGATTTACGATTTACGATTGACTATTGCTTTGTGTCCTCTGCGGCAGGACAAAGAGTGCCGTGTTATGGAGATTTTTTGAAAAAATGCCCGCCTTTTTGCGTTTAGATTCGTATAATACTAAACTAAATGATTATTGATTATTGATTAATGATAAATGACAGGTCCAATCACGAAGAACGCAGTCCTTGGGACTCCTTACGGAGTACGCAATACGAATTTTAGCCCGCACCCCTGGTGCCGGGTCGAAAAAAGGCAGAATAATGGAAAAAACAGGTGAAAAAGAGTAGAAAACGACGAAAAATTGAGCTTAATTTGAAAAAACAAAGCCAATGTTAAAATGGGCGAAATAGCGTTAGTTCAGTAATGGTAAAGAGTTATGTGCTTTTTAGTGATTTTGAGCGGTTTTAGCTGGCGAAAAACAAAGCCAAACAAAGCCAATTTTAAGGAAAGGCAAAATTAAAAAGGTAAAAGGGAAAATGAGAGTAAATCCGGAGTTTTTCCGGATGACGATTTGAAAAAACAAAGCCAATTTTACAGGGGCTGAAATTAATGCATCCTCAGTTATTACAAAGGATTACAACAAATAATCATGGTTCGGCAGCCGAAAAAACAAAGCCAATCAAAGCCAATTTTGCTACTCCCAAAGTGGTAGAACAGGGGCTGGGCGACGATTGCAACCGGGATATGATGGTCTGTAGAATGGAAATCTGGTATAAAGCATTAATTACACGTTCGACAGGAATTTTCAGATGTTTATAGCGACATTTATAATCTCGGGAGGTAATTCATGCTGATAAGAAAAAACGCACAAATAGCAATACTCCTGGCCGTAATTACGGCAGTTTGCCCGGCTGCCGAACGCTCCGGCGAATTGGTAAGCATAATTCCGCAGCCGGTTTCGATTGAATATGACGAAGGTTACTTTCAAATCGGACCGGAAACGCAGATTGTTGCGGTAAATGAGGCTGCGACCGAGGCGGCGAAATTGGTCGATGCCCTGGCCCCTGCGATGGGATTCAGGTTGAATTTAGCTGAAGATTCTACACGAAGGATTAATTCGATAATCTTGGAGCTTGATTGGGATCAGACCCAGTTTGGCGAAGTAGGATATATACTAAGAGTTACACCGAAGCATATTTTGATTCGTGCCAGGCAGACGGTAGGCCTATTCCACGGCATACAGACGCTGCGGCAGCTTCTACCGGAAAAGATTTTCAGCAAGAGAAAGGTCGAAGGCGCCGAATGGAAGGTGCCGTGTGTGAGGATTACCGACTATCCGCGTTTTTGTTGGCGGGGCCTGCTTGTCGACCCGGCACGGCATTTCATACCGATGCAGGACTTAATGCGATTTATCGACGTTATGGCATTGCATAAATTCAACAGCCTGCAGATTCACCTGACCGACGACACGGGCTGGCGCATCGAAATCAAGCGGTATCCGAAATTAACAGAAATTGGCGCCTGGATGGATTTTACTACGATGCGTGGCGGGGATGAATCCGCGAAAGCCGCCAATAAACGTCCCGGCGGATTTTACAGCCAGGATGATATTCGCCAAATTGTCCAATATGCGGCGGACCGTTATATTAACATCGTGCCGGAAATCGAGATGCCCGCTCACACCGGTGCGGCGATTATTTCGTACCCGGAGATAGGTCTGTATCCGGATAAACTAAGCGCCCTGCCGGTCCTGAAACGATGGAACGCCAACGAGAGGGTCCTGGCGCCGCGTCCGAAGACGGTTGAATTCATGCAGAATGTGCTGGCCGAGGTTTTGGAGTTGTTTCCGAGCGACTATATTCATATCGGGGGTGACGAAGCGAATATCGAGCACTGGAAGAAGAGTGAGGAGATGCAGGCCCTGAAGCGCGAGCTTGGCCTGAAGGACGAGGCCGAGCTGCATAGCTGGTTTATCAGGCAGATGGATTCGTTCCTGACAAGTCACGGCCGGAGTCTCGTCGGGTGGGACGAAATCCTGCAGGGCGGGCTTGCACGGGGCGCGACCGTTATGTCGTGGCGGGGACAGCAGGGGGGTATCACCGCGGCCAACACCGGGCACGATGTGGTCATGGCGCCGACGTCACACACTTATTTCGATTATTACCAGGGCCCGTCCGACAAGGAGCCCTTGGCGATAGGCGGCAACCTGCCGCTCGAAAAGGTTTACGGATTCGAGCCGGTTCCGAAGGACATCGCCGCCGAGAAGGCCGGGCATGTCTTAGGCGTCCAGGGCCAGCTTTGGGGCGAGTATATTTCTACCGCCGAGCATCGTTATTATATGACTTATCCGCGTGCGGCGGCGCTGGCCGAGGTGGGATGGTCGCCGATGACGACGAGGAATTACGAGAACTTTCTTGCCCGGCTCGGCCGGCACCTGAAGCGACTCGATGCCGCGGGAGTAAATTATCGAAAGCTCGACTGAGTGACATACTTTAATGGTCTGTTAAATTTTAATTTAAATCTTAAAGTGTGGCAGCCTCAAAGCCGGAGGCTTTGGGGATGGTCGATATGCAAAAAGCCATCCCCAAGCTTCGCTTGAGGCTGCCACCCGGTCACAAATAGATGCTTTACAAATGCATGCTTGACAAACTATCAGGGCCAGTCGAATTCGGCCACGACGGGCGTATGGTCGCTCGGCCGTTCGGCGGCGCGGGGTTTTTTGTCTATGTAGCAGGCGGTGCTTTTTTCCGCCAGGGGGACGGTGGCCATGATGTGATCGAGGCGCCAGCCGAGATTGCGGTCGAATGTGTTTCTCATTCGATAGTCCCAGAACGAATATTCGCCGGACTTGCTGCAGTGCTTTCGGAATACATCGACGAAGCCCCAGGCCATAACTTCGCTCAGGGCCTTGTGCACGTCGGGATGAAAGCATACGTGTCCCAGCAGCGTTTTCGGGTCGTATACATCGATGGGCTTCGGTGCGATGTTCAGGTCACCGACCCAAAGCACGGCGTCTTCCGGTGTAAAATTATGCTGGAAATAACTGAGCAGGCGGCCGAACCAGTCGAGTTTGTACTGGAACTTTACGGATTCGGGCAGGTAGCCCTGCGGGACATAGGTGTTGACTATGGAGATGCCGTTGATGTTCGCTTTGATAAGGCGCGGCTCGTCTTTAGGCTCATCGGGCAGGCCGTATTCTGTCTGCTCTATCTTGTGCCTGCTGAGTATGGCGACGCCGTTGTAGCTTTTCTGACCTTTGAAAACGTAATGATAGCCGATATCGTCGAACGCCCCGGCGGGGAAATCGACGTCCTGAACTTTGGTTTCCTGCACGCAGAGGACATCGACCTGGTAGTCGGTGAGCCATTTAAGGACTATGGGCAAACGTACACGCAAAGAATTTACATTAAAGCTGGCTATTTTCATTTTGGCCGCCTGCTAAAAGCTGATTCTCATTTACTGTTCGGCTTTACTTGGTGGTTTGGTCCTGCCGGCGCGGGGATTTTCGAAGGGCAGCTTACCGCCTCGCCAGGTGCCTTTGGCCTGGTGGTTCAGGGCGGCGTATTTTTTGGCAAGATCGATTACGGCGTCGGCGCTCTTGTCGACGTAAAGTTCGAGCCAGTAGCCGTCGACGCCTTGCTTTGCTATGCGGATGCTGGCCGCCAGACGTCCCCGATGGTCACCGCCGGCACAATCGCCCGCTATCAAGGCCGCCATCAAACGGTCCGCCAGGCTGCCTTTGGTCTGTTCGTATGCCCTGGCCATGGCGAAGACCACCTCCTGGCCGACAAGCGTGTTGCCCTGGCATGCGTAGTATTTACCCGATGCGGCTCCCCACCATGTGCCCGACGGATCGGCATTCGCGGGATTTCGATTTGCCGCTCGGCCCGACATATCGATTATGGCCAATTGACGCTTGTCACGCTGGTCATCATCGCGCAGCAGCTCGGCCAGGACCTGCTCGGGCAGGTCGCCTTTAGCGAGCATATCAAGTGCAGGCTGGCCCCAGTCCGGGTTGTGCCAATGCTGCGTGCAGAACGCTCCGACGCCGGGGCGCGCGTACGGCACGACTTTGCCCACGGCGGGGTACTTGCTTGCCACGGCCGCTCCGCATACGCCTGTTTCAGGGTCGACGGCGACTATAGAGAATGTCCCGGTGACATTGGCTTCGGGCCGAAGTTCATTAGATTTGTTCTGGCCGATTCCTTTTGTGCGATACTCGTCATGGTACAGACCAATTTTATCTGCGGGGATTTGCTGAAAGCCCAAGGCGAAGGCGGGCGAATCGGGTCGCAGCCGAAAGTCCTGATGCTCGGCGTCCACAAAATGTGGATCTTTATCCACGAGATTGTCCTCGAATTTAATCAGCGGCATGGCTTTGTTTTCGACGTCGAGCCATTTTCCGCCGAAGGAGATATTCCGCCGGACAATATTGCCGCTTGGCCGGCCCGGAGAATCGTTGAGGATATTGACGAGGCTTGGATATCTTTCGCTCCATGGTGGCTGCTTGTATGGCATCGCCTTGAGTCGCTGCGGCAGCGTGCCGTCCGCTTCGACGTGATATGCCATCCAGCCGATTCCGCGAGCGTCGACGTGAACCGAGGCCTGGCAATCCACGAAAATATTATTTTCTACGAGATTATCCCGGCCGCCGCCGATGAACGCCGCCCGGCCCGCGCGGTTGAAAATGTTGCCGATGATGGATATTCCGCTTGCCGCATCGTCCAGATACACAGCCATGGCACCGTAAAGGCCCGGACCTTTGATGTCGTGAAAATAATTATGGCGTATAATTGTTCCTCTCGCCGTCCAGTCGCGGCCCATATAAAAAGCCCCGACGTCGCCGGTCTCGAAGCACACGTTATGTATTTCGTTAAACTCGATCGTGTGGTCGTTTCCGCCGAGCTGGATTGCATTGTGGGGGCCGTCGTGAATCACATTGTGCGCGACCTGATTGCCGACGCCGCTGACAGAGACAGCGGGCCGATAGGTTCTGTAAATGCGCCCGAAGTGATGTATGTGATTGTTCGCCGCGCGATGTCCCGCGGGCGTGAGGCTTTTGCGCTCGCCCCCGCTTAAAGACACGCCGCCTTCGGCGGTGCGATAGATGTCACAGCCGAGTACCGAGTTATTGCTGCCGCCCGAAATGCTTACCGCCCAGCTTCCGGTGTTTCTGATAGTGCAGCCGGCGACCGTATTTCCCGTACCGCCGGATATGGTTACCGCGGTAGATCGAGTCGCTTCCAGGACGAGATCGCGGATAGTCACCCATGAGCAGTCCTTCAGCACAAACAAATGCCGGAGCGTCGAGAGAACTGCTTTGCCCTGGTCTATGGGAGCCGGAGGCAGGAAATAGAGGATTCCTTTCTGCCGGTCAAGATACCACTCGCCGGGCCGGTCCAGCTCGGCAAGTATATTGAGCGCGTAGTATCGCTGTCCCTTGCGATAGCCGTAATTGTGGTAGGGGGGGACAGTTGAAATCACGCGTTTGACGGTATCGATCGACGAAACTTTCTCAAAAGAGTCTGACCAGTCCCAAAACCAGTATCCGTGAAGCCATATTTCCTGTTCACCGGCCCAGCGTTTGGGACGGTCGTCCGAGTATGTGAATTTCCCCTCGCGCGAGCCCTTAATGCCGTGGATGGTGTTTGGTGTTTCTCCGACGACATCGACAATTTGCAGGAAACCCTCGTTGGGCCAGCGGGCAAGCTGCATCGGCTCGTCACGGAAGAATAATTCCAGTCGATTTGATTGGGCGGCCACCTGCCCGAAGTC